>WNGG01000669.1_pt1 | contig 37245 bp, 32 predicted proteins | sample 5400661 | NCBI WGS metagenome assembly WNGG01 (sample SAMN13153372, study PRJNA577476) | soil metagenome | isolation source: 100 cm soil or saprolite under Garry oak tree replicate 1 | place: USA:California | collected 2016-06-15
CGGATTGGAAGCTGTCCGGGATCAACTCAAAGCGGCCGCAAGCGTTCCGCTATCACAAGTGCTGGTGCCGTTAGATCTAGACCCTCTGAGCGTTATAGACGATACGACATTCTTCGAACGTTTGCAGCATCAGATTAATCTGCCCGACTACATCAAGCACGGCCTGCCCACCTTATACTAAATCGCGTTCTTCTAGAGATTTCTGGATGATTCAATCAACTCAGGAACAGATTGCCAGAGTGCTGGCTCGTCTTCAACGCCGCGCTTGCATTTCTGGCACATTATCAAGCCGCGCCGTAAAACCCTCCGCTTCAGCGGTAGGGATATGAGGTGCGTTCCTTCTTTGGGGCTTGGGCGAGCAAGGGGGATACGGATACTTGACAGTTTAGACGTTGTGTGATATCATCTAAGTATGAAGCAGAAACGAGCGTACCAGTATAGGTTTTACCCTACCGATGAGCAAGGACGTATTTTTGCTCACACGTTCGGGTGTACTCGGTTTGTCTACAACTGGGCCTTGCGCTTGCGCACCGATGCCTACTACAAAGACCAACAACGCATCGGCTATCACGAAACCTCCGCACAATTAACTCTCCTCAAAAAGCAAACCTCTTGGTTGAATGAGGTCTCCAGCGTGCCTCTCCAACAAGCCTTGAGTCATCTGGATCGCGCCTTTCGCAATTTCTTTGAAGGACGCGCCAAGTATCCCACCTTCAAGAAAAAGCAGGGAGAGCAAGCCGCAACCTATGCTGCATCGGCTTTCCAATGGGATGGCAAGCACCTCACGCTTGCCAAGATGGAGACGCCCCTCGCTATCCACTGGAGCCGCCCATTGCCACCAGGCTCTCAACCCAGGACCGTGACCGTCTCCAAAGACACGGCCAACCGCTACTTTGTCTCCATCCTGGTGGAAGAGGACATCCAGCCCTTGCCTGAGGTGAACAAGCAGGTGGGACTGGACCTGGGCTTGAAGTCCATGGTGATCCTCTCGACGGGGGAGACCGTTGGCAATCCCAAGTTCTTCCACCAGGATGAAAAGAAGCTGGCGCGTGCCCAACGTCGCCTGGCCAAGAAGAAAAAGGGGTCCAAGAACCGTGCCAAAGCCCGGCACCAGGTCGCGCGCCTGCATGCGCGCATTGCTGATCGACGCCGTGACTATCAACACAAGCTCTCGACTCGCATCATTCGTGAGAACCAAACGGTCTGCGTCGAGAGTCTTCAAGTCAAGCATATGGTGCAAAACCACGCTTTGGCAAAGGCCATCAGTGATGTCGGATGGAGTGAGTTTGTGCGCCAGTTGGAGTACAAAGCCGCCTGGTATGGGCGGACGCTGGTCAAAATTGACAAGTGGTATCCATCGAGCAAGCGCTGCTTTGCGTGTGGACATATTCTGGACTCCTTGACCTTAGATGTCCGTTGCTGGACGTGCCCCGAATGTGGGGTCGTCCATGACCGAGACGTCAATGCCGCAAAAAACATTTTGGCCGCTGGACAAGCGGTGACAGCCTGTGGAGAGAGTGTCAGACCTGGAAGGGCCAAAGCCCCAACAGGCGACTCTCGACGAAGCAGGAAACCTCTCTCGTGAGGGGGGGAATCCCCTGGCTTTTGCCGTGGGGAGGATGTCAAGATGGTACTGGACCGCTTGATAGGCTTGGCAAGTCGCGGCTTACTTACCACTGTGTAATATGATATATTTGGAAGTGCTTAGAGATCATTTGACGCGAGAACTGAAGGGACCGTGGTTTTCTTACCTGCCACATTCCCATTGGATAGCTATTTGGATAGCTAGGCCAGAGATTCAAGAGGGATACTGTATGGACGAGGATCGCAGCGCCATTGCCAGGATGCGTGCTATCACCATTTCCCGCGAATATGGCAGTGGCGGTGGCGAGATTGGTGCGCGATTGGCGAAACGCCTGGGATGGCAATTGATTGACCATGACGTTGTCGTCCGGGTGGCCAGGCTGCTGCATGTCAGCGAGAAGGAAGCAGAGGAACACGATGAACGCGTGAGGAGCCTGGCCTCACGCATTTTCAGGAGCCTGCGAGTGGTTCATCCCAGCATGCCTGTCATGGTCGACATTCCGCTCGCAGTGGATTCGCGAGCCTTCTATGAAGCGCGTTGCCAGGTCATTGAAGGCGCTGTCGCCACAGCACAGGTGGTCATTGTCGGTCGTGGTGCGCAGGCTCATCTGGCGCACAGGCGTGACGTCCTGCATGTGCGCATCATCGCCCCGCTTGAGGCGCGACTCAGCTATGTCACGAGCCGTGAGGGTCTGGATCGGCAGGCTGCTCATGCACGTATCCTCAAGAAGGACCAGGAGCATGCCCGCTATCTCGAAACGTTCTACCACCGTCATCCCAGTGATCCGCACCTGTATGACCTCGTCCTCAACACCGGCATCCTTGATCTGGAGAGTGCCGTTGAGGTGATTGCTCTCGTCCTGGAGAGGAAGGCCTTGCGGCTCTCGCTCCCGGCCTGGGAACTCGGCCCGGCGGTCGGCTTGCCTCGCTATCCTGGTCAACCAGAAGATTTCCGTCCTCCACAGTAGGGCAGCAGTTTTGGGAGGAGCCTGCGAGTGTTCGTCTTGCCGATGTACGACCACAATCGCTTTCACTGTGTCTGCATCTTGATCGTATCTGAGGAGCCGCTGCTATGTTTCATCGTCAACTCAATCCGAAAGTCAGTGTGAGCATCGTCTTCGTTGTGGCCCTGTTTATGTCGATCATGGATACGACGATTGTGAATGTGGCTTTGCCCTCGATCGCTCGTCAGCTGGGTGTCTCTCCTGACTCACTCGATGCGATTGTGGTTGGGTATATGGTCAGCCTTGCGGTCGTCATCCCCGTGTCTGGATGGCTCGGTGATCGCTTCGGGACCAAACGCATCTTTTTGCTTGCACTGGCACTCTTCAGTGTCGCCTCTGCCTTGTGTGGCCTCTCCATCAGTTTTCCGATGTTAGTTGGATGTCGCGTATTGCAAGGGATGGCCGCTGGAGCCATGACTCCGGTGGGGACGACCATGCTGTATCGGACCTTTCCTCCTGCCGAACGCGTGCAGGTCTCGCGCGTGCTCATCATACCAACAGTCATAGCCCCGGCAGTCGGTCCGGTTCTTGGAGGCTTCTTGGTGGACCAGTTATCGTGGCGCTGGGTCTTTTTTGTGAATGTGCCCATCGGCATCGCGGCCTGCCTCTTCAGTTTCTTCTTTCTGCAAGAGAAGCGTGAACCAGGAAGGGATCACTTTGATTTGGCGGGTTTCATTTTGGCAGGCAGTGGTCTAGCTCTCACGATGTATGCCCTCACCGAGGGTCCATCGTATGGATGGACGTCGATCCGCATCCTTGGGGGCCTGATCGGGGGACTGCTGCTGCTGGGTGTGTTTGCCCTAGTGGAGATGCGCGTGCAAGAACCCATGCTCGACCTGCGCCTGTTCTCTAATCGTCTCTTTCGCTCGGCGAACCTGGTGACGTTGTTCTCGAGTGCCGGTTTTCTCGGAGTCCTCTATGCCGCTCCCTTGTATCTGCAGGTAGGACGTGGTTTCTCTGCGCTGACCTCGGGGTTGACGACGTTTCCCGAGGCGATTGGTATTCTCGTTTCAACCCAGATCGCGGCTCAGCTCTATCCTCGTGTTGGTCCACGCCGTCTCATGGTTGGTGGCCTGCTCGGTGCGGGGAGTGTTATGGCTCTCCTCAGTCTGATGGGAAGCGACACGAGCTTGTGGTGGATGCGTTTGCTGATCTTCCTTGCGGGGGCAGGTATCGGGTTTTCCTTTCTATCTGCCCAGACGGCGACCTTTGCGACCATTTCGTCTCGTGCGACTGGTCAAGCATCAGCATTAGCAAATGCGCTGAGGCAGATTGGGTCTGCTCTTGGCGTAGCAGTCGTAGGCAGTGCGCTCGGCATCGTCGGGATGACGCGCATGAGTACAACAGGGGCGGTAGTACCAAACCTGACCGCGTATCATGCCGCTTTTCTCGCCGCTGCTGCACTCGAGGTCATTGCTGCGCTCTTTGCCGTCACGATTCATGACAGCGATGCTGCCGCAACGATGCGGCGTCAATTCAGGCCCGCGGAAGATGCGGAGCTATCTGGACTGTCCCCGAGAGTAGAGACAGGACGGTAGTCTTATGAAATGTCTCATCAATGAAAGGCATCTAACCCCCAAAACCACATTTGCCCCCATCAGTATAATAAGTACAGACCCACACACAAGGAGGCCTTTCCATGACCCAATCTACTCTACGCTCTGGGCATACCCCTACACCGTACCCTCACCTTTGCAAACTTACACCAAAAAAATTACCGCGCAATTTACTCCCTATTTTTCTCAATTTAGCGAGCACTCACTCAATAAGCTCATCAATCCTCAAAATATTACCGCGCAATTTACTCCCTATTCTCCTCAATATAGCGAGCACCGCCCGGAAGCACTCCTTAAAAGAAAGCAAGTGATACAATGGCAGCAAATCACGAACTCCACCTATCACACTACCGCAGAAAGGTCTCTTAAGAGATGGAACTTGAACAAATTCAGCAAGCCCTTGCTGCCGAAAAGCTCGATGGCTGGCTCTTCTATGATTTTCGCAAATCAAACCCCATCGCCTATAACATCCTCTCCCTTCCCCAGGACGAGCCATTCACCCGCCGCTGGTTCTATTTCGTACCCGCTCACGGCACCCCCACTGCCCTTGTCAGCGCCGTCGATTCCCACGTCCTGCGCACTCTGCCAGGTGCCAAACGCATCTTTCGCACCTGGCAAGAAATGCAAACCCACCTCAATGACCTCCTGAGGCCTGGTATGCGCATCACCATGGAATACTCCCCGCTCAACGCCATACCCTACATGTCACGCGTCGATGGCGGCACGCTCGACCTGGTACGTTCTTTTGGTATAGAAGTAGTAAGCTCAGCCAACATAGCGCAGCGTTTCGAGGCCCAGTTGACCAACGAACAGATCGCATCCCACCGCGAAGCCGGGCGCCGCATCATCGCCGTCAAGGACGCCCTGTTTCAAGAACTCGGCAAAAGGCTGCGCGCCAATCAACCTCTCGACGAATACAGTGTCCAGCAGCGCTTCCACACCCTCATGCAGCAGGCAGGAACAATCCCGGATATCCCCCATGTGGCAGTCAACGCCAATGCCGGCAATCCCCACTACGAATCCACCGCCACCAACCACAGCCCCATCCAGCGTGGAGACCTCATCCTCCTTGACTTCTGGGCACACCTTCCCGCCCCAGGCTCAATCTATGCCGACTATACCTGGATGGCCTTCGCAGGCACCCGTGAAGAGATCCCTCTCCACCAGCGCTCAGTCTTCGAGATCGTTCGCCAGGCCAGAGATGCCGCCATCACCTTTGTCCGCCAGCGACTCGCCGAAGATCAGCCCGTCGAAGGCAGGCAGGTCGACGACATCACCCGCGCAGTCATTGCCAAAGCTGGCTATGCCGATCATTTCATCCACCGCACCGGCCACAGCATCTGCACATCCGTCCATGCCAACGGCGCAAATCTTGACAACTATGAAACCCAGGACGACCGCGTCCTCCTACCCCACACCTGTTGCTCCGTCGAACCCGGCATCTACCTCCCCGAGTTCGGCATCCGCAGCGAAGTAAACCTGCTCATCCTCGAACACGACGCCGAAGTCACAGGCGTCCCCCTCCAACAAGAAATCACCCCCCTGTTATAACACTACAACCCTCGCATTCTTAACACGTATATAAGGTAACTTACCCGATATCTTATGAGAGAATCAAACATACCGGCCACGCCGGTCGCGCAAAACACCAGGACAGCAAACCAATAATGGAGGAACAACTATGGGCAACGAATGGGAACAGGATCCCCAACAACTACCACCACAACCTGGCAAGGGCCAACCCAACCAGGATGACATAGACAGACGCCTGGAAGAACTCAAGCGTACCCTGGCGCAAGGTGCCACCGAGGCGCAACTACGCATCAAACGGGTTGCCGAAAAGGCCAGCGAATACTGGCAACAGGCACAGACCGTCAACGTACCACGTCAGGCCTCCACCGAAGAGGAACAACGTATTCGCCAGCTCGCCAACATGTGGAGTTCCGAGAATTGGCGCGTCGCGCATGAACTCGGCACCTACATGGACATCATCTCCTGGAGCGTTGATGAAGTGTGGGAAGTCACACTGCAAACGCGCTGGGAAACACGCACCATGGATACGGTAACGGAACCCTACACTGGCCGTCCGCTTGGCAAGCCTCAGCCCTTGTTACCCGTCTGGGATTACGAACTCCCCCCGGTCACCGGCTTAAAAGCGCCTGCCACTCGCACACGCCTGGAAGGCCTGGACGAAGTCGTCGCCTGCACAAACTGCAACGGCACCGGGCGTGCTCTGTGCCCCACCTGTACCGGGCGCGGCTGGTACGTCTGCCCTGAATGCCGGGGCCGCACCAAGAAACGCTGCTCGACATGTCGCGGCCGCGGCTACGTCGCCGACTGGGTAGAGACCAAAAAGAAGCCCTTCTTCAAGAAACAGGCCGAAAACCTCGCCTCTTCAGTCAACGAAAGAGTGGCCGACGTCTTCGATGGTATTCGCCAGCAGGGGGTACCAATCCCCAATCCGGTAGATACTGACCCCGCCAACAAAGGCAAGACCGTTCCTTGCCCTGACTGCGTCAATGGAGAAGTTGATTGCACCTGTGGCAACGGCAAGCGCGTCTGCGAAAACTGCCAGGGCGCCAAATCAACGTTTTGCGCAACCTGTAGCGGCACTGGGAAAGTGGTACGCCACCGCGAGATTGCCCGCCGCTTCGACCTGGTCACACAAACCAGGATCGTGGGCAGCAGCCCCATCCCTGAACGGCGCCTGGCCGCTGCCGGTGGAGAGGTAGTCTACAATACCGAGGTCAACGAGACCCTGCATCCTGACGCGGCCCCCGAAGGCGTCCCCATGGATGTCTGGCAGGCAACCGTTGAATTGGCTCAAGAAGAAAGCACAAATCAGGAGAAATACGGAGTAGAAACTCCCCTTGGAGGCACCCGTTCCAGCTTGCAGGTACTCGAACTTGTGCGCATTCCCTACACACGGGTAGATTACCGCTACGGCAATCAGGATTACACCTTCTTTGTCTACGATAGCAATGGGCAGGAGAAGTTCCATGCCGACCGCTATCCCGCCCGCTGGGACCGCATTGAGCGCCTCGTCCGCGCCATCTCCGCGGACCTGATGACGCCCGCGCAGCAGGATAGTGCAATCTCTAACCGGCCTGCTCCCGGCTACCGCGTCCCAATCGAAGTCCCACCCTACACCGTCACCGAAGACGAAGATGAAAACTTCTAACTCGTTTTCCCTCTCATCTCACATCAAGCAGGCAGATGTGAGATGAGAGGGAAAACGCAAGTTCTCAGTTTGCTTCAGCAACTCTCTGGCTCTTCTTCGCCAAAGAACCAAACAAGGTACCACCTCTTAATGCCCTGATCATGAGCAGGTTAGCAATGATGATAACAAGGCAAATGGGGGGAATGAACCCATCCAGATCGATGCCTTCATTAAAAGGTGCACTCGGCTTGAAGGTCGGGAAAATCCAACCACCCATCAAGAAATGAAAATTGACGGTCTGAAATGCCGCCCCTGCAGCCGCTAGAATGACGATATAACAATAGGCAACGGCCAGACCGTGTTGAGCTTCCCCGCGCATTCGTGGCTCACCCAAAAGCATGAGCGCTCCCCCAAGGAGAACCAGCCCGATGGCGACTTCTGACCACTCTATAAGATATCCCCAAATAACACTGTGCGGTACTATAACCGCTTGCAGTATGTTGACATACCAACCATTAGGATTATCTTTCATACCAGCACTGAGCACGCCAGCTAAACCCTGGGGAAATGTGCCCGACATCAACTTATTGCCGCCCGACATCAACCATTCCCACCCGATAATAGCTTCTATTGCTGCCAATAAATAACGTGTCGATCGGTTCAACATACTTTAACTTGTTTCCCTTCACTATGGATGCCACTTCAAAGCCAGTGCATTCTCTGTAATTATGGGGAGAGTGCATCACAATCGCATCACACACCAATTACTATGCATCACTGATCTATCACAAAAGTATCATCATTTCATCAAGTTCTTTCATCCTTGTGAGTATCTCGTGATATTTTGCTCCCAACACGTGATTAAACTGTGATGAGAAAAGCATATCCTGTTTAATAGGAAAGCATTGCTGTTCGTCATAGCAATGCCAGAGCGTTTGAAAGTCAAAGTACGTAAGCAATAATTTCAGGAGAAACAACCATGGCAGGCAAAGACGGTAAATCTACACCTACCCTCGATCTTACACCAACTACTGAAGCAGCGCCCAAGCCAATGAGTGCAAATGACAAAGGATCAGAACCTGTAGCTCGTTCATACTATAAAGCGCCTCCTCAGCGCAGAAAAAGCTTTATCTCACCATTTGTGGTAGTATTCATCGCGGTTGTGGTGATGATCGCCCTTCTGAGTTATGGCCTTGGAGCCACAATGGCCGGGAATAACAGCAGCGTAAGTTCGAGTACTACTTCTACCAGCACATCTTCCTCAAGCAATATGAACACGTCGAACCCGACAACCGCTCCGGCGAATGTGCCTAATGCAACTCAGTCATACGGCGGACAACTTGCGAAATACGTCGTGGACCCCGACGGGGTCAAACACTTTACATTGACCGCGAAGCAGGTCATGTGGGAAACGGTTAAAGGCCATCGAGTGCTCGCCTGGACCATTGATGGTACAGTGCCAGGCCCGATGATTCGTGTCACCGCTGGCGACCATGTGCGTATCACCCTTATCAACCATTTTCCTGAAGGAACCGCTCTCCACTGGCACGGATTGATGGTTCCCCCTAGCGCAGATGGAGTTCCAGGTGTTGGTATGAAGCCAGTCATGCCAGGTCAATCCTACACCTACGATTTCACCGTGTATAACCAGGATGTTGGCACGCACTGGTATCACAGCCACTATGACGACGTGGTTCAAGTTCCGGGTGGCATGTATGGAGCATTCATCGTAGATCCACGCCCTGGCACTCCTCAGGCTCAGCAGGCAATTAAAGCCGATGTCGAGGCCACAATGTTCGTCAGCGAGCTGGGCGGCTACTATGTCATCAACGGCAAGAGCTTCCCTGATACCCAGCCAATTATGGTAAAGCATGGTCAGACTGTTCATGTTCGTCTGTTCGGCGCAAGCGAAATGATCCATCCAATGCACCTGCATGGACACTTCTTTAACCTCGTTGCTGAAGATGGTCATATGCTCCCACAACCAATTCAGAAAGATACCCTGTCAGTCACCCCAGGCGATTCTTATGACATCACCTTCTACGCCTGGGCGCCTCCAGGAAGTATCTACCCATTCCACTGCCATATCCTTGCTCACTTGATGAACCCTGGGCAAACAGGCTCCGAGATGGGCGGACTGATTACCTTGATCGAGTATGCCAGGTAGCTGGCAAGCACACATGTGTTGGTTGTTCGCACTGCAGTGCGAATAACCAACACCAAACACATCAGACCCTAAGTGGGCCGCAGTCAAAGGAGACGAATCATGTTTAAGAGATTGTTGGTACCTCTAGATGGTTCAACCCGCGCGGAAAAAGCCATTCCCGTCGCTGCGCGTATCGCACGCGCTTCAGGCGGGACCATAGTGTTGTTACAAGTAGTGGATATGCCCATAAGGTATGGAAAGTTCGTGACCCCAACATCATTTGCAACCGAGGAAGATGTAGAGGCTGAAAAAGCACAAGCGACCGAATACCTCACCGCATTAGCACAATCTGACGAGCTTGAAGGTATCGGCACAAAAATTGAAGTCGAATCCGCCGCCGTCGCGCCAGCGCTGCTGAACTATGCCCAACCATCCACGGCCGATTTGATGGTTATGTGCAGCCATGGCTATACAGGTTTCAAACGCTGGACTTTAGGGAGTATAGCAGATAAAGTAATCCGCCATGCCGCAGTACCAGTACTGTTGCTACGTGAAAACGGACCTACTATACCAGTACCTCAAAGTACCGCGCCTCTGCGTGCGCTGGTCGCATTGGACGGTTCACCACTATCCGAGGCCATCATTGAACCGGTGGCGCATCTTATCGCGGCGCTGTCCCCACAAGCGCCAGGAGCCTTACATTTACTGCGCGTTGCGGACTCACCTGCTACCAGTGGTAGATTGCGCAGCCAGGCGAATTTCAGTGACGCAATGGCCGAAGAGCTGAAGAAAGAGGCGCAAGATTACCTAGCCTCCATGGCGAAACAACTACAAGATGGTATCGCCAAAGATCTCAATCTTTCAATTACAACCTCCGTTGTTTCCGCCGTAGATATAGCGGAAGCGATTATCCATGAGGCGGAAAAGACCGAGGGAACTGGTGGCTATGCTCTCATCGCCATGTCAACACATGGTCGCGGCGGTCTGGAGCGTTGGACGGCTGGCAGCGTCACAGAGCGCACCCTGCATCACACAAAACTCCCACTCTTCATCATACATCCCCCACATAGCACACCTGGCACAGAAACACAGAAGCCCGCAGAGAAGGTGAAGGAGAAGGATCATGTTTCAGCGAATTTTAGTACCTCTTGACGGCGGGACTCTAGCAGAACGCGCTCTACCTGTGGCCGCCCGTATAGCGCGAGACTCCGGCAGCTCAATTATACTATTACGCGTGGTCAGACATCCTTTCGAGTTCGGCTATGGGAACAACTCAATGCCAATGGCCGCAATGACCCTGGGCGGTTTGGCGGATGCTGACATTGCCAATGCTACTAATTACCTGAAGGGGATTGCCTCGTCCAGCTACCTGGCAGGGGTGAATACTTCTATCGAAGTTCATTCCGGACCTGCGGCAATAGTGATCTTCAATGCCACTCAATCGCAACACATTGACCTGATCGTTATGTCCAGCCATGGAGATACCGGTCTCAAACGTTGGGTACTGGGCAGTGTATCACAAAAGGTGGCAAGGCACTCATCTGTACCTGTCCTGATACTGCGTCGCAGTCAAGAAACATCCACGAAAGAAGCGCAACCACGTCCATACACCGAACGTCCAATGCGCATCCTGGTACCTCTTGACGGCTCTGTTCTCGCCAGGGAAGCACTCATACCAGCAGCACAGCTCATTGCAGCGCTAGCAGCACCTGGACAAGGAGCAATGCACCTGGTACGGGTTATCAAACCCCTACCCTTTCACGGCGGCCAGGAGCTTGACACTACCACAAAAGAACACATGCTAGAAAGAGCGAAAAAGTACCTCGGCTCTATCACAGAACACCTGAAGGGGGGGGTTCGCCGCCCAACTCAAGCTCACTGTTACCTGGTCTGTTGCAATCGATACAGACGTAGCATCTGCCATCATTAGAGTGGCGGAAAATGGCGAAGATGCCGAGGGGAGTGGTGCCTTTGGCGGCTGCGATGTAATCGCCATGGCAACGCATGGCCGCGGCGGTCTGCAACGCTGGGCCATGGGCAGCGTCACCGAGCGTGTGCTTCAAGGTACCAAACTTCCCCTGCTGATTGTTCGCGCCCAGAATAAAACTAGCGAAAGTGAAGTGAACGAAGAAGAGGCCATGATCACCGTGTGAAGCTAGAGTGGCTGCCTCGAGTTTCACATGCTCTGATGATATGATAGGGCCAGGCGCCTGGCCCCATCATATCATCAGAGCATAAAGATTGGCGCTCGAAGTATCGAGCGCCATCAATATAACTCTATGAACTTGCTCTCATCAACTTTACGCACCACTTGCAGTGGGAGTAGGAGCCTTTGTATGCCTGAGCGAACCCGTCCACGGGGTTCCTAGCAGCGGCAGCACCCACCTGTCGAGGCCCCAGTAACCGGCGATGCGCCATGCCAGGATCAGGAACAGAGCCAGGAATCCGATGACGGGGTTGATGCTCACTGCACCTGAAAGCAGGAAGTTCATGTTCAGGAACACTCCGAAGAAGGCTGCAATACCGGTCAGGCAGCCAAAGATCAACCCAAGGCCAATCAGGATTTCACCAAACGTGACCATATAGGCAAATACCGCTGCATTCGGTAAGACAACATTCTGCAAGAACCACGCATACCATCCCTGCACGGCCGGGTGATCGCCAGCAGTTTGTGCCAGCGCACCTGCAACAAAACCTTTAATAGCGGCGCCATCATGCGGGCCAAACACCCAGGGACTCCCTGCTTTTTGCCCAAACGCCGTAATGGTGTAAGAGTACCCTGTCAACTTATCCAGACCTGCGGTCAGCCATTCATAGCCAATATACAGGCGAACAATCAACCATAGCCAGGCCATCCGTGTATCCGCAAACAAAAATCTTGTAATCGCGGGCTCTGGAATCTGCGTAACATCTTTCGGCTCAATATACTTCGCTGAACTCATAACTTTTTCCTCCTTTCGGATAGAATACTTGTTTTTCCACCTCAACCCTTTGTGAGGTTTATTCTGATTTGATAAGTTCCATCCGACACTCTTATGATAAAGTTAGAAAATCACAGCCAGATCACTACGGGAGAGAGAGATATCACGGACAAATCACGACTATACAAATGAGGAGAAAGGTGACATTCACCCCTAATGCCCATGCTTTAGCATAGGAAGAAGCTGATCCCATTTCACTTCAACCTGTTTCTGTTCAGCATCCATACCCACGGCCTGTAAGTCTTTGACGGAAACACTGTTATTGGCTAGCTCACTCTCGCCGATAATCAGGGCAAAGGCCGCCCCCGAAGCATTGGCCTGTTTCATCTGCGCTTTCGGGCTGCGATCCCCATAACTCATCTCAGTCTTGATACCAGCCTGGCGCAGTTCTGCCACAAGTCCCACAGCCACTTCCTTGAGTTCAGCCGTTTTACCAAAGTAGACCACGAAAGCACGCGGTTTTTCTTCTAATGGCGGCACGATATCCTGCTTCTTTAGTTCCAGGATAATGCGCTCAACTCCTGCGCCGAAGCCAATGCCAGGCGTTGGAGAGCCACCAAGTAACTCCGCCAACCCATCGTACCTCCCACCCCCATTGAGAGCTAGCTTGTCAATCTCGGATGTGAACTCAAAGACCGTTCGCGTGTAATAGTCAAGCCCACGCACGATGAGCGAATCAAGAGTAAAAGGCACATTGTACAGCTTCAGAAATTGCTGCACTGCCGCAAAGTGTTCGCGACATGGTTCGCAGAGATACTCAACAATCTTTGGCGCACCCTTAATCTTCGCCTGATCCCGCGGCTCCTTACAGTCCAACAGACGTAACGGATTCTTGTAAAAACGAACCTGGCAATCCTGGCAACAGTCGCTCAGCAGCGGACGGTAATACTCTTTCAGCATCTCAATATATTGTGGACGGCAGTTGCTATCACCTATACTATTAAGATTGACGCGGATGTGTTTCAGCCCCAGGGTTGTATAGAGTTGATAGAGTAAGCCGACTAACTCCGCATCGATAGCCGGGTCGCCATCACCAATCACCTCGCATCCAAACTGGTGGTGTTCACGATAGCGGCCAGCCTGAGGCTTCTCTCTGCGAAAAAAAGGGCCAAAGTAAAAGAGTTTCACAGGTTGTGGCAGCTTAAAAAGACCATTCTCCAGGTAAGCACGCACAGTTCCAGCCGTCCCCTCCGGTCTTAGTGTAATATTCGTGCGATGACCTTCCTTGTCGGCGCGGTCATCGAAACTATACATTTCTCTCTCAACAATATCAGTGCCCTCGCCAACAGTGCGATGAAAAACTCCTGTCTCTTCCAATATTGGAGTTTCAATGCGCCGGTATCCGTAAAGTTGCGCTACCTCAGTAGCCGTCTTCTCTACAAAGTACCAATAAGGTTGCTCTTCGGGCAGAATATCTCTAAATCCTTGTAAAGCCTTATAGTTCTGGGACATACTATTTCCTTCTCTTCCACCTTAGTAGTAAATGCGAGGATAGTATAGCAGATGAGGAGATAGCGGCGCAACGAACCCAAACTTCTCGGGTTCGACTCTAATAATGCGGTTATATAGCCGGTTCTCTTCTCCTACCCTCTTTACAAGTATCTCACGAGCACAACATGCCCAAAACTGGCTAGATACAGACTACTACTACTTGCCTGCTCAAATCGTTACACCCACTATAACCGTACGTTTAGATGCAACAGGGTAGCTCCTCGACAGTGGCTTCTCACTATGCTACACTAACTAGAGAAAAGCAAGGCTTTTCTCTTTGTATCGCCTGGTTTCGCTCACGAGGAAGACAAAGAAATGCCCGAAACCTTCTCAGAACGGTACGCAGCGCTGCTCAAAAATGATGTTTTCACTATTCAAGCCAGAGAAAACGTAAGTCAAGGGGCCGACGCTCTTACATGCGCACTTGCATACGCGGAACAGGGTAAGCCTGAATTTTCACTGGCATATTTGCTCCTGTCAGACATCAGCGACAAAGAAAAACAAGAAATTCTTGCTGTCTCATATGACCAACGAGCGAACAATTCAGACCAAAAGGCAGAGCTGTTCGATTTACAATTCCATCGCCCCTTTCCACTCATTAAACTAGAAGCACAAAAAGATCGCCTGGCAGCTCAGCAAATACGGCAAGGACGCCGTGTCCGTCAAGATAGCGCAGCCAGGTTACGTCTAGATACAACATCGTGAAATATACCTAATCAATGCCAGCAGAACAAAACAAAAAGCTGATCCAGCGTGTATATGCGGAAGGTTTCAACAAGGGAAGACTGGCTGTCGTAGATGAGATCTTCGCCCCCAATTTCCTTGATCGCTCTACTCCTGGTCAGGTGCCTGGCATAGACGGCGTCAAAGAGTACATTACGACCGTACGTAGAGGCTTTCCCGATATATTTGTCACAATAGAAGATGCGATTTCAACAGAGGACCGAGTTGTTGTTCGCACTACCTGGCGTGGTACCCACCTGGGCGAATATGAGGGCATCGCTCCAACAGGCAAAGAGGTGACAAGGACCATGATCCAGATTTTCCATGTTGCAGATGGCAAGTTGCTCGAGGAGTGGTCCGAAGGGGAAAGTCTGCGCCAAAAGATTGTTCAATAAAAAAAAGAATTGCCATGCTCAAATGGGCATTGGCAATTCTTTCCGGTTACTCTTTATCACATTTCCGCTATGTCAGTGTTGTTTGTCTCCTCCGCTTCATCATCCCCACCGTCATCCTGCGCAGCTTCCTCTTCCTCATCGATGCCGTTCTGGCTATCCATTTTTTTACCATTCGTCGTTGCCACAGCAACAACAGTATCGCCCTCGTCGAGATTCATCATCCGCCTGCCCTGGATAGCTCGTCCTCCTCTAATAATATTACCAACATCCATTCGGATGACAACGCCTCCAGCAGAGATAATCATCAAGTCACTATCATTATCGCCGATTACACGCGCCGCGGCCACTGGCCCCGTCTTCTCCGTCACTTTCAAGGTAATAACGCCATTACCACCGCGACTCTGAGTGGGGTAATCATCTATGGGAGTACATTTCCCATAACCCTTCTCTGTGACCACCAGCAGTTCGCTATCCTTCGGCGTAAGATTAAGTGAAACGGCTCTATCATTCCCTTCGCCCAGGCGAATGCCGCGTACACCCCCACTCGTCCGTGAAGCCGAACGCAATTCTGTCACAGTAAAACGTATAGCTTTACCTTGTGCCGTGATGATTAATACATCGTCGTCGGCATGCGCCAGTTTAGCGCCAATCAGTTCATCGTCTTCTTCCAGGTCCATTGCGATCAAGCCTGAACGGCGCACAACCTCGAATTCATCCATTGCCGTCTTCTTGACCTCACCTTTTTTTGTGGCAACGATCATATAGTCCCGGCTGACGCCCTTAGGCATATAGACGATAGCCGTTACGCGCTCACGCTGCTCTATTGCAATCAGGTTGATGAGATGTTCCCCTTTAGCAGTGCGGCTCACCTCAGGCAATTCATAGACTTTGAGTTGGAAGACGCGGCCACGATCCGTAAAAAAGAGCAAGCCATCATGGCTGTGCGCGACCAGCAGGTGTCGTACGGCATCATCCTCGCGAGTGGCCATTCCCGTAATGCCTCTGCCCCCTCTGCGCTGCGCGCGATAGGTGCTGGAGGGAAGACGCTTGATATAGCCCTTTTCGGTCAGCGTTACCACAACCTCATCGTTAGAGATAAGGTCCTCGTCCTTAAACTCGCCTGCTTCGGCCTCCCCAAGGTCTGTACGGCGCGGATCGCCATATTTCTCTTTTAATTCCCGCAAATCATGCTTGATAATTTTGCGAATTTCCTGGATGTCGGACAGTAACAAATGATAGTAGTCAATGTTCTTCAGAACATCTTTTAACTCCTCTTCAATCTTGCTGCGCTCCAAAGCAGCCAGGCGGGCCAGGCGCATATCGAGGATAGCCTTGCCCTGCTCTTCCGAGAAGTTGAACTGGCGCCGCAAGTTGACAAGCGCGTCATCCGCTGCTTGCGATTGACGAATGGTGTTGATTACAGTATCCAGGTTATCGAGGGCAATTTTCAAACCCTCTAAAATGTGTTTACGAGCTTCTGCTTTGGCGAGTTCGTAGCGCGTGCGGCGCGTGATGACAATTTCACGATGGTTGATATGATGCTGGAGAAAGGCCTTCAGCGTCAATGTACGAGGTTGTTGCTCGACCAGCGCCAGCATATTCGCGTTAAAGGCGCTCTGCATCGCGGTGTACTTGAATAACGAGTTGAGAATGTTTTCGGGGTTGGCATCGCGCTTCAACTCAATGACCATACGCATCCCCTTGCGGTCGGATTCGTCACGAACTTCAGAGATACCATCTATTTTCTTATCGCGAGCTAACTCTGCGATCTTTTTTACCAGGTCTGCCTTATTGATCTGGTAGGGGAGTTCTGTGACAATAATACTGACACGACCACGCTCTGTTTCTTCAAAGTACGTGCGAGCGCGCACCACAATACGTCCGCGCCCATTGGCATACGTGTTTCGAATACCCTCTCGCCCTTGAATGATCCCTCCCGTCGGGAAATCTGGTCCTCGCACAATTCGCGAAAGCTCCTCAGTAGTAGCATCAGGATGATCAATTAGGTAGCTAATGCCATCGCAGACCTCAATGAGATTGTGAGGGGGAATATTCGTTGCCATGCCTACTGCGATACCAGTGGAACCGTTGAGAAGAAGATTGGGCAATCGAGCAGGCAAAACTGTCGGCTCTTTGGTCTGATTATCATAATTTGGAACAAAGTCTATTGTATCTTTGTCGATGTCACTCAGCAGTTCGTCGGCAATAGCGGCCATCTTGGCCTCGGTGTAGCGCATCGCTGCTGGGGGATCATCATCTTGCGAACCAAAATTGCCCTGCCCTAATACTAGCGGGTAACGCATTGACCAGGGTTGCGCCATGCGCACAAGCGAGTCATAAACAGCCACATCACCATGCGGGTGATAGCTTTTTAATACCTCACCAACGGTACCAGCACACTTGCGAAATTGCTTCGTGGATTGCAACCCCATCTGGTCCATTGCATATAATACACGCCGATGTACTGGTTTCAAACCATCTCGCACGTCAGGAAGTGCCCGGCTAACAATTACACTCATCGAATAGTCGAGATACGCACCAGTCATCTGTTCTACAATACTAACCGGTTTAATATTGCCCAGTTCCATTATGAGTCCTCACCAAAAATTTAGACATAGCCAGAAGGCGATATCGGTTGAAGTGTATAAATGTATGGAGGGTCTTAGAAAATATATATTATTGAGCCTACCACCTTGTATTATAGCATACCTGGACTTTCACGGCAATAAGCTCAGAAACGCAACCATCGCTGCTTTTAGTTCATAACAAAGGTTTAAGAGAGTATGTAATGTAACTTCACAAGGGTATGTAATAACGCCTATCCGCTTGCCCTCTAGGTTTTGGCGTTTACCTGTGGTATTATTGAGTACAAGAGGGATTTCCAGGAGTGCAAGACGAGGTGACACGATGAGCAGCAAAACAAATGCGAAAGATAAAAAAGCCGCTCCGACCGAGATACCATACGATGAGCTTTGGCGTTCGGGGCGCTCTCGTTTTGGTTTACAACAACTCCGCCTTGGCAGAGACAAAAAGTGGCATTTCTCGGGCCAACAGGCAGATGAAACGGTCATCAAGATTTTCCGAGAACACTGGTGGTTTCTCGTAACGTCTGCCTTGCCGCTAATCGGCGCGGTGATATTACTTATCTTGATATTATGGGGCTCTGTGAAGTTAGCACACCCAATATGGTCATTTTTCGAGATTATAGCAGTTGTCGCCATTCTAGGCACACTGGGATGGTTTATCTGGAGAGATTTCGCTAAATGGTACCTGAACACCTATATCATCACTAATAAACGCATTATTCATTCACGCGGTGTACTGGAACCTACTCGCCAGTCAACGCCTCTTGAAAACATAAAACAAGTGGGTGTTGACCTGGATACGATCTGGGGCTTTCTACTGCGCTATGGCACCGTCCATATTTACCTGACTGGCGGCGATTTCATCATGAAACATATACCAAGCCCTAGAAAGGTGAAAGAGGCGATAGATAGCATCAGTGAAAGTGTTAAGGCCAAAAAGCCCAAAGAAGAGAAACCACCTACTCCTGCTCACCCCGCGGTAGCTGCCGTCATTGATGACCTGTCCAAGGCGAAAGAACCACCGCAGCTTGAAAATGCGGATGAGGAATATATTCTGCGCAACCCCAATGGACGCCTTGGACCCAGGCGCACCTTTGGTGGCATACTGCGTATCCCTTCTGAAGTTCGTTACACTTCCGGTGAGTTTACCGTCAGATATATTCAACGCTCCCGCTACGTTTTGTACCGTAAGGCCACGATTCCCCTCCTGGCCATATGTTTTGTGCTCTTTCTAGCTTTCTACATACCGATGTTGCTGCCGTTCGTGACCTCAAACCTATCACAGTGGTGGATTGTCATGGGCATCATTGTTTTATTGCTCATCTTTTCTATCGGCGCAATTTACTCGAACTACGTGGACGATGTGTTCATTCTGTCGAACAAACGGATTATTGATATCCAACGCCGCTTCATCTTCTTTTTTGAGGATCGCAAAGAGCTTGAATACAAAAACATCAAAGATCTTAAGGTCAGGGTCCCTGGTCTACTGCAGCGTCTCCTAGATATTGGTGATGTGTACCTGGAAGTAGCCGGAGCCCCCAGCATCGTCTTACGTACCGTGGACCATCCTTTTTTCGTGCTGGATAAGATCAACGAAATTAAAAATTACGTAGCGAAGGCAGATGCCGTCAAGAAAGAAAACGAACAGAAGCAGGAACTGCATAAGTGGTTTGGGAAGGTGGTCACCAGCCTGGTCGAGGCTTCACAATTGAAGGGCGCTCCAAACCTGGAAAATCTGGATCTGATTGATGCCATGGTGATAGCTAGTGAGTTGGGCTTTCAGGTTACAGTATTTGGCGAAGAGCCATCAACAAAGCCAGATATACCGCCTGGGCGAGTTGTCCATCAAAATCCACCAGCCGGTACGGTCATTCAACCAGGTGGCGAGATCCAGGTTGTGCTGAGTAGAAGAGCCACTACAGCAGATCTGCTGGATTATTAGTATATTGGCATCGTAATAGCGCTGCTCATAGATGCCGGCTCGACAGAAGCCAGTGGTAATGTGAACACCAGCCGCGCTCCGCTATTGGGAGCTTTCTCTGCCCAGATTGTCCCTCCGTGCGCTTCAACAATTGCACGCACTATCGCCAGCCCCAGACCACTTCCACCAGTCACTGCCTGGCGAGAGAAATCGACCCGGTAAAAGCGGTCAAAGACGCGCGGCAAAGCTCCCGTCGGCATACCTTCGCCGCTATCAGTGACAGAGACCACAAGCTGATTCTCGCGCTGAATAGCATCGATGGTTACAGTTCCCCCCGCAGGTGTATGGCGCAAAGCGTTGTCACACAGGTTTGAGAAAACCCGCATCAGCATATCGGGATCAGCTTTAATTGGCGGCAGATTATACGCGATACTATTCATTGGTTCTACATTCGTGCGCTCAAACTCGGGTGCCAGCACAGCCAGAACTTCATCTACCAGCGCGGCAAGCCGCACCGACTTCCACTGCGGTTGAAGAGCTCTCATTCCCCCATCCTCCACCTTTGCCATCAAATGCAGGTCTTTCACCAGGCGCCGCAGGCGTAACATCTCGCGCACGATAATCCGCCCCGTCGCCTCGTAGTCCTCACGGCTCTGGTTCACCCCATCCACCAGCGATTCGCCCAGACCTGCAATTGCTGTCAATGGCGTTGCTAAATCATGAGTGATATTCATAATGAGTTCGTGCCGCCACAGTTCTTGTTGGTGCAGTTCATTCACGTCATTTGCCAGCTTTGCTGCCATCTCATTAAAAGTGTTGGCAAGCTCGCCCAACTCACCATGCGCACTCGTTGTGACGCGTATATTATAGTTCCCCGAAGCCAACACACGGGCCGTTTTTGTCAGGTTAGCCAGTGGACGTGTAATGGTGCGCGAGAAAAGGATCGCTGCCAGTGCAGCCAGAACAACCAGGCTAGCTGAGGCAACCAGAACCGATGAACCTACAGCCGCTATAAATGGGGGCACAGAATTCTGCGCTGCGGAAAGAGGGGTCACTGCTAGCACACCCACCACTGGCCCACTATCCTGTCCGCCCGCAAAAATCGGTTGCACCACAAAAGGACGTGGTAGCCAGAGAGGCCTTCCAGAGCCCAACTGACCCGTAGAGATAACTCCCTGCTGGCTACTGACTATTGCACTGCGCAGGCCCACAAAATCACCCTGGTGGAGCGATGGGTCAGCCAGTGCCACAACAAACGCGGCAAAAGTATTCTGACGCAACCCGAAGTGCGGATAGACAGGTTGATTGCGGTGATTGAGCACAACAAGCAGGTATTGCTCGCCTTGATAGCTATGCTCTAAAACATTGGAAAAAGATCTGGCAGAGGCGCTCGCCAGGCTAAAGCTTTGACTGTAACTCTCGCCAATACGCTGCGCACTATCGGAAGCAAAGCTAGCAAGTCGATTATTCTGGTCGATACTGTAGTAGTGGACGATTGCCGAAATGACCGAAAATGCCAGGAGAACTATCGCGAGCATAACCACCAGCATAGATCCTAAAGCCAGTCGCCAACGTATACTTTGCCACCAATGTATTCGCATTTCCTTCCCTCTTGAGATTATGACACTGTACTTTGTGCTACCTTTGCTCCCTCAGGCAGCAACAAGCCCTACCCTACATTCAGGGTACGGTTGCTTTCGTTTTTACTTCGAATCTGTAACCTACACGCCAGACTGTGGTAATGTAGCGTTGTTCATAATTCGCCTCAATTTTTTTGCGCAATGAGCTGATATGCACATCGATGGTATGTCCATCACCCAGGTAATCGTAGCCCCATACTTTATTCATCAATATTTCGCGGGTAAATACCCTGCCGGGCGATTGCGCCAGCAATGTAAGCAGATCAAACTCCGTCGGCGTCAAAGCTACCTCAGCCCCGTTGACCTCAACTCGACGCGCAGGAAGGTCAATGGTAAGTCCAGGGAAACGCAAAACAGTGTTCGTAGTTGAGGATGGTTCAGAAGATGTAGCAAAAACCGCAGGGGCTTCTCCTCCTTCGGAGCTTCCTACTCTCCTCAAGATCGCTCGTACTCTGCTCACTAACTCACGCGGGCTAAAGGGCTTGACGAGGTAGTCATCCGCGCCCAGATCAAGCCCTTCGATACGATCTTCCTCACTTACTCGCGCTGTTAACATGAGAATAGGTGTTTTTGACCACGCACGGATTCTCCTGCAAACCTCGAAGCCATCTATAGCCGGTAACATAATATCCAGAATGACCAGGTCGGGATGCAATCGCGCGTGAAGAGCCAGGCCATCCGCGCCATCTTTCGCGACCGCAACCTCGAAGCCTGCGTCTTTCAGATAGAGACTGAGCAGGTGAATAATTCCTTCTTCATCTTCAATAATAAGGATTTTTTTAGACATCTTTCGTTCCAACTCCACCAAACGCAGCATGTTGCTTCATCGTATAGTATCATAACACGGGTACTAGAATTAAGGTACCCGCGAACAGCACAACCACAGGCCTTTTCTCAAATCTTGAGAAAATCTTGAAGTTTCCCTTACAATTCCTTCATTTCTCGGTAGTATGCTAAGGGTGTCACCAAAAAATTGTGATAAACACCGGGTTATATAGCAATACAATAGAAAGTTAGATAGCATATTCATATGAAAAAAAGAACTATTTTCATCTTCGGTGGAGTCACCCTTTTGCTACTGGCTATCCTCATTGGCGCTTTCTTTGCAGGCCCTCTATTTGCGCTGGCTAATGTCAGTCAAACGACAGCTGGCACACCTACTACGACAACAAATCCCTACTGTGAGCAATACCTCCAGGACCTGGCACATCGGCTGAACGTCTCGGTCAGCACCCTGCAACAAGACAAACTGGCTGCCAAGGAGGATGTCCTGAATCAGCTCGTGAAGGATGGAAAGTTGACGCAGTCGCAGGCGGACGCCATGAAGCAGCGACTTACGTCCCGCCACGAGTGTAGCGGAAAGGGTTTATACGGGCAACGCGCCATTCTCAGCCAATTCCTGGCGAAGTATCGTTCCGACATAGCGAATGAGGTAGCCCTGGGGTTACATCTCAGCACAGATCAACTTGTCTCTCAGTTGAAGTCTGGCAAGAGCTTGAATGACATTGCGACCGCACAACACGTCTCTTCCACGCAGTTGAACACCATCGTGTCAAACGCAATCCACGATGCTCTCAGTAAGGCGGTAAGCGCTGGCGACCTGACACAAGCTCAGTCTGACTCGTTCTCGCAGTTCTTGCAGAGCCATCCGCAGCTCCTGGATCATCTCTTGAACAAGCACTTCAGTCATTAAGGAACGAAAGTTATAAACAGCAGAGAGTTCGTGAGGAAACAGTCACAATATACAATCCCCTTTCCTTCTTCTCTCTCGTGCTAATGGAAAGGTAGGTACAATGCCGATTGTACCTACCTTTCCATCTCCTGCTCTAAACCCGCCCAGAGCACCCACATATGAGAGGTCTACTCCTTTTCCAACAGTTCCAACAGCACCCCATTGGTTCCCTTGGGATGAAGAAAAATGGCTCGTCCTTCGGCAGCAATGCGTGGCTGTTTGTCAAGCACCAGCGCACCTTTTTCTTTCATTTCCGCCAGTGCTGCCTCGATATTCTCAACTTCCAGGCAAATATGATGGAGACCTTCCCCACGTTTCTCTATAAACTTTGCCAGGCTGGAATCAGGTGTAGTTGGCTCAATCAGCTCGATCACACTCCCGGCAGGGCCGCCCAGCGGGAGAAAAGCAATACGCACCTGTTCGCCTGGAACCTCCTTTATCTCACCTGGTGTAATACCCAATGTATCGCGATAAAAGACAAGGGACTGCTCGATGTTCCGCACAATAATGGCTACGTGGTCGATGCGCTTTGGCATGTATAGCAATCTCCAATCAGCTCATTATACGTTCTAAGCATTCTACGGTGTGCCAAGCGCATGATTCTTCTCGCACTCCACGAGGTGAAAATCCGTCTCGCGCAGCAGATGCGGAATAATCGCAAAGATGCCCGCGCTGCGTTGAATAGAGCTTGTGATGGTACGCATTGCCATCAATGCTCCTATGCGTGTCTCCTCGCTATAATGGAGCAGATCTGCCAACTGCTCAAATTCTGCCAGCGTAAGCACCTCATATGCCAAATCTGGCTTGACCAGAATGCTCAAATCAAGATCAACGTAGGAGAGGCGTTCAATTTCAATTGAGGCAGGCTGAATAATGGTTGCATAAGTATATTTTAGTACACGATCATCATAAAAAGCGCTGAGTGTATACCAACGTAGTGGCCAGTAATATTGTAAACAATCGTAGTGAAGTGGGCGTGTGTTTGTAGACCAGTGCATGAGCGTTCCGGCAGGCAACCAGAGACGTAAACAGTCACTCGATACTTCTGCCAATAACTCATCACTCAGTTGCGTGCTCTGATGAAGCCTGTAGGCTTGCCAGGACCCTCGCACCACCTGATCATAACTGCGACTCTCCACCTGAAAGTCTGGTTGCATGATAGCTCTCCCTTCCGTCGGACCTCATAGTACGCAAATTCTTTGATATCGTCAAGCCCGCAAACAAATAGTCCCGGGTACATTACTATATATTTCTCTATTACTTACGAGAAAAAGAGTGATACATCTCACCTTCGCCGCTGCAGTGTTGTACAATATAATGCAGAGTAAGGCTGTATGTAACCTATAAACGAAATAGACAAATATACCAGTGCGGGTATAAAGCTGCGTGCAGGGACCATACTCCCCATTTGCAGCCCGCTTAAAAGACGTTTAGATGTACATGTATAGGCCCCTTTAGTGCATTGACTGTTGCAGAATGATAGAAGGAAAGCAGAATCAGAGTAATATATGCGGTGTCCAAACTGTCAAACTGTTAACCCACCAACAGCAAAGTTCTGCCTTGAATGTGGCAGGCGTTTTGGAGTCTGCCCCAATTGCGGTACCGTCAACCCGGCTTCAGCTAAATTCTGTATCGAATGTGGTATAGCCTTGCAAGCGGGAAAACAAGCTGAGTCCAGGCAGCAATCGCTCCTGCACGCGAACGGACACACACAACCGCTTCCTCTCAGTTTGACAAATCTACCTGAAGAACGCCGTGTCGTTACAGTCATGTTTGCGGATATCATCGGTTCAACGCCATTGGCAGATCGCATGGACCCTGAAGACATGCGTGCCATACTCTCCAGTTACTTCAACCTGATGACCGAACAAATACGCAAGCACGGCGGCACCGTTGAGAAATACATTGGGGATGCCGTCATGGCAGTGTTTGGAGTACCCTTAGCACACGAGGATGATCCTGACCGCGCAATACGGGCTGCCCTGGATATGCAGGCAGCGCTTGCCCGTTTTAATGAACAACGACATGCTCAAGATCCGGAGGCTACACGTCTCCAGATGCGCATTGGCATCAACTCGGGAGAGGTAGCTGCTACCAGCGATGCTCATGATAACAGGCGCGATTTTCTTATCACGGGCGATGCGGTCAATGTTGCCTCGCGGCTCCAATCAGTTGCTAACCCTGATACCATCCTTGTAGGAGAGCGCACGTATCTCTCGACGAGGAACGTATTTGATTTCCATGCGTTAGCGCCCCTGAGGATTAAAGGGAAAACAGATCCAATTTCCTCGTGGGTGGTAACCGGACTGCAAAACAACACATCTGCCATCGCGCAACATCCGCGCGGTATCGAGGGACTGGAAGCGCGACTGGTTGGACGCACATTGGAACTCGCACTGATGCACGCAACCTATGCACGTGTCCAGGCGGAACAACGCCCACATTTAATTACCCTGCTTGGTGTACCAGGTATCGGTAAGTCACGATTAGTACACGAATTTCTCCAGAGCGAAGAGGAGACAGCCAAATGCACCACCTGTGAGGATGGGCTGGTCGCTCCTCGTATCTTACAAGGACGTTGTCCACCTTATGGTGAAGGGGTGACCTATAGGCCGCTGGTTGAGATTCTCTATTCGTTGCTTAGTGTACGCAATGATGAAGCAAATGAAACGTTAGAGAGCCGATTTAACGACTTTGTGCGCGAAACCTTGATCAACGCCAAAAGCGTTGAAGACCCCGTAGAGGTAGGCTCCGCTATCATACGCAGCGTGGGCAGAAGGACCAGCGACACAACTCTTGAACAACAATACATGGATCAACTCGAAAGAGAGCGCCCTCTTAGCGCTAGCACACTGAAGAAAAATACAGAACAGAGCAGTCAGAGCGCTCCACAGATGGCTTTGATGCGAGCCTGGCGTGTCTTCCTGGAAGCATTGGCTCATCAACAGCCACTGATTATTGTCATTGATGATCTCCAATGGGCAGATGAAGCGCTGCTTGATCTGCTAGAATACTTAACGGACCGCATCACCGATGTGCCTATACTTTTCCTTTGTCCTGCTCGTCCAGATTTATTCGATCGACGGCGTGACTGGGGTGGCGGACGCCGCAACTTTACTACTATTGTTCTGGAATCGCTTTCAAAAGAGGAAAGTAGTGACCTGGTTGATGCGCTGCTCAAAACAGAGGAGATTCCAGGCGTGTTGCGCTACACTATCCTCAACAGGGCCGAGGGCAATCCCTTTTTTGTCGAAGAGATATTACGCATGCTAATAGACCAGAAAGTGCTCATCAAAGAAGACGGGTACTGGCACATAGGCACGCAGAATGAGAGTATACTCAGCGAATTAGCTAGCCCCGTTGCACCACCAGACGATACACTGATAGATCTACATTACGTTTTTCCTCTTCCTCGCGTGCCCGATACAATTCAAGGGGTGCTCGCGGCCCGCGTTGATTTACTGAGTCCCATAGAGAAGCGGGTACTACAACACGCCTGTATCATAGGTCGTACCTTCTGGCTTTCGGCGCTCATTGAACTTGCCTCAGACATTCCTGCCAGTATCATTCTTGAAACGCTTGACTCGTTAATACAGCGCGACTTTGTCGAAGTGGCTGAAAAACAATCACGTAGCCCCGTAAAGAACGACCATGTCTACACTTTCAACCACATTTTGATTCGCGATGTGGTCTATAACAACATCCCACGAGCACGTCGCTCCCAGGAACACGCTCAATTGGCTCTCTGGCTGGAAGATAAAATTAAAAACAATGCCGAGGCCTTTGCCGAACTGCTCGCCTTCCACTATCAACAGGCATTGAGTACGTGGTCAGCAGGTATAGTTCCGAACGCTATTACCAATCCCAACTCGCCAGAATCCACTAGTAATCCTCCAGTACGCTTAACACGTGCTGAATTACGCCGTCGTGCCATTACCTACATAACCATTGCAGGTGACCAGGCACTTCATAGCTATTTCACCATTCGAGCAATTCAGGCCTATAGTGAAGCATTAGATTTATTGGTCGATAGTAGAGCAGACTCACAAACCATCGCAGGGATGCACGAGAAACTCGGAGGAGCTTTTACCCAGCGAGGTAATCTTGATGAAGCATGGCAGGCATATCGACGAGCGCTCCAGTTGGTGACGTCAGAACCACAAGCAGAGCGAAGCCGCTTGCTTCACCTCTATAATCACCTATCACAGCTGGGGGCACGCTGGTTGCCTCTATTCAATACCAAGCCTGATGTACAGGAGATACGTACATACATCGATGAAGGGCTGAAGCTATTAGAGGGACAACCAATCAGCGGCCAAAACGCTGAATTCCTTACGTATCAAGCATTCTGGTATGCACGCAATCAGGAGGAATCCTCTGACACGCAGGAAAGAGCGAAGTTTGCCGATTTAGCCCTACAAAGCGGCAATGAAGCATTGCGCATTGCCGAAGAATTGTACGATATCCATGCGCTCTGGCTAACACTGGATGCGCTGGCTTACATATATACCAAGCAGCATAAGTACGATGATGCTCACATGATTCAACATTATCGCCAGAAATTTGCTGATCAGATTAAAAGTCGTGTAGAACTCCAGGATCTTTACTTCTCTCTTGGCTGGGCACATGAAGAAGTCAGTGACTATCCCACATCTTTAAAATGGTTAGGTTACTCCTGGCGCATTGCACAGAGCATGGAAAGCCCCTCTATTTTGCTGAACTGTTTAATTGGCCGTATGCTCACCTGGCAACGCTGGAATCGCTGGGACGAGGCACAGCAAGCAGCCAGGAGCATACTACACATGGTCGAACAATACCAGCAGAACGAACAGTGGCAGTTTGAAGCCCTGGAAACGCTGACGCTCATCTCTTATCTCACTGGCCAAAATGATGAAGGGGACGGTTACCTTCGCCAGTACAAACGGCTTTTGGAGCGCTACTGTACACTGGGCGATTCAGAGCCAACTATGCCCATTATCCACCTGGCACGGGAAGACTGGACACGCGCGGCCGCAGAATATCGAGACTTACTGGAACGCAGCGAGCCGTTTCCTTCACCTAATATGCTGGCTTTACTGGCGGAACTTGTCGTTATTACAGGCGAAAGCGTTAAGGTGCAACAGGCAAGTTGTGAAAGAGCAGTAACCGCCTCTGAACAATCTGGTACACGGCGAAGCCTGGCCATAGCCCTGCGTGCTCGCGGCAGGATGCACCTGGAACGACAGCATTGGCAGCAGGCGGAAGCAGATCTGAAACACTCTCTCAAGTGGGCAAAAGACCTTGATCTCCCCTGGGATAAAGGTAAAGCCTTCTACTGCCTGGGACTACTCTACCGCCGCCGCGCTGATGTACTCTATAAGGACAACCCGGACAAACGAAAAGGCGATCTTGGCCGCGCCCACTTCCACTTTGAGAAGGCCCTGGGATTTTTCGAAGCACTTAAAGCGGTACATGACGTCGAACGTGCCCGCCTCGCCCTGGCCCAAGGCCATACAGCACCTGTGTCTCCATAGAGATGCTCTATTTCTTGCTGAGATCGGGTTATTCCTCGTCTTGGGTTTTTACCAATAGACCTCATTGAGCGTCCCATCGAAGTTCCCGGCAATGGCATGCTGAGTGCCTTCACCGGCGACATAGTAGCCTCCGACATCAGCAATCCCGCTCGCGAAGTTAGCCAACACGTCTTGATGGACGCCCTGACCAGATCTCCAGTATACCTCGGTCAGATTGCCGTCACCGGTCCCGACAATGGCATGCTGAGTACCTTCGTTAGTAACATAGTAGCCTGCTACTCCGATAATAGAATTGCTGAAGTTGGTCAGCACATCCTGATGGACGCCCTGGCCTGACCTCCAGTATATCTCGGTCAGATTGCCGTCGCTGGTTCCGACAATCACGTGCTGAGTGCCTTCATTGGCGACATAGTAGCCTCCGACTTCAACAATTCCACTCAGGAAGTTAGCCAACACGTCCTGATGGATGCCCTGGCCTGACTTCCAGTACACCTCGGTCACAGTACCGTCATAAGTCCCGACAATGGCATGCTGAGTGCCTTCACCGGTGACATAGTAGCCTGCTACTCCGGAAATGGCATTGCTGAAGTTGGTCAGCACGTCCTGATGGACGCCCTGGCCTGACTTCCAGTACACTTCGGTTAGATTGCCGTCGCTGGTCCCAACAATGGCATGCTGAGTGCCATTATCGGCGGCATAGTAGCCTCCGACGTCAACGATCCCGTTCGCGAAGCTAGCCAACACGTCTTGATGGACGCTCTGGCCTGACTTCCAGTATACTTCGGTCAGAGTACCGTCATTGGTCCCGACAATCACGTGCTGGGTGCCTTCACCGGTGACGTAGTAGCCCGCTACTCCGACAATGGCATTGCTGAAGCTAGCCAATACATCCTGTGAAACTGAAGACATAAGGTTCCTACCTTTCTTCCGCTGTTCTAAAGTTTTTTTTGTTTACATCTAAACATGGATGGTCAAACTGTTTTTCCCAATGAGAAAATGCAATCCAATGAGGAAGACGTCAGAAGCAGTGGTTTTTGGGGTGCGAATAGCATTTTGGGAACCTCTCAGTATACACCAACCGCATCGGTGAAGGCTTGACCTGGAAGCGTTGCCAATTGCTGTACCAGGCTCAATTCGTACGCATCTGCGCGGGGCACCCCTGGTCGGAGAAGATATGCTGCAGGGTTTGCTGCCAGCAATAAGCCGAAGCGCACGATGTAGCGCGCTGTCGGAAGTATGGGTGCCGGCGTCGTATCCGTCTTATCAGTAGCAGTTGCTACCACCAGGCATCCGATGGCAGGATTGGATGCGGAGATAAGCCGTACTATAGCATCCGTTGACTCTCCAGATTGAGGGCCGGGCGCCTGACCACTTAAAACAAACTGCCGAGCAACGATACAAGCCGGATCGTCGGCGACCTGCACAGCGCCGGTTATGAAAGGTTGATATTTTCCATTTATCCCTCTGGTTTTCGTATACGTATATATGGGTGGACCGAGGTCTGGACCTAGAAGTACGTTTACATGCCACTCGCTATCCCAGGCAATGCGAAGCAAAAGCAGTTGTTGACCCAGCCCTGGCCCTACAAAGCCTATCGGTTGATCGCGCGCAACGATGCGACCATTTTCTGTGGCGTAGTTCCAGGAGGAGCGTGTCATAGCAAGAGCAGACCACCCTGATGCAACGGAGGCCGCGGTTTGTTGCTGCCTGAACTGCCAGGGGGCAGAACAGAGTTGTCGGCAATCTTGCCTATCGATTCCACAGAGCAGGCCGCTATGGGTTTGCATATTTGCAAAGCATACCCAATTGCTGTTGGTATCCAACTGGAAGTGAAGTGTGGCTCGCAGAGGTTGCCGCGCTGTAACCGGACCGCTCTCTCCGGCATACTGCTCACCCGGCTGTACCATTTCGCTTGCAAAGACCTTACTAAGCTCTGCTTGTATTGTGCCCACCAGTGCTGTTCGCTGCTCAAGGGGCAATGTGTTCAGCGACTCATGCAGAAGAATGACCTGGTACAACGACGATTTGTGTACGACAGTATCAAACGCAAAACGACAGGTATCATCGCTTGCGAAAGGTATTGATAGCAGGCAGGACTGCGGCAGGAAGGGAGCGGCGCGCCAGGAAATAAGATGATGTCCTCTCCCTAATTTGAGCGGTTCGTCGACGCCGATGCGCGGGAGACGTATCTGGTGTCCATCGACAAATACCTTCGCCCAGGGTATATCTTTATCCATGTAGAAGCTATCATAGCCCTGCGGAAGCGTTGGGGTAGAAGCGGGTATGAGAGGAAGCACTGCCTGCTGCATCATACTTTGCATCGTGGAAAAGCTATTCGGTATCACCTGGAAGGCTAGCAACACTGCGCTTGCGACAATAGCCAGGCGCAATGACCAATTCGGTTGACGTCGTGTGGAGCGTATTTTCGGTGGCAGAGGCACGAAAGGAATATTGTTGCGATCACCGATAATACCCGGTTGATCGAGACTGATTATTTCTACCTCAAAGTCATCCTGCGGGTGTTCATGTTCTTCTTTCTCGTTCACGAGTTGGCTCCAACGTCTATTGCCCTTTGGGTAATCTTTTATCCTGTTTAGTCACTACTTTGTAGAAAGTACGTTTAAAACAGAGCGTGATTTCAATGCTGCATCTCCCACAAAGCTGGGCTTTCCCATAGCTGGGTGGAGTCCCACACTGTACGCTGTTTATAAGTAGCAGAGGCATGAACGCTCTTCTAAACTGACCTTACGTGTTATCAATAGCTGTCAATTGGGTAATTGACAGCTATGCTGACAGCAAAATTACGTACAAATCCAACTTAATATTACTGATAATCTGCAATAGCACGTAACTGTATTATAAGCCATTTGGAAAATCAGATGCGATTGCCCTGCACTAGACGACTAGACCACTAGACGTTTCTTCTTGATAAAAACCATCTGAGACAAGGTTCAATTTTGACGAATTGTACTTGACAGTTTGAACAGTCACATTTAAATCTGAATTGGCTTAGCAGGCCACTTTGCACAACTCACCCAATTAGGTTCATTTGAACCATGCCTAAGATATTGAAGAGAAAAAAGTCTTCTACCTCAGAAACTCAGTCTTATCTTCCTTCTTATCCTCCGAAAGCACCTTACGATCATTCCTCGGCAACTCTTCATCAAACATTGCCAGGTAATCTGAGTAAATAAATCGCCTGTTACGTTGGTATGTATCCATCTGGCGTAGGAGACCAAGCTCTTGAAACTTCATTACGAGCCTGTTTGCATTTTGATAGCTTAAACCTGTTACCTTGGCAACACCATTAGCTGTAATGACCGGCCTTTTATATAAATATTCAAGTAGCTGATAAGCAGATCCAGCCGAACGAGAAAAGTTGGTAGCAATAATATCCCTATGCTTCTCCCTTAGTTGTACTATCTTGTTCGCTGTCGCTGTTGCTTCTCGCGCAACTTCATTCACCCCTTGTAGAAAGAACTTCAGCCATGACTCCCAATCGCCCTCATCACGTATCTTCTGAAGATGCTCGTAATACTCCAGCCTATGTGCCTTGAAAAAGTGCGACAAATAGAGCAGAGGCTTACGCAAAACGCCTTCAGAACAGAGTATAAATGTAATAAGCAACCTACCTACACGCCCATTACCATCAAGAAATGGATGTATTGTCTCAAATTGAGCATGCACTAAGCCCACTTTTAAGAGAAGAGGCAGGAGAATCTCTTCATGAATGAACTTTTCGAGATCATCTAATGCTTTATTCATATCGGCAGGAGATGGCGGCACAAATTTAGCTGTTCCCATCGTACCCCCCAGGTGTCCAATCCAATTTTGCGAAGTACGAAATTCACCAGGATAGCGATCAGCTCCCCTTACTCCTTGCATCAAAAGACGATGAATCTCACGAATAAGACGAAGAGAAAGCGGAATGGTGTCAAGCCGCTCAAGACCATAGTTCAAGGCATTAATATAATTGAAGACTTCTTCAATATCCTGCGGATTTTCAGGAAAAGCAGCATCTGCCTCAAACGCTAGCACATCTATGAGAGATGCTTGAGTCCCTTCAATCTGACTTGAAAGTACTGCTTCTTTGTTCACATACATAGCTACGAAAAGGTCAACATTAGGTAATGTTGTACTCATACCATCTAGACGCCCTAATGCCATAGCTGCCTGTGATAGTAATAGAATCATCTCACTGTCCAGTTGTATAGGTGGATCAGGCGGCAATGGTTTCGGCACAAAAGCCTTGTAACCTCCAATCTGGCTGACATAGCTCCCCGCTCGGTCATTATTTATAGCCCTACTATTGTTAGTGACCATTACAAAACTCCTTATTATCGACAAACACCTCGAAATGTTTATAAGGATAAAACCTCATGCTCTTTTTGTACCATGCCTTAGCATTAATAAGAAATTCCTTATTATCGATAAACACCTCGAAACGTTAATAAGGATAAAACCTCATATCCTTGTTAATGTTAGTATTAATAAGAAATTCCTTATTATCGACAAACACCTCGAAACGTTAATAAGGATAGCACAAACCATATCTTTAGTCACTACTTCGTAGAAAGTACGTTTAAAACAGAGCGTGATTTCAATGCTGCATCTCCCACAAAGCTGGGCTTTCCCACAGCTGGGTGGAGTCCCACACTGTACGCTTATGAATGGGCAAGAACTAGCTAAACGCCCTTCCAGCCTTGTTCTGCTCTCTACCCATGTCATTCGAGAACCTTTATTGCCATTATTATGACAGCAGAGTTGACAGACTCATTAATGTACAGGATTGGGGTTTGCCCATGATCAAAAACAACAGCGCTGTTCTTTTTGGTCCTCCTTCCTCGGGTTATCAGGCCGTGGTTCGTTTCTGGAGTGCATGAACGGCTTTGTTCATCACAATCTTTGTCATTCCTCGCATCCCGATAATATGAAAGAGGTTCTGTGGCCGAAAGAACTCGGTTGGTTGCACGATACCTGTCAGTACTCCGAAAAACTGGCTTGCTGCTACAGGATTGTGTGTGAGCGCTTGCAGGAGTTCGATCTGCTCGAGAGCAAAAGGATTCATCTGTGCCGTATCGATGGTCAAATCATAGAAGGGCTTGGAAGCGGCATTGCGTTGCTGTTCGTAATGACCCAGGGCTGCTTCAAGAGGCTGTCGTCCGGCGAATCCATCGTCGAGGGCTGCCGTGAGCAGTTCGGCATCGCGGAAGGCGTCACTGATGCCGTAAGCGCTAATGGGATCTTTCAGATACCCGGCGTCGCCCACTAAGGCCCACCCCGGTCCAGAGGGTTTGCGATAGTAGTTCGGCATCTCTCCTGAACCGCTGATCCGCTCGGCGCGTTGCCCCTGACGTACCCGCTCGGCGAGAGCTGGCACCAGATCAATGGTCGCCATATAGCTTCCTTCGACATCGGCCCGGAAGGTAGGAAATTCGGTGGCGGGCCAGGCAATATAGATCAGTGTCAGATGATCGTTCGTGGGCCAGAGACCCACCAACCGCTTGCCACGTCGATAGATTTCCCCTCCTTGTAGGGGCACCCCTGCCCAGTAGGAGTAGTAGCCGCAGGTCAGCGTCGGCTGTTCGTCGTAGCTTGGCGCCGCGACCGCTTTGGCGACCAGCGAGTACCTTCCATCAGCTCCAATGACGATGCGAGCATGCTCGGTCACACTGCCACCCGTTTTCGATTGCCCACGAATGCCAACCACGCGCCCATTTTCCCACAGCAGTTCCTGGACCAGGAACTCCTGACGCACCTCAGCTCCGGCCTGTGCCGCCGCCTCGACCAGGATGGTGTCGAGCAGATACCGGCGTGGGCTGCACACCGCAGTGATCCCATCCACAGGAGGGAACTGCCCTGTCACGACGATCTCGCCCATATCGAAACGGACCCGATCTGCTTTGCCAGGATCGCTGGCGAGCACCTTGTCAAGAAGCTCCCAGCGCTTGAGGGCAGCGCTGCCGGGAAGTTGGATCTGATGGGTCGAAAGGGTATCGCTGGGGAAAGTGGCTCGATCCACCAGCAGCACCCGATAGCCTTTGCGCGCCAGCAGCAGCACAGTCGATGAACCCGCTACCCGCGCACCAACAATGATTGCATCATACATCAGGCACCTCCAAAGGGAGTAGACTTTACACCATGTAAACTTGACATCGTGTAAAGTATATGTCAGAATAACCTGTATGTCAAGTCCGCAAATTGAGACGCGAGAACGCATTTTACTCGCCACCTGGAAGCTCATGGAGCAAAGCCGGGGGCAGGGTGTGCGCCTGGAAGATGTCGCACGTGCCGCCAGGGTTTCCCGGCAGGCAGTCTATCTGCATTTCCATTCCCGCTCCGACCTGTTAATCGCGACTGCCCGCTATCTGGATGAACGGCTGGAGCTTCCCCGGCGCATCCAGCAAGCTTGTGAAGCAGGCAATGGAATTCTGGGAATCGAGGCCTATGTGGCATTTTGGGCTGCGTATATTCCTGAGATTTATGGACTTGCCAAAGCGCTTTGGCTGGCTCGCGAAACTGATGACGCCGCGGCGGCAGCATGGGCCGATCGAATGCAGGCGCTGTATCAGGGATGTATATATGTTGTTCAAAACATTGCCACAGAGGGAAAGCTTGACCCTACCTGGACGATTGAGGCTGCGGCAGACTTTTTCTGGGCAACCCTCTCGATAGCCACTTGGGAGCATCTCACGACCGAGCGTGGATGGTCTCAAGACCAGTACCGCGAACGGATGCAGTGGGTCATCAAGAGAGCACTCCTGCGAGAAGCCTAGCTTTGGAAGAACTCACCTCGGCGTGTGGGACTGCCCCCTTAGGCCGCGTAGTGGCGCTGAACGAAGCGGGCGATCCGCTGGACGGCTTCGCGCAAGCGCTCCTCCGGTTCGTTCGTAAAGATGAATCGGACGTGCTGGTGCCCAAACGCATCGCTGCCCCAGGCTACCATCGGGGTCGTCGCTACCTCCTCTTCGGCCAGGAGCTGCTGGCAGAACTCGGTGGAGGTGACGCCCAGGGCGCTGATGTTGGCCAGACAGTAATAGCCGCCTTCGGGCGACACGACCCGTAGCCCAGCAATACCGCTTAGTCCACCCACCAGCGCGTCTCGATTGCGTTCATAACGTGCCACGGTGGCCGCTACCCCATCTTGCGTGCCAGTGAGGGCCGCTGTGGCCCCTGCTTCGGCAAAGCCGCTGGGCATAATGGTATTGAAGATATGCACATCGTGGACCGGCTTGAGCAGCTCTCTGGGGCCGACGGCCCAACCGATGCGCCAGCCCATCATATTGTAATTCTTCGAGACCGAGCCAATATTGATGGTCCGCTCCCGCATTCCAGGCAGGGTGGCGGGATGGATGACACGTCGTCCGTCGTAGACAATTTTATCAAGCGATCCATTGAAGAGCAGCAATGCATCGTTCTCTTGGGCTACATCGGCTAGTGCTTGCGTCTCAACCTGGCTGAACACCGTCCCAGTGGGCATGACAGGTGACATGAAGAAGAGGACTTTGCAGCTGCGAGCTTGCGCAGGAAGCGCTGCCAGATGAAGACGCCAGCCCTGCTCTTCTCCTAAGTCCGTAAACAGCTGCACCCCCTCTGCCAGCCGTACTCGTTGGGCCATCCCGTTATACGTGGGATTGGTGAGCAGCACCTTGTCGCCAGCGTTGACATAGCAGAGCAGCACATCGAGCATGGCTTCTCCCGCGCCGCAGGTGACGAGCACCTCGCCCTCTGGGTCATAGTGCAGGCCCAGGTCGGCCTCGTAGCGTGCAGCAATCGCGTGCCGCAGTTCGGCCAGCCCATGAAGTGGCAGATAGCTATTATATCGATCCACGCCTACAGCATCTCTCGTAGCCTGCATGGCCTCCGCTGGCGGTGGCAGATAGGCATCGGCATTTTCGAGTCGAATGGCATTCGGCTTCTGGTCCGCGAGGTCCGCCATATCTGCCATCGTCATCCGAACCAGACTGGCGCTTCTGTGAGAGAGAAGAGGAGGCATAGTATTCTTTCCTTTCGACTAGACGGTGTGAGCACAGCGTGCTGGGCTGAGCCAGGTCATTGCTCATGCACCGCATGATGCAGATCACTACCGAACTACATCACCGCTGGGTAAAGCATCATCGCCACCGCCCGCGCTCCTTCAGGAGTGCGGTAACCGTGCGGCTGATCGGCCACAAACCAAAGGGCATCGCCCGGCATCAGACACACTTCCTGGCCAAGCGGGCCGACCTCAAGACTCCCCTCCAGGCACAAGAGAAACTCTTCGGTCCCCACCGCGTGGGCTGCTGAAACGTAGCCTTCCTCCTTCCCTAGCGAGAGTTCGTAGACTTCCGTCCGGTGGTGGCGCGCTTCAGCCAGGAGGAGGCGAAGGCGTGCACCTGACTCCGACGCAACGATGGTCCCTTCGCCTGCCCGAATGACTCGGAGCTCTGGGCGCTGTTCAGCTCCAAGCAAGGCACCCAAAGGAACACCCAGAGCCCGAGTGAGGCGCCAGAGGACCTCCAGCGAGGGGTTAGCGGTCCCGGCTTCAATCGTCGAAATCGTACTTTTGGAAAGGCCCGTTTGCCTGGCGAGCGCCCCGATAGTGAGCCCTTTCTCCTCCCGAAGCGACCGCACGGAGGCTGCTAACCGGAGAGTCGTGCTCTTGAGATTCTTGTCCATAGCAGAAGAATACCATATCTGTCCAATAAAATCAACATGAGTATGATTTATCGAACACATCTTTCCTCCTTGATTTGGTATAATAGGTTCATCAGAACTCCTGCTTGCAAGGGTCCTACCATCGGGACGAAAGGTTGCTGATCGAACCCGCGCTCT
>WNGG01000672.1_pt1 | contig 37213 bp, 48 predicted proteins | sample 5400661 | NCBI WGS metagenome assembly WNGG01 (sample SAMN13153372, study PRJNA577476) | soil metagenome | isolation source: 100 cm soil or saprolite under Garry oak tree replicate 1 | place: USA:California | collected 2016-06-15
ACCGACATCGAGATGCCGGAGCTGAAAGCCGGCGACGTCATCGCGCTGCCGGCCGCGGGGGCCTACTGCCTGGCGATGGCGAGCAACTACAACGGCATACCGAGGCCGGAGGTGCTCATGCTCCGCGATGGGAAAGCGCACGTAATGAGACGGCGCGAGACCCTTGATGACCTCTTAGCTGCGGAAGTGTTCTAAAGACTAAGTCGCATTCACGGTGATGGGTTGAGAAGCACAGCCTCCGTTGTCGCAGGCTCTGATGGTTGCTGACCCCAACACCGCCGAAGCGGGCACGGTGATCTGCTTGTTAAAGGTCCCACTGCCTGAGGAAGCGACCGTCCAGGTTTGGAGGGTTCCCACAGGGCTCTGATTGAACGAGATGGTCACCGTCTGGCTGGCGTTGAAGTGCGCTCCGGAAACCGTAACCGTGCCGGTAAGGATCTTGATTGTGCTTGAGGACAGCGTGATCGAACGTGGCGGTGGCGGCGGTGGCGGAGTCGAGCTTGGAGTTGACTTCGACGTGGGGGTCGGGCTCGGCGCGCGAGTCGGATTCGATGTCGGACTTGCCCCAGGGCTTGCGCTCGGTTTCGCACTCGGTGAAGCCCCCGGCGTTGAGCCCGGGGTCGGGGAAGCACCCGCGACCGACGTCACCTGCGCGAGCGAATCGACCACGTGGAGCGTCGCCTGCAAACGACACGACGCGTTCCAGCAGATGCGGACGGTGTGGCTGCCAGTGCCGATATCGCCAGGCACTGTTAGCTGGATACTCATGTTGCCGCTCGAGTCGGCGCGGAACGTGAACGTGTGGACCGGACTGTTCAGCCGCACCTCGCCGACCTGGTTCGCCGGCAGGTGATTGGCGCTGACCGTCAAGGCGTCTCCGGGGCGGACCGCGTTCGCAGATAGGAAAAGCGCCGGTCTCTGGCTGATGGCGGCGTAGCCGCCGATCGCCAACAAGAGCAATAGCAGCACCAGGGCGGCTGCAGCAATTGCAAAAAGCCGCTTACGCGATCGGGGCGCCCCCAATTCGGATGGCGCGCCAGCCTGCGCACCCGATGGACGTTCAGGTCCAGGCATGGCGATGGCAACCGTGGCTTCCGCAGCTGCATGGGCCTGGGGCGTGGCGCGTCGCACAGCTGTTGGTGCCGACGGAGCAGTGGGAATGGTTGCGGTCACCGGCGGAGCCATGACGACGGTTTCGTCGATCGCGGGGGCAGGCGCGCCCGCGAGCGCCTGATCCAGGGCAGTCACGAACGCGCCGCAGCTTTCCCAGCGAGCCTTGGGGTCCTTGCTCAGGCCGCGCATGATCACTGCGTCGACACGGGGGCCGAGGTCCGGCACCCGCGCGCTTGGTGGCGGCGGTTCGCGGTGGACCTGCGCGTACAGCACCTCCATCAGGCCCTCGCCTTCGAAGGGGATGGCGCCGGTGAGCATCTCGTAGGCGATGGTCGCCAGCGAGTACCGGTCGGCCGCCGGACCGATCTGGCTTCCGGTCACCTGCTCGGGGGCCATATAGGCGGGGGTCCCTGTGGTGGCCCCGGTCATCGACCTGACAGACGCTGCCTGCAGGAGCTTGACCAGGCCGAAGTCGGCGATCACAGGCGTCCCGTCCTTCTCGAGCAGCACGTTGGCCGGCTTGACGTCGCGGTGGACGATCCCCAGCGAGTGGGCGTAATCCAGGCCTGCTGCGATCCCGCGGAGGTACCTCAACGCGCTCGCTCGGTCGATCGGTTCCTGCCTCAGCTGGTTTGCCAGGCTGCCGCCGGGGACGTACTCCACGATCATGTAGGGCGTCCCCTGGTACTCGCCGAAGTCAAAGACGTTGAGGATGTTCGGGTGGCGCATCTGGGCGATCGCCTGCGCCTCCCGCCGGAAGCGGGCGATCGTGTCTGCGTCGGCAGTGAGCGCATGCATGAGCTTCACGGCGCCCGTGCGCGCGAGCTGGACGTGATAGGCCCTGTAAACGACGCCCATCGCCCCCTGGCCGATGAGGTCCTGCACCTCGTATTGGCCCAGCCTGGTTCCGGTTTCGATCGACACGGGCCCTTGATTATGCGGGCAGGTTCTGCCGGTCGAGCCAGGTTAACCGGCCGAGTGTTTCCAGCCTCCGCGGCCACCTCTGCGCACCGCCACCAGTCCCGCGAGGATGGAAACCGCGATCTCAGCCGGCGTCACCGCCCCAAGGTCCAGGCCGACCGGGCTCTGGATACGCCCGATCACGTCATCGGTGACGCCCTTGGCTCGAAGTGCCTCGAGGTGGTGACCCGTATGGCGGCGGCTGCCGACCAGGCCGATGAAGCGGGGAGCGGATGGCAGGACCGCCTCTAACGCCTGGACGAGGTCGGGCGCGTCGTGGTCCGTGTGCACCGCATAAAGGTCGGAGCCGAGGGCGGATGCCAGCTCATTTATCGATGTGATCGCGGCCGGCCACTCGGCACCCTTCAGTCGCTCGGGCCTGGTCTCCACGAACAGAGTGCGAAAGCCCAGGTCAGGCGCGGCCCTGAGCAATGACTTCGCAACCGGCGTGGCGCCGAAAACCACCAGCGTCGGTGCAGGCGCGTGCGGCTCGAGGTAGACCTCGATCGAGCCGAGGTCATGGCTGTAGGTGCGCATCTGCGGGCTGCCGGCGTCGGCGATGCGGCTGGCGTCTTCAAGCGCTGCGGCGTCGAATTCGCTGCAGCCGAGCGTGCCGGCCAGCGTCGCGGTGCGGGATAGCAGCAGCTTGGCGCCGGTGTGCGACGGCGCCTCGCCGTCAAGCCTGATCACGGTCGCGAGGACCAGTTCCTCCCCACTGGCGAGGCGGGTGGCCAGCTCCGATTCGATGCTAGGCATGCGCCTTCGTCCGAGTCAGCGCATTAAAGATGATCGCGCGCGCGAGAGAAAGGTCGTCGGCGCTCGTGGCATATCCAGTGGTGAGACGAAGGCTGCCCAGGGCGCTGCTCAGGCTGAGTCCCATCGCAAGCAGGACGTGGGACGGGTCGAGCGAGCCCGAAGCGCAGGCCGAACCGCTGGACGCGGCGACGCCGGCGAGATCGAGCGCCATCAGCATGTCCTCGCCGCGGCGGCCCTCGAACGCGCACGTCGCGAAGTTAGGCAGGCGCTGCGGCCCGCCGGTCAAATGGCCCCCGAGCTCTTCGAGGACCCCGCGAAGGGTGCGCGATTGCTCTGCGGCCGCGCTTGCGCGTGAGGTCCGTTGGTGCGCGCAGACAGCGAGCGCGGTTGCCACTGCGACGGCGGCTTCGACATCCTCGCGTCCTGCACGGCGGCCCCATTCGTGCGGGCCGCCGTACTGCAGGGGATCGAGGCGGATCCCGTCCCGGACGTAAAGGGCGCCGCCTCGGCCCGCCCCAAGCTTGTGACCGCTGATTGAAACGAGGTCGGCGCCGTCGGGAATCGGTATCCATCGAGGCCCTGCACACGCATCGACGTGGACGAGCGCGCCCACGTCGTGGGCGCGGCGGATCACCTCCGCGGCCGGCTGGATGGTGCCCACCTCGTTGTTGGCAAGCCCGATGGAGACGAGCGCGGCGCCGCGTGGAATCGCATCTGGGTCGGCGCGAGCGTGCTCGTCGACCGCGGCGATCTCAATCGGGCGTCCCTCGGCCTGCAATCGCCTCACCGCACCGAGCACCGACTGGTGCTCGGCCGCCCAGGTCACGATGAGGCCGCGGGTCGGAAGCCGCCGTGCAGCCCCGAGCAGGGCGAGGTTGACCGCCTCGGTGCCGGATGAGGTGAAGGAGATCTCCGTGCGGGCGGCGCCGAGGGCGGTGGCGGCGGTGTCGCGCGCCTGGTCGAGCCTGGCCCGGGCGCCTCGGCCTTCGGCGTGGGGACTCGAAGGATTGCCGTGTGGGACATCGCGGAGAGCCGCCACCACCTCATCGAGGACTGGGGCGGACCCAGCGTCATCGAGATAGATGCGCTTCATCCGCATTTCGCGCTTTTGGCGCCAAACGCGCGGAATTCGGAGCCCAAATCGCACTTTTGGCGCCAAACGTGCGGAATCGGGCGATTTTCAGGGTAACGCCGGACGCTCCGGCGCGATCAGCCGCGGCTGTGGTCTGGCTGGTGGATGAGCTCCGTGAGCTTGCCCTGGAAGCTCTTGAGGTACAGGTGCAGGTCGAGGATCTCATCGACGGTGATGGGCTCACGCACCGGAACAACGACGGTCGGCGGCCCGCCCTTCGCCTCGATCGCCTCCGCCTCATCGACCGCGCCGCCGGCGATGGCCAGGACCACGATGAAGGTCACCTGGCACTGGGCACACGTGACCTGAAGATGGAATCGCTCCTCCTCATGGCTGAGGACCTGGACGTCGCAGCCTTTGAGGCCGCGGCCGCATACAGGGCAGTTGTAGAAGCGAGCCCGATCGCGGATGAACTCGATGATGCTCATCGACACGCCCATATTACGCCCCGACAAAATCGCGGCGTCCGAGCTATCGCTTGCCCTCGATGCACGTGCAGCCCTGGGGCCCGACAACCGCGGAGTGCACGGTACCCGCCGCCAGGTTCATGCGGTCGCCGGGGTTCAACTCCAGCCGCTCTCCTCTGGCCTCGAGAACGAACGTGATCGAGCCTTCGACGCAGTAAAGGACCTTCTCGTAGCTGTGGCTGTGCGGCGCATATCGGTCGCCAGGACCGTTCGACCACGAGTAGCAACCCGTGGCCTCGCCCCGCAGTCGTTTCATCAGCTCGTCCTGCCTTCCCATCACTCGATTCTAAGATTGCCTGTGTGAGGCCCCGGTTCCTTGCCGACTGCAACGTCGGGCGGCTGGCGCGATGGCTGCGCGCGTTGGGCTACGACGCGTCGTATCACCCGCGCATCGGCGACGCCGAGCTGGTGCGGGAGGCGGCTGCGGAGAGCCGCGTGCTCCTCACCCGCGATCGCGATCTCACCAAGCGGCGCGTGATTCAGACCGGGCTGGTGCGCGCGATCCTCATTCGCGACGACGACGTCACCGCGCAGCTCCGCCAGGTCTTCACCGAGCTTGGGCTCGAGCTCAAGGAAGCGCTCACCCGCTGCATCGAGTGCAACTCGGAGCTGGAGTCGCGCGTGCCCGCGACGGTGGCCGAGCGCGTGCCTCCCTACGTGCGCCGAACCCAGTCGCGCTACTCGGAGTGCCCAGGCTGCGGCCGGATCTACTGGGCGGGCACGCACTGGCAGCGCATGCGCGAGGTCCTGGCCGGCCTGTGAGGGACGTGCTGCGACGGCTGCTTGCCGGCGAGCTGACTGAGGACGAGGCCATCCTCGAGATCCGGAGCTTGCAGCTCGAGGAGCTGGGTGGACGCGCGCGCCTCGACCTCGGTCGCTTCATGCGCAGGGGCATTCCCGAGGTTGTGCTCGCGCCGGGCAAGACGCCGGCCGAAGCTGCGCGCCTCGCCATCGCGCTGGCGGAAAAACAGGGCCAGGGCCTCGTCAGCCGCATGACCGACGCCCACCAGACCGCGCTTCGCGATGCCGCCCGCGCAGCGGATATGGACGTGGTCGACTACTCAGCCTCGGCGCGAGTGCTGCGCGAACGATTCCAGCCCGAGGCGATCAGCGCCAGGGTAGGAGTCCTCACGGCCGGCACGTCTGACATCCCGGTTGCTGACGAGGCCCGGATGGTGGTCGAAGCCTGCGGCCTCGAATCGAGGCTCGAGGCAGACCTCGGGGTCGCCGGCCTCCACCGCTTCGTCGGTCCGCTGGCATCGATGATGGCATGGGGAGCCGACGCGATCATCGTCGCCGCCGGCATGGACGGTGTGCTCCCCGGTCTCGTGGCGGGGCTGATCGACATCCCGGTGATCGGCCTTCCCGTCTCCACGGGCTACGGCCGCGGCGGCGCGGGCGAGGCCGCCCTGACGACGATGCTGCAGTCGTGCTCGACGGGGCTCGTGGTCGTGAACATCGACAACGGCGTGGGTGCGGGCGGTGCCGCAGTGCTCAGTGCATCGCGAGCAGCGTCAGGCCGCTCGGTCAGCGTCGGCGCCGAGGGCGCAGCATCGCCCCAATCGCCACGGCGAGCGCGACCCCGATCAGACCCCCGATAAGGAGAGGCGCGACCGCTCGCCACACCTCGGGTGCGCCTGGCAGGGCAAACGTGAGCGCGAGCACGAGCAGCGCGATGGCCATGCCCGCGAACAGCCAGGGCACCCCACGCCTCTGGCGCCCATAAAAGAAGAGCCAGAACGCGCCGGGCCTCTTCTTTTTGGGCTGGCTCACAGCAGTCCGGTCAGCTCGCTCAATCGGGCGATGGCCGGCACCCCGCTCGGCGGCACCTCCATGGCATGCCTGGTGCAGATCACCGCACGCATCCCCAGCGAGCGCGGTCCGTCGTAGTCCTCTCGTACACGGTCACCAACGTAGAGCGCCCGGGTAGGCAGAACGCCCAGCGCCTCGAGCGCCGCCCGATACAGCTCGGGCGCGGGCTTGCGCCTGCCGACCTCGCTCGAGAAGACGATCGCGTCACACCGCTCGCCGATACCGTTGCCATCCACCTGGCGCCGCATCATCTCTGGCGGGAACGGAGCGTTTGAGCACACCGCACGTTTAAAACCATTCGCGCCGAGCCAGGATAGAAGCTGAAGAGCGTCCGCATCGACTCGAACGATGTGGTCCCAACAGTGCTGCTCGGCATCGAGGATCTCGTACAGGAGGCCATCCGGCAGCTGCAGGCCGGCCCCGTCCCACGCCGCCCGGTAGACGTCGAGCCAGTTGACCTCGTCCTCATCCTCGCTTGCCACGTACCGCTCGAGCGGCAGCAGGACCTCATTCAGGATCACCTCGGCGGGCGGGGCGGGTGCCCCTACAGCTTCCTCTATGGTGGGTCGGAAATTGCGGATCACCTCCAGCAGCGCCTCGGTGGGGTAGTCGAACGTGACGAGGGTGCGGCCGTAGTCGAACAGCACCCCATCGATCTCTGGCATCTGGCGCATATCCTGAGCGAGTGGCGAAGCGACAGGCCTCCTTGACTCACCTGGACGACAGCGGCGCGGCGCGGATGGTCGACGTGGCGAGCAAACCGTCCACGGTTCGTGAGGCCATCGCCGAGTGCCTCGTGCGGATGTCTCCGTCAACGCTGCGCGCAGTCCGCGAAGGCACACCGAAGGGAGACGCCCTGCAGGTGGCCCGGGTAGCCGGCATCATGGCCGCCAAGCGCACGTCGGAATTGATCCCGCTCTGCCACCCGCTGCCGCTGACAAGCGTGGCTGTGGATTTCGAGTTCGTCGCGGGCGGCATCCGCGTGGTCGCCACAGCGCGCGTGGTCGGACAGACCGGCGTCGAGATGGAGGCGCTCACCGCAGCCGCCGTTGCGGGTCTGACGATGATCGATATGGCCAAAGGCGTCGAGCGCGGGATCTACCTGGAGTCGGTGCGGCTGCTCGAGAAATCAGGCGGGCGATCAGGAACCTGGAAGCGCGGACCCGACAAGGCTCGGCGGTGAGCACGGCTCACGTCATAACCGTCAGCGACGGCGCCTTCTACAACCAGCGACAGGACAACAGCGGTCCCGGACTGGTAGCGATACTGAAGACGGGAGAGTTCGAGGTCAGCGGCCCCGAGGTGGTGCCCGACGAGGTCGAGCGAATCACCGAAGCGATCATGACCGCGGTAGCGCGCAGCGTCGACGTCATCGTCACCACGGGCGGCACCGGGCTCGGCCCGCGAGACGTCACTCCTCAGGCCACCGCCTCGCTGCTCGACTACGCGGTGCCCGGGCTCGGCGAGCAGATGAGACGAGCCGGCTCGCAGAGCACGCCCATGGCGGCCCTTTCCCGCTCTATGGCCGGCGTCCGCGGGCGGACGATGATCCTCAACGTGCCCGGCAGCCCAAAAGGGGCCGCCGAGTCGCTGCAGGCTGTGATGCCGGTGCTCGGACATGCGGTTCAGCTCCTGCGCGGCCACACGCAGCACATTTGAGGTGAACCTCAACGCCGACATTGGAGAGGGGGCGGGATCAGACGAAGCGATCCTCCCTCACGTGGACAGCGCCAACGTGGCGTGCGGGGTTCATGCGGGCTCGGTGACGGTGGCGATCGCCACCGCCCGCCGCTGCCGTGAGTTTGGAGTCGAAATTGGTGCGCACCCCGGGTATGACGACCGCAGCGGCTTCGGCCGGAGCGAGATGGGGCTCACCGCCGATGAGATCGAGGCGCTGGTCGCGTTCCAGGTGGCCGGCCTGGCAGCAGTGTTTCCAATCGCATACGTGAAGCCGCACGGCGCCCTGTACCATCGATGCCAGGCAGATAGCGCAGCCGCGGACGCGGTGGCCAGGGTCGCCAAGGCCCACGGGGTTGGCGTCGTCGGACAGCCCGGCCGCGAGCTGCTCGGGGCGGCGCGGCGTGCGGGCATCCTCGGCTACCGCGAGGGTTATGGCGACCGCCGGCTGCTCGATGACGGCAGCCTGGCCCCGCGAACGGAGCCGGGCGCCCTGCTCGATCCCGTCGCGGCGGCGGAGCAGTCGCTGCGGCTTGCGCGCTCCGGCCAGTTCGACACCATATGCATTCACGGCGACACCAAGGACGCGGCCGAGGTAGCCGCGCAGGTCCGTCGCGCATTTCGCGAGGGCGGATTGGAGACCGGGCCCCTGGCCAGGGCCTGAGTGGGGTCGCACCTCGCTTTCGCCGGCATTTTCCTTTCAGTTCCCGTCCTTCTCGAGCATCAGGGCATCGCGATTGCCTTCGCTGTCGCCACTGTTGTCGCGCTTGCCCTCCAGGCTCTGTGCTTAGCCGTCGGCCGGCGGCTCGCCATCGCCTAAAGTCCGGAGTTGTGATCTCGGAGCTCAGCGAGCTCGACGACCTGCGCCGCCTGGCCCGCCTGTTCACGGACGTCTGGGGCCGGGGCGGCGAACCGCTGATCAGCTCCGACACTCTCCGCGCGCTGTCGGTCTCAGGCAACTACGTCGCCGGCGCGCACGTGGGCGACCGCCTGGTCGGCGGCCTGGTCGGCTGGCTCGGAGGCTCCCCGCCACACGAGTTGCATCTGCATTCGCACATCCTCGGTGTCGTCGCCGACAGCCAGGTACGCGGCCTTGGTTTCGAGCTGAAGCAGCACCAGCGCCGGTGGTGCCTCGACCGGGGAGTGAAGGTTGCAGAGTGGACCTTCGATCCTCTCGTGCGGCGCAACGCTTACTTCAATCTCAGCAAGCTCGGCGCTGAGGCTCGTCAGTACCTGGTCGACTTTTACGGTGCGATGACCGACGGAATCAACGCGGGTGACGAATCGGACCGCCTCCTCGTCAGCTGGCGGCTCGACTCCGTGGAGGCGGAGGCGGCCGCGTCGGGCAACGCCGAGAACCTCGAGGTTGACCAGCTCATCGCCAAAGGAGCGTCGCCGGTGCTGTCGGTTGGCAACGACGGAAGGCCGCAGCCACACACGTCGTCCGCACCGACCCTCCTGTGTCAGGTCCCCGCCGACATCGTCGAGGTCCGGCGCGCCGACCCCAAGCTCGCGCACCTGTGGCGCATCTCTGTGCGCGGCGCGATGACGCACGCATTCGATGGCGGCTACCGTGTCAGCGGGTTCACGCGGTCGGGGTGGTATGTCTTCGAGGCGCGGCCGAAAACCCTCGGCGAGAGATTCGGAGATCCAGGTGGTCCCAGATCCGGGTGAAGCGACGAGCAGCGCAGCGAGCGCATCAAACCGATTCGTAAGCGAGCAGCGCAGACCTTTGGGGTCCCCGTGCCGAAGGCATGGGAGGGAGTGGGCCGCATGGGCGCCGAAGATCCGTCGAGGGCTTTTCCGGCCGCGCCTCTAGATCGATAGCAACCAATACACTCATCTGCGTGCTGCAGGTGGGCGACAAGGCCCCGGATTTCAAGCTGCCGACGACGGGCGGAAACGAGCTCACGCTTGCCGGCGCGCTCGAGAAGCACAAGGCTCTCGTCTTCCTTTTCTATGTGCTTGATTTCACAGGTGGTTGAAGGATCGAGCTGACCGAGTTTCGGTCAAGGCACGAGGCTGCCGCCGCCGATGGCATCGGCATCTACGGCATCAGCGTCGACTCCGTCTTCTCACACAAGGCCTTCGCTGATGAGCTGGGCGGTCTTCCTTTCGATCTCATCGGGGACTTCGAGCGAAAGATGGTCACCGACTACGGTGTTCGCCGAGACGATGTGGAGGGTTATTCGGGCATGGCCCGGCGCACGGTCTACGTGATCGACCGTTCGGGGACGGTGCGCTGGACGTGGCAGGGGTCGCGTGAAAGTCCACAGCCGGATTACGACCTCGTCATCGAGGAGGCGAGAAAGGCCGCCGTCGAGTAGGGCTACCCGCGTGAGCGCAGCGTGTCGAGGCGGCCGGCCAGCACTTTTCGCATCTCACGTGCGCGCGCGGGCGTGACTTCCGCGAGGCGGAGCTCGTCACCGGGAACCAGCTGGGCGGCGACCGGCAGCGAAGCGCTGACCACGGTCGCGACGACCGGATAGCCGCCGGCCGTCTGGTGATCCGCCATGAGGAGGATCAGCTGCCCGCTGCCGGTGACCTGGACCGCGCCCGCCGCCAGCCCGAACGAAAGCAGCTCGACACCTGTCGTGTGAAGCAGGGGGCCGTCGAGGCGGTAGCCCATCCGGTCGGCCTCGCGGCTGACCTTGAACGCAGCCCCGAACAGCTGTGCTCGACCCGGCGCAGCCAGTCTTTTCAAGTGGGGTCCGGCGATCGCGTCGAGCGTGCGATCCTGGTAATCAGGCAGCAGCCGGCGGGGGAGCTCATGCCCCGACACTGCCGGCTTTCGCGGCTCGTGGGCGATCACGATCACGTCCCCCGCCTTCAGGTTCCGGCCCCGCATGCCGCCGCGAGCCGCCATGAGATTGGTGGACATCGAGCCGAGCCACCGATCCGCCTGGATCCCGCCGGCCACGCCGATGTAGGCGCGCGCGCCCATCCGCCTGTCGCCAAAGGAAAGCTGGTCGCCCTGGCCCAAGAAGACGCTGGTCCACATGGGCGTGGACCCGCCGTTGATGCGAGGCTCAAAATCTGCACCCGCGATCGCGACCAGGCACGAATGCTCGGCCACCAGGCGCGGGCCGTTCAGCGTGCACTCCAGGGTGGCGTCGGTTTCATCGTTGCCGACCAGCAGGTTTGCCGCCCGATGAGCAAAGCGATCCATCGCACCGCCGGGAGGGACGCCGGACGCGATCGCGTTGGGCCGGCCGAGGTCCTGGACGGTGGTCAACAACCCAGCCTCGAGGACGCGCAGAACCGGCGTCACGCCTTGACGCCAAAGAATTTGACCCGGTCACCGGCGCGGAACAGACATGGCGGGTCGGAGTCCGGCAGAAAGAGCTTGACCGACGTCCGTCCGATGAGGTGCCATCCGCCCGGCGCCGGCAGCGGATAGATGCCAGTCTGCCTGCCTGCGATCGCCACGGATCCCGGCGGCACCTGCGTTCGAGGCACCTGGCGCCGGGGAAGCTCGAGCTGTTCGGGCAGAGGGCCGAGGTAGGCCCAACCGGGCACGAATCCGACCAGGAACACGCGATAGATCGGCTGCAAGTGGAGGGCGACGATGCGCTCGCTCGGAATGTCGAGGCGAGCCGCCACATCCTCGAGGTCCGGGCCGTCGTACACGACAGGGATCCGATGCAGGCGCCCAGGCTCGGCCATGGGCGGCCGCTTGGCGGCAAGACGTTTGATCGCGGCGCCGAGCACGTCATCGGTGGTCTGGTCGGGATCGAAGTGCACCGTCACGCTGGCGTACCCCGCGATCGCCTGCCTGACGTCGCGCCGCTTCTGCAGTGCCGCGGCAAGTGCGATGGCACGGGTATTGAGCGCCGTGTCGAGCCGTGAGCCGAGCTCGGCCAGGAGCGCCGTGTCACCCAGCTGGTGGATGCGCACCCGGGGCGACCGGCCACGCGCGGGGCGCGGTTTCAAGCGCGGCGCAGGCATGTGCGCTGACAAGGATGGCGTAGAAGATGCCCGGCAGGAGACCCACGCACATCACGCCGGCGCACGCGAGTCCGAGCGCCCATGCGGTCACGATCGCAGCGGCGGCGACGTTCCAGGTCGCGAAGTTCTGCCGCACAGCGCGGACCGCGGCCGGGAAGTCGAACAGGCCGAGTGGTCTGCCGCTGAATGCAAAGCGCATGACCGCGTGCGGTATGAGCACCAGCAGGACCAGGCCCCAGGGCAAAGCCAGGATGAAGGCGGCGCCAACCAGCGCGTAAATGTGCGACAGGACTCGGTCGCTGACGTGCCAGAGGTGGGCACGGTCCAGGCCGTCTGCAAGCGGATTCAGGGCCAGGACGAAGGGCGCGGTCAGGAGCAGGAGCAGCAGTGCGGTCCAGAAACCGTCAGACAGGAGGCGGATCGACAGCTTCCATGGTGGGGGACCTTGAGCGGGGTCTGCACCGGCGGCTCGCGTCGCGCCGATCGCGTACCCCAGCACCGGGATGAAACCGAGAGGGAGGATGAGCAACATCAGCATCCCGATCGCCCAGCGCGCCCTCCACCGGCCTTGAAAGGGCCATGAGAAGGACGCAGCCACCAGGTTCACGTGGCAAACATAAACGCGCGCTTTGGGCACGGTAACCTTCGGCCGTGCACGCGCTCACGACCGACCTCTATGAGCTGAACATGGCCGCGAGCTACCTGCGCCGGGGCATGACAGCCCCAGCCACGTTCAGCCTGTTCGTGCGCTCAATGCCCCCCAACCGGGGCTTTTTGGTTGCGGCCGGCATCGAGTCGTGCCTGGATCTGCTGCAGGGCTTTCGCTTCGAAGAGGAAGACCTCAGCTACCTGCGCGACATGTTGAGATTCACTGAAGCCGACCTGGACGCGTTCCGCAGGCTCCGCTTCACAGGAGACGTGTGGGCGATCCCCGAAGGGCGGATCGCGCTGGCGGGAGAGCCGCTGGTCGAGGTCACCGCGCCGCTGCCTGAGGCGCAGCTGATCGAAACCTTCTTTCTCAACCAGGTCACCTTCGAGACGACAATTGCCACCAAGGCCGCACGCTGCATGATCGCGGCCGGCGGCCGCGACGTCGTCGACTTCTCGTTTCGCAGGACGCAGGGCATCGAGGCGGGCATCGACGTCGCGCGCCTGTCGGCGATGGTCGGCTTCGTGGCCACGAGCAACGTCGAAGCCGCTCGACGCCATGGGCTCACGGCGGCGGGCACCATGGCGCACTCGTACATCGAGGCGTTCGGGAACGAGACCGATGCATTTCGAGCTTTCGCCCAGGATTTCCCCGAGCGCACGACTTTCCTGGTCGACACGTACGACACCCTCCAGGGCATACGGCGGGCGATCGCGGTCATCAAGGAGCTCGGTCTGGACGGGCGGTTGGGGATTCGCCTGGACAGCGGCGATCTCGCCGAGCTGGCCCGCCGCGGGCGACGGGCGCTCGACCGCGCGGGCCTCTCCAACGTGCGCATCTTCGTGAGTGGCGGGCTGGACGAGATCGCGATCCACAGGCTCGTGAAAGCGCGTGTGCCGGTCGACGCCTTTGGTGTCGGCACCCGGATGGGCGTTTCGGCCGATCATCCTTACCTCGACACCGCGTACAAGCTCGTCAGCTATGGCGGGCGGCCCGTGATGAAGCTGTCGAGCGGAAAGGTGACCGCGCCCGGGCGCAAGCAGGTGTTCCGCCGGGCGAGGCCCTTCGGAGATCTCGTCGGTCTGCACGACGAAGCCTTGCCGCCTGGTCGCGAGCGCGTGCTCGAGCCCGTGATGCTGAAAGGTTCGCGCCGTGCTCCTCGTCCGGGGATCGCCGAGGGTCGGGCGCGATTCGAATCAGACCTCGCGCTGGTGCCGGAGGCCGCCCTCGAGCTGCGTCATCCGACGCCTCCTTCGGCGCGGCCAAGCGCGGCGCTTCGCCTCCTCACCTCCCAGACGAGGCGAAACCTGAGGATTACGCGGTAGTGGTTGGCGCGGGCTCGGAGATTGCTCCGGCGCCGGCCTGAGCGGGCGTCACCGAGCGCACGTAGCCGATAAGCGGCGACACCGAGACGGTCACGACGTCGTACTCGTTGAGCGCCGAATACAGGAGCGGCCGCACCAACCACGCACGCACGCGGCGACCCACGCCTGTGTACACCGCGAGGTAGTAACGCGAATCCTCTTCGGTGCCGAAGTGGCGCACGCGGATGGCCTCACCGATGACATCCCTGGTCCGGATCAAAGCAATGACGGCGATCACCAGCACGATGATTCCCACCACGACCGCGGCCGCGCCGAGAATCGTCGCTCCCACTATCCCCGCGCTCACGTAGCGAGAGATCTGGTCCGTCCCGGGCCCGAACTCGATCGAGGGCAGCATCTGCGTGGTGACCCAGAGCACGAGCACGCCGAATCCTCCCGCAAGGAGCCCGGTCCAGCCAATCTCCCACGGCGACGAACCCCAGGCGGGAGGCCAGCGGCGCGGGTACGAAACTCGCACCTGCCGCCACTGCCCTCCGTATCGCGTCCACGCCCAGCGGTCGCTTTCGGCGCCCATCGGGATTGCCCGCACCGCGGCCGCCGCCACGCCAAGCGCCGCGCCGTATGCGAGATAGCGCTCGCGAACCGCAACGGCTGTCGGTGGCAGGCTCGAGAAGATCTCGTCGTCGTGCAGGTATTTGCGCAGCGACAGCCAGCGGGCCTGTGCACCCAGGCCGGCCGGTGTCACCATTTGCGTGTCTTCGGTGAAATTCCAGCCCAGCACGGCGAACGTGATGATCGCCACGGCCAGCGCGATCGCCTGCGGCCAGGTCACGGAGTCCTCCTGACCGCCGGCCGTCGCCAACAGCACGGCGCCGAGGGCTAGCCCCGCGAGCGCGGCCAGCACTCTCTTCGGCCAGCGAGGCGCGCATTTGCCGGCGGCGTTGGCCTCGAACACGACCTCGTTGCGGAACGCCTTCATCCAGCCACGAGCTTCGTCGGCGGGGCCGGCAGTCAGCGCCCGTGCGGGAACGACCCCTCCCTGGGCCCGCTTGCGGAGGAGCGCAAGCACTCGCGACTCGTAGGCGGTCAGGATGCCCGACGGCGGGGTGCCGATCCTGCAGGTGTATGTGCCGTGCTCGGCCTCCTCGATCTTGAGCGCCTGTCGCACGGCCAGGTCGAACAGCGTGGCGGGCACGGCGTCTGGTGTAAGGCGGCCACCGTTGGCCAGGAGGTTGGCGACGGCCGGCGTCTCCGGACCAAGGTCGGACATGGCCGGCAGCGTTGGCGGCTCATGGGGCCGACGGAGGATGGCGACCACGCCTGCCAGCACGAAGAAAGCCGCGCTGCAGGCGAGGCTGGCGGCGATGGCGAGGTCGTAGCTGCTCACTGGCGGACCGAGACGGTCGCCCGTTCCGCCGCCCCGGCCTGGAAGAACTGGCGGACTCGAAAGCCGAACATCGCTGCGACGATGCTGCGTGGCAGAGTCTGGACGAAGTTGTTGTAGCCGAACACGGAGTCGTTGTAGAACTGCCGAGCGTGCTCGAGGCCGTCCTCGGTCGCTGCCAGCTGCTCCTGGAGCTCGACGAAGGCGGAGCTGGCCTTGAGGTCTGGGTAAGCCTCGGCCACGGCGAGGACCGTTTTCACTCCGCCGGCGAGCTCCTTTTCGGCTTCGCCCTGCGCACCAGGCCCCTGGGCCGCGATCGCGGTGGCTCGCGCCTGAGCCACGCCTTGCAGCACTGCGGATTCGTGCCTCGCGTAGCCGCTGACAGTGGACACGAGGTTCGGCACCAGGTCGTGCCGCCGGCGCAGGAGCACGTCAATGTCGCTCCAGGTGGCATCGACGCGGTTGCGCCGGCGCACCAGGCCGTTATATGCGAGTCCGACCAGCGCGCCCACGGCCAAAACCGCGACCAGCACCGCCAGAACCGGTTGCGACAAACTCCTCCTGACGGCGCAAACCGCCTCCGCCATCTTCGGGCTACGCCGTCGCGCGGTCAACTCCCCGGGGGCGGCGGATGGTCCTCATACGGCTGTTACAGTCCACTCGATCGATTGACTGAGCGCGTCATTTCCACTCGCCAGCTCAACCGAGCACTGCTCGCCCGTCAGCTGCTGCTCAAGCGCTCGAAGCTATCGCTGACGGCCGCTCTCGAGCGGCTCGGCGGCTTGCAGTCCCAGTACGCGCCTTCGCCCTATGTCGGCCTGTGGTCCCGCCTCGCCGGGTTTCAGCGAGAGAGCCTGACCCGGGCGCTCGAGAAGCGGGAGGCGGTCCAGGCAACCCTCATGCGGTCGACGATCCACACCGTTTCGGCGGCCGACTTTCCGGTGCTCACCGCGGGCATCAGCAGCGGGCGGCGCGAGTGGTGGCTGCGGATTGCGCGGCATCAGATCGAGGGCGTCGACATGGAGGCAGTCGCGGATCTTCTGCGCCAGCGGCTGGCGAAGGGACCATGCCGCGCCACCGAGCTGCGAACGCTACTGGCCGACCATGGGATCCCAGCCATCACCTGGTCGGGCGTCGGGCTATGGCTGGACATGGTCAGGGTGCCGCCGTCCGGCACATGGGAGCAGCGGCGAGCGGACCTCTTTGGCCTCGCCGAGGATTGGCTCGGGCCGCGTCAGGCCGACGAGTCCGAAGGGAGGGAGCTGCTCATACGCCGCTACCTCGGAGCCTTCGGACCGGCGACCCCGAACGACATCGCCAGCTGGGCCGGCCTTCCGCCGACAAAGATCGCCCCGACCACGGAGAAGCTCAACCTGCGCCGCTTGCGCGACGCCGACGGCGCCTGGCTCCTCGAGCTGCCGGGCGCCATCATCCCCGATGCACGTACGCCGGCGCCCGTCCGATTCTTACCCACATGGGACGCGACCCTGCTGGTGCATGCCCGGCGCACGCAGATCCTGCCCGAGCGCTATCGGCCGCTCATCTTCGACACCAAGACGCCGCATTCGTTCCCGACCTTCCTCGTCGACGGCGCTGTCGCAGGCAAGTGGCGGTACGAGAGCGGACGTGTGCGGCTTGAACCCTTCGAGCCGCTGCCGGCTCGGGTACGAAGGGAGCTCGAGCAGGAGGCTAAGGCGCTGGCCGACTTCCACGCCTAGACCCGCCTCGAATCAGAGCAGGCCTTCGATGGCCTCCATGATCTTGGGGTCCTCAGGCACGACCTTGGGCCGGAACCGGCGGACAACGCGGCCGTCCCTGCCGACCAGGAACTTCTCGAAGTTCCAGATCACGTTGCCCGCCTTGCCCTGGTCGTCGGGAAAGGTGGTGAGAGTCGCGTACAGAGGATGCTGGTCGCTGCCCTTGACGTCCAGCTTGCTGAAGAGCGGGAACGAGACCCCGTAGTTCAGGCTGCAAAACTCCTGGATTTCCTCGGCGCTGCCTGGCTCCTGACCGAAGAACTGATTGCAAGGAAACCCAAGGACCGTGAATCCGCGGCTCGCATATCGATCGTGCAGCGCCTGCAGCCCCTCGTATTGGGGAGTCAGGCCGCAGCGCGAGGCGACGTTGACCGCCAGCACCACCTTGCCGGCATAGGTCGACAGCGACTCGGGCTGGCCGTTGAGGCGGGGGAGGCTGATCTCGTGAATCGACGGCGCCACCATCTGGCTCACAACCTCATCAATTGTGGCGTCTCCGCCGGTATTCCTCGAAATCGTCAACTCCGCCTCACGCGGACCTCGACGCCGCGGCCCATCGGCACCACCTCGACGTCGCCGGCGCGCAGCCTGATCCCGCTCTCGTTTCGAGTAGCGACCGTGTGCCCTTCGAACACGAGCTCGGCGAAGAGCGGCTTGGGCTGGCGACCCATGCGCACGATCACCCCGGCCGCGCTTCGCCAGACCCCGTTCCCGGCAGCCTTGAACCCCGCGGTCACGAGCTCGCCGATGCGGTCGGGCACCGCGGCGGGAGCCGGCGCCGGGCGAACTTTTGGTTTGACGACGGTGAGCGTTGGCGCCCCCTGGGGGGGAGGCCTGCGAATGCGCGCCTGTTCGAGCGACAGGCGCAGCAGCTCTGAGCCTTCCTCCTGCGCGAAAAAAGCTGACGAGATCCGGCTTGGATCGTGCGAGCGCCGGATGCAGTTGGTGCAGTCTGCAGGGTCGTCGACGGCTGCATACGTGCCCGCGGCGAGCGTCTGGTTGCACAGCGTGGAGACGGGGCCGCTGCGCGGAACCTTGGGTGTGAGGTGGATGCGACCGCCGGTTTTTCGCCGAACCGTCGCGAGCCGAACCCCTGGAATGCTCACGGTCGTATCAATGCGAGTCTGACCAGGTCGTGGACCTCTAGGTCACGACCATCGCAGAGGCGAAGGGTCAGCCGGCGGCCATCGCCCATGAGACCGCAGTATGACAATCGGCATGCGCTGGACTCGCGCCCGGTGATCAACCGGACCAAGGCGGTCGTGCTCGGCTTCTGTGCCGGCACCTGGCTCGGGCTGGTGGTCATCCTGGTCGCGGCACCGGAGGTGTATGACCAGTCGCTGAAACAGTTCGGTGCCGACCGGCGCGTCATCGAGCTCGCTTTCCTGGTCATCCTGACGGCGTTCCTGACCCTGCTTGCCGTGGGTGTGATCCGCGGCTGGCGGTGGATGTTCTGGCTGGTGCTGCTGGCGTTTGGAGCCGGCCCGCTGCGAGTCATCGCCTCGGCGCTCGAGCTAGCCGGCGTCATGCCCGCTCAGGGACCCACCTGGTACGCAGTCGTGCAGGCGGCGATCGGCGTCATCCAGTTCGCCATCGCGATCGCGATGCTCGTCGGGTATCGAAAGCACGGAACCTGGGGCGCATTTTGATTCCCACGCTGTCACCTAAGCTGGGCTCGTGAAGCCACCCGCGCGCCGCCCTCTCGGCGCCTCAGGCATTGACGTCTCCGAGCTCTCGCTGGGCTCGTGGAGGACATACGAACGAATACCGCGCGAGATGGGGATCGCCGTCATGCGCAAGGCTCGCGAGCTGGGCATCAACTTTCTCGACGACGCGCGCTACAACGACGAGACGGGCACCGCGCCGATCAAGACTGGTTACTCGGAGGTCGTGTTCGGTGAGCTTTTCCGAGCATCAGGATGGAAGCGGGACGAGGTCGTGCTCGCCAACAAGCTGTGGTGGGAGTTCTGGCCGGAGCAGAGGGCGGCGGCTGAGCTTGAAGGATCGCTGCAGCGCATGGGCATGGACTTCATCGACCTGGCGTATGCCGAGAAACCTCCCGCCGGGTTGAGCCTCGAAGAGATCGTCCACGATGTCGGAGCGCTGATCAGCGCCGGGAAGCTGCGTGCGTGGGGAGTCTTGAACTGGCCGGCGGACCTCGTCGCACAGGCCGCATCGATCGCTGCGTCGCAGGGCGTTCCTTCGCCGTGTGCTGCGCAGCTGGCCTACAGCCTGGTTCGCCGGTCGCCAGTCGAAGACAGAGAAATGGCCGACGCCCTGGCCGCAGCCCCTGCAGGCGTGGTCGCTTCATACGTCCTCGACGGTGGCGCGCTGACCGGCAAATACGCTGCGCCTGCAGCGAAAGGTCGACTCTCCGGCCGGCTCGACGACCAGGCCCATGCCCGAGCCCTTCGGGCCGGCGGTCAGCTGCGCGAGCTTGCGGAGCGCATCGGCACGCGCCCGGCGCCGCTGGCGATCGCGTTTGCGCTGCTCAACCCTCTCGTCGCGAGCGTGCTCTTTGGCTCGACCACTCCCGAACAGGTCAGCCAGAACGTGGCCGCCGTCGAGCTGCTTTCCGCCCTGGATGAGCAGACCATCCTGGACCTGCGCCGCATCGGCGGCGAGTAGCGGCGCCAGGAGGCCCAGGTTCCTTAACAAAACTTAACGGGGGGAATGTGAGGCGCCGCCGAATACGTCCCTTAGATTGACAGCCTCGTGAGCATCGACGCCAGTCCTCCGCAACAGCCGCCCATGCTGTCCCCCGACGGCAACTGGGTCTGGGATGGGAAACAGTGGCAGCCCATCGCTGTCAAGCACGAAGGGGTTTTCCCCTCCTTTGCAGCGATCCGGGTCGATCCCACCGAGCCTCTCGGCGCGGATGCCGACGTTGTGCCGGTGCCGATGGCTGCCTCTTCCCGAATGATGGGTCCGCCGCCGGAATACACGATGGAGTCCAGCTACCCGCCGGTGGAGGCGGTGGTTGACAAGCCGGTGACGCCTATGTGGCAGCAACCTGCCACCGGCCTCAACAGCTATCTCTACATCGTCGCCGGACTCATGGTGCTGGTGATTGCGCTGGTCGTCCTGAACGCTTTCCTGCCATTCTCGAAGCTGCTGTCCGGCCCAGAACCGGAGGCGCAGCCCACCCCGTCACCCTCCCCAGCTCTCGCCGCGCGCACCGAATTCAACCGCGCCGACCGTTTCGTGAGCGTTATTTTGGCGCCGGCCATGGCGAACGTTAATGACACCGCGCTGGTCCAAAAGCAGACGTGCAACGGATCTCCGACGGTGAGCTGCAGGTCTGCCCTCACGGAGACGGAAAACCAGGTCGTGAATGCGCTTGCCGTTATCGACAAGGCCGAGATCCCGACCTGCATTGCTCCCTACGTGGCCAAGATTCGAGGTGACCTGGCCGGGATGGATACAAACGTCAAGCTGGCGATCAAGGGCTACACAGACAACAAGAAGGCCGAGCTCACATTGGGCCTGTCCCGCTTCAACGCTTACGCCAAGCCGCTGCCGGCCGACAATGCCGCGCTGACCAAGGCGCTGCAGGCGCAGTGCGACACTCAGTTCGCGGGACCGTAGGTAGAGCCTCCCTTCGACCCGGGTAGTCAGGTCGTCCGCATCGTTCCCGGTACATCACTGGAGGTGCGCCATTGGCAGCGGGCAACCGGAAGCGATGGTCCCAGCGTGTGACCGAGCAGAGCAACGCCCTGGACCTCGAGGCAGGTGTGTTCACGAAGGACGACCCACGCGCCATCGCTCGATCACTCAAGCACTCGGCGGAGAGGAGCACCAGGCGCAAGAGCAGTCCCTATCGGTCGGCGATGTCTATGCTCACCTTCTACATCAACCGGGCCGGCCGGACCCTTCCCAAGCAGCGCCGAGATCGACTCCAGGCGGCCAAAGACGAGCTGCGCGACCTGTTCGGCAAGAGGCGCAGCTCGGCTTAGGCTCTCGCCGCCACAAACTTCTCACGCTCACTTCTAGGCTTAGTTTCGATGAGCCGGGTGATGCCAGAGGGCGGGTGGGCGCCGGATCGGGAGGAGCCGCCAGCGCGCGTCGTCGAGACCTATGTCGAGGCTGGCCGGCTTTTCACGGCCACCTGGTTTGATCCTCCGTTCCGACCCGAGCCCCCGGACTCAAACCAGGCCTACGGCATCTGCTTCACGAACGCTGGACAGATCGTCCTGGTGCTCGACGCCGACTGCTGGAACCTTCCCGGCGGGGGCGTTGAGCAGGGGGAGTCGTTGGAGGACGCGTTCGTGCGGGAGATCGGCGAAGAGGCGTGCGCGCGGGTGATTCAGTGTCAGTACCTGGGCTGCCAGCGAATCGACGATCCCCACCATCCTGATGGTCCTCAGCGCTATTACCAATCGCGGTTTTGGGCGCGGGTAGAGCTTGAGCCGTGGGTCGAGCGCTTTGAGGTTCGCGAGCGGCGGCTCGTCCCACCCGAGGAGTTTCTCAACCGCCTGACTTGGGGCGATGCGCCGACTGCGCGAATCATTCTCGAAGAGGGCATGCGCCTGGAGTCGGCTGCTCGCCGTCGGTGATGGAGCCCGGACTCTCCACCAACGGCCTTGTGAGATAGACATCGATGGCGCGACGGGATAGCCGCTCGGAGTACGACGCCCGCATGCATAGAGTGCTCGAGCACATCGACCGCCGGCTCGACCAGCAGCTGGAGCTGGATGCGCTGGCGAGAGTCGCGAACTTCTCGTCCTTCCACTTTCACCGCCTGTTCACGGCCTGGTTCGGCGAGACGCTCGGCGATTACGTGCGCCGCCGGAGGCTGGAAACCGCGGCGTTGCGGCTTGTCGCGCAACCTCGCCTGCCGGTGCTGCAGGTCGCGCTGTCGGTCGGGTTTGGTTCCACAGAAGCGTTTGCGCGAGCATTCAAGGCACGCTTCGGTTCGACTCCGACCCAGTGGCGGGACTCGCAACGCAGCAATCGCGATCAGCTGAACAGCAAGCTCGGTCAGGACCTGGCGCGGCCGCCGCGAAATGATGGCCGTATGAAAGTCACAATCGTGGACAGAAAACCGACTACCGTCGCTTACCTCCGGCACGTAGGGCCTTACGGCAAACCCGTCTCCGAGTTCTGGATGAATAGAGTCGATCCATGGATGGAAACCAATGGGCTCTACGGCCGCCCGCGGTACGGCATCAGCCACGACGACCCGGGTATCACCGCACCAGAGAAGCTGCGCTATGACGCCGCGGTGGAGGTGCCGGCGAGCTTCGTCGGGGCCGGGGATCACCAGAAGACCGTCATTCCCGGAGGCAGATACGCGGCGGGCAAGTTCAAGGGCACCGACAAAGAGGTTGGTGAAGCGTGGGCGTGGATGTTGCGCGATTGGCTCTCAGGCAGCGGCATGCAGCTCGACTCGCGTCCGTTCTTCGAGCACTACCCGGTGGACGCGACCTACGACAGCAAGACCGGCGAGTTCGAGTGCGAGATCTGCATCCCGGTCACGCCGCTTTGACGGGCGCCCGCGATCTCGTGGTAGAGGTTGAGACCGGAGATCGGCGCCCCGCCGTGCTGGTTGACACGTTCATCGGGTGACCGCGAGCTCGTCGACGAGCGTCCGCACTCTAGCGTCGATCTGGTCTCGGATCCGCCGCACCGTCGCAAGGTCCTGGCCGGCGGGGTCGTCCAGCTCCCAGTCCTCGTAGCGCTTGCCGGGGTAGATCGGGCAGGCGTCGCCGCAGCCCATCGTGATGACAACGTCGGCTTCTTTCACGAACTCATCCGTGAGTGGTTTGGGAAATTCCTGGCCGACGTCGATTCCGATCTCCCGCATGGCCTCGACGACCCGAGGGTTGATCTCGTTGGCGGGGGTGCTTCCGGCCGAGCGAACGCGCACCCTGCCTTCCGCCCGCTTGATCAACAGCCCGGCCGCCATCTGGCTTCGGCCGGCATTGTGCACGCAGACGAAGAGAACCTCGGGAACCTCTTTGACGATTCTATGGTTGCAGAACCGGGAAGCAGGCGATCGAGCGCGGGCGTCGATCTCTCTGTCACATCGGCGAAGTTTCGTCCGTCATCAGTGGTGACGGAATCTCTCCAGGAAGAAAACGATGGACGAACACGAGTGGCTGGCTGATCGATTCGAGGAAAACCGGACCCATTTGCGGGCAGTTGCTTACCGCATGCTCGGCTCGGTCAGCGAGGCGGACGACGCCGTCCAGGAGTCCTGGCTGCGGCTCAGCCGCTCCGGCGCGAGCGGGGTCGGGAACCTGGGCGGGTGGCTCACGACGGTCGTGGCCCGTGTGTGCCTGGACATGCTGCGCTCCCGCAAGTCGCGGCGTGAGGAACCGCTGGAGACGCAGGTGCACGAGCCGATCGCGGACGGCGACAGCGGGATGGACCCGGAGCACGAAGCGCTCCTGGCCGACTCGGTCGGCCTCGCCATGCTCGTGGTGCTCGAAAAGCTTGCCCCTGCCGAACGGGTCGCGTTCGTGCTCCACGACATGTTCGCGGTGCCGTTCGACGAGATCGCCCCGATCGTCAGGCGCTCCCCGACCGCGGCCAGGCAGCTGGCCAGCCGCGCACGGCGCCGGGTCCAAGCGCCGCAGAGGCCGGCGACACAGACCTCGCCCCCCACCGAGAGATCGTCGTCGCCTTCCTCGCCGCCTCGCGTGGCGGCGACTTCACCGCACTGCTTGCACTCCTGGATCCTGACGTCGTGCTGCGCGCCGACCGCGCAGCCGTGGAACTGGGCGCCACGAACGTGGTCCTAGGTGCGGCCGACGTGGCCGGCACCTTCGCGGGCCGCGCCCGGGTCGCACGGCCGGCGCTGGTCAACGGAGCCGCGGGCGCGGTATGGTCTCAGGGCGGCCGGCCGCGAGTCGTGTTCGGGTTCACGATCAGGAGTGGCAAGATCGTCGAGATCGACATGGTCGCCGACCCTGAACGGCTGAGCCAGCTCGACCTGGTTCTCGTCGACTCACATCAGTGACCGTCGATGAATTCGTCGAGAGCAAGGTGCTGCCGGAATTCCGGCCGGTCGTTGCCGAGATCCGGAGCCTGATGAAGGAGTTCGCCCCAGACCTGCGTGAGGTCATCAGCTATGGGGTCCCGATGTACGTCAAGAGGACGCCGCTGGCCTGGATCACCCCGAGCAAGACCGGCATCACCTTCGGCTTTCAGCAAGGCGCTTACTTCGACGACAGGTACGGCCTGCTGCGAGGGGTCGGGAAGCATGCCAGGCACGTCCGGATGAGAAGCCTGGGCGACGTCAACAAGCCGGCTCTCAGTTACTACCTCAAGCAGGCGGTGAAGCACGACAAAGGGGCTTGACAGCGGCTGACGGCCGCGGTATTCTACCCATTAGTTAATTAGCTAATGGGCAAAATACGATGGCGTCCGACCATCTGAGCGTCACATTTGCAGCCCTCGCCGATCCCACCCGGCGGGCGATCCTGGCACGTCTTGCACAGGGCGAGGTCTCGGTCACGGAGCTGGCCAAGCCGTTTGACCTGAGCCTTCCCGGCGTTTCGAAACATCTGAAAGTGCTGCAGCGCGCCGGCCTGATCACACAGAGCCGCAACGCGCAGTGGCGGCCGTGCCGCCTCGAAGCGGGCCGCCTTCGCGAGGCGTCCGATTGGGTGGGGGAGTACCGGCGTTTCTGGGACGAAAGCTTCCAGCGCCTGGATGACGTTCTGCAGGATTTGATCAAGGAGAAGGAGACAGATGAAAAGCAAGGGAGAGGCAACGATGCCAAAGACTGAGTACGTGATCGAGCCCGGAAAGCAAGAGATCATCTCAACGACGATCCTCGATGCACCGCGTGAGCTCGTCTTCAGGGCCTACACCGATCCGAAGCTGTTCGCGCAGTGGTGGGGTCCCCGGCGCTACAAGATCAAGATCGACAAGTTCGAGTCGCGGCCCGGCGGGTCGTGGCGCGTCATTCACGTAGGCGCCGATGGCAGCCAGCATGCGTTCCGAGGCGTCAACCACGACGTCGTGGCTCCGGAGCGCATCTGCGCGACGTTCGAGTACGAAGGCGTTCCTGGCCACGTCGCGCTGCAAACCGCCACCTTCGAAGGTCTCGGCAACAAGACCAAGCTCGTCGCCCACCAGGTCTTCCAGTCCGTCATGGACCGCGACGGCATCGTCGCTTCAGGCATGCAGGAGGGCGCCGACGAATCGATGGAGCGGCTGGCAGAGCTCCTCGAGCAGATGAAGGCCGGGCAGGCCTGATCCGGGACGTTCTCAACGAAACCGGGCGGCCAGCGCGGCCGCCCGGTAATCAAGCCCGCAAAGCGGCTACCATTCGCGTGATGAGAAAACCCGCGAGCGTCATCGACGTCGCGGGAGACCTCTAGCCTCCGCCAGGCCAACTGCTCGAGTCCCTCCCGATTCCACTGATTTGCCGTGCCCTTGAGCCGGGCGGGAGGTCCTTCAGTTGTCCGTTCGTTCCAAAGACCCGACCTTCGTCTATCTCGTCATGCGGGCCGGTGCCTCGCTCTTCTTCACCGTGCTCGCGACGACAAACCTCGTCTACCAGGTTGAGGTGGCGCACTTCGACCCGCTCAGGCTCCTCCTGGTCGGAACAGTCCTCGAGCTCACCTGCTTTGTCTTCCAGGTTCCCACCGGCCTGTTGGCAGACGCCTTCAGCCGCCGCTGGGCCGTCGCGGTCGGCTGCGGGCTCGTGGGCGCGGGCTTCATCCTGGAAGGCCTTGTCCCGCAGTTCGCGGCGATCGCCATCGCCCAGGTCATATGGGGCATCGGCGCGACTCTTTCGGACGGAGCCGACGACGCGTGGATCACAGATGAAATCGGCGAGGAGGAGGCCGGGAAGCTCTTCTTGAAGGGGTCGCAGTTTGCACAGGCGGCCGCCCTGGTGGGGATCTTCGTCGCGGTCGGCCTGGCGTCGATCCGGCTGAACCTGCCGATCCTGGTCGGAGGAGGGCTGCACGTACTGCTTGGGGTGTACCTCTGGTTTGCGATGACCGAGGTTGGTTTCAGGGCGATCCCGCGCCAGAAGAGTGGCAGCTTCGCGGGCATGGTCGCGGGCGCGCGTTCGTCGCTCGCCACCATCCGCAGCCGGCCGTTGATCGTGACCATTCTGGCGATCACCGTCGTCTGGGCCCTCTCGGGTGAGGGCATCGAACGGCTCAACCAGATCCACTTCATCAAAGACGTAGGGCTGCCGACATTCGCGGGGTTCGCGCCGGTCCTCTGGTTTGGAGTCATATACGGCGGCTCGGAGCTGATTGGCATTGCAACCACGCAGATCGTCAGGCGTCGGCTGGACCTCGGAAACCACACCCTGGTGACACGGTCACTGTTCGCGTTCACTGCAGTTCGGGCCGTGATGCTTGGCGGGTTCGCGCTCGCCACCAACCTCGCAGCCGCGATCGCTTTTCTGTGGGTCGCATCTGTCATGGGACAGGCCTTCAGGCCGGTTCAGCGCGCCTGGCTCAATCGGTCACTTGATCCAGCCAACCGCGCGACGCTCTTCTCGGTTGACGGGCAGGCCAACTCGCTTGGCCAGATCGTCGGAGGGCCGATTCTCGGAGTCGTCGGTTCCGGCGTCTCGATCCGCGCCGCGTTGATGACCAGCGCGGCTCTCCTCGGCCTTGCGCTTCCACTGCTCGCCCGAGCACTGGGCCAGGCTTCCGGACCGAGCCTACGGTTGGCGCCGAGCCAGGAACACGTCCCGGACGTACTCGTCACGGACGACGCTGGGCTTGAATCCGACCTTCCGAAGCAGCCGCAGCCAGAGTGAGCGCGCGAAAAGGCCGTGGGTGTGGCGTTCATGCAGCACGCGCATATCGCCCTGGTCGTCCCGGATCAGAATCCCGAAGTCAACCTGAATCGTTGTATCGCTCGGATCCGGATCGGTGGTCCACTGCACGTAGCGCACGCTGCCCCGAGCTGAGTCGTTGCCTCCGTGATCGGTGCTCGGGACGAAGCTTTCGCGCACCTCGTCGGGCACGAACAGGGCAACGCCACCGGGGCGGCAGTGCTCGTAGGAGGTCTCCATCAGGGCGCGCAGGTCCTCTTCCGTTGTCATGTGGCAGACGGAGTCGTGAATGAAGACGGCGTCAAACGTTCGGCCCAGGCGAAGCGTCCGGATGTCGCCCTCGAGGTGCTCGCAGTCGGGGTTGAGGGCTCGACTAACGGCCAGCATCTGGGGAGACACATCGACGAGGGTCATCTTGAAATGACTCTTGAGGTGGGAGGCGTTGTTACCCCCGCCTGACCCCAGCTCGAGCAGCGTTCGCGGCGCAGGATTGCACGACTCCTTAAGGACGCGAGCAAAGAACGCGGCTTCCTCGCGATACTCTTCGGGGCCAGAAAAAATCGGCCACCACTCCGCAAGCTCGGTGTAAAGCTTCATCGCAATCTGTGTGGATGTTCCTCAGCACAATAGCCTGACGCGTCTGGCCGGCACGGCGCCACCTGGCGCCCCTGGGTCGGTGACCTCAAACAGAGGACGGCAAAGCGCTTACGCCCCCTTAGAGTAGCCAGCCATGAGCAGAATGCTGATTACGACCAAAGGTTCTTACGTCGAACCGTCCAAGCGTGGTCTCGCCACGCACTTGAAGCAGGCTGAGGAGGAAGGGTTCTGGCTGGATATTGAAGCCCCAGACGAAGAGGACTTTGATGTCCTGGAAAACATCTTTAAGTTTCACGCGCTGACGATTGAAGACGTCAGACACCGGAACCAGAGGCCGAAGCTGGAGGAGTATTCGGGCTACTCGTTCATGGTGGCGTTCTCAGCCGAGTGGGCCAACGGTCGGCTGGTCTTGCGCGAGCACGACATCTACCTGGGTCGCGACTACATCATCACGGTCCACGATGAGCCGGCCGCCGTGCTCGCGGAGCTGCGAGATCGCATACGGAAGAGCCCGGAGCTGACCAAGAACCAACCCGCATTTCTGACCTACCTGGTCATCGACGCCATCGTCGACTGCAACTTTCCTCCGCTGGCGCGGCTGGATGACATGATCGACGAGCTCCAGGACGACATCATCGAGAAAGCCAATCCCGCGATGCTTTCAACCATCTATGGGCTCAAGCACGACATCACGGAGCTCCGCCGCTATCTGAGCGCGCAGCGCGACCTGTTCCAGCAGCTGATCTCGCACTCCCTTGACCTGCACCAGCACGACCTGATGGTCTACTGGCGTGATGTCCACGACCACATATTGCGTCAGTACGAAACCGTCGATTCGCTACGCGATCTGCTCACGGGGGCGATGGACGTCTACCTGTCGACGGTCTCCAATCGGCTGAACATGACGATGAAGACCCTGACGGTCGTTGCCAGCCTGTTCCTGCCGCTTACATGGCTGACTGGCTTCTATGGCATGAACTTCGCTTACCTGACAGGGGTGCTGGAACCCGCCACCTGGGCCTTCTGGTTGGCCGTGGCGACCATGGTCGGCTCGCTGATCATCCAGGTGATCATGTTCCGGCGCCGCGGCTGGCTGTGAGGCCGGAGAAGCCGGCCGCCAGCGCGACCTAGTGGACCGTACCAGCCATAACTGGAGCATCCGACGTCCCAGACGACCGGGCGCCCTGCGGGCGCTGATGCCTGCGTTGCGGGGCCCGGCGATCGTCGTCAGGCATCTACCGATGCCATCCTCCTCTCGCCACCCGCGCCTTGGCACCGGCCGCCTGGAACGCCGGTCGTCGAGCCTTCGGCCTGCTCCAGCTCTGGCCGTTACAGTCCACTAGGAGCGACCGCGCTCGTTGATCAGGAACAGGGTGCCGAACACCAGGAGCACCATTGCAGCCGGTGTGAGAATGCCCAACCAGAAGACGATCGCGTCCATGGTGCCGGCCACTCTACAGCACCCCAAGCGCCCCACTATGACTCACCGGCGAATAAGCAATGCAGCGCCAATCGCGCTCTGTGGGCGACTGCACGCCGGCCGGTTAAGGCCGCAGGAGAATTTGGGAGGAGCCGGATGACCGGCCCCTCCCGTCGAGCTCAGTGCACCTGAAGGTTGCCGGTGGTGAGGTTCTGCGTTCCGGTGTCGGAGCCGTCGCTCAGGCGGAGTCGTAGGGAGTCGGTGGCCGGAGGCTCGCCCGCGTCGACGACGTCCAGGCGGAAGACGTAGCCGCCCACGCCGTTGATGGTGGCTGTGCCGAAGATGGTCGCGTGATTGCCGCTGACCACCACCGAGGTGATCGACGTGCTCACAACGACCTTGCCGGCGGCGGTATAGCTGAAGTTGCCTTTCTCAGGCTTGCCGACCGGCTTCTGTGCGCTGAGGCTGAAGCCGGCTCCAGTGATGGTGCCGTCGCCGGTGACCTTGCCGCCTTCGGTGCTCGGCGGCAGCACCCAGGTCTTGCTGGCAGTGCCCTGCGGCTCATGGGCCGAAGGAGCGGGGTCACGAACTCCGTCGTTGTTGGTGTCGGCGAAGGCCGCGATCGTGTCCACGCCGGGCATCGCACCGCTGTATGAGAAGGTCGCGAGCCCGCCCGAGGTGGTGGCGCTGCCGCTTGTCGGTGAGCCCAGCACGCCGTTGGCGCCCGTGACGGCGAAGCGGACCGTTACCGGCTGGACCGCGTTCCCGTATTGGTCCCGCACATCGGCTGTGACGGTGTGCGTGTCATCCACGGTGTTGGTGTCGGTGGCGGGCGTCAAGGTGAGGCTTGCCGGAGGCCCTGGCTCCCAGACCACGGTGGCGTTCACACCTTCGCCCGCTGTCTCCGTGCCGTTCTCGTCCAGGTCTGCGAACACGTGCACGGTGTCAGTGCCGGATTTGGTGTCGCTGAACGAAAATGCTGCCGTGCCGCCGGCGCCGGTCGTGCCGGTGCCGCTGGCGGGTGACGGCGACCCTGACCCTGTCACCGTGAACGACACAGGGATGAAGGTCTCGTTCTCACCGTTGAGGCCGGTCACGTGGGCCGTGACCGTGGCCGTGGCGGCCACCTGCAGCGTCTGCGTCGGAGGATTGACGCTGACCGTGGTCGGTGGCGAGAAGTTGACACGGGCGGTGTAGCCATCGGTCTGACCGCCGACTGTCGAGCGGCCGTCGCCCCAGGCGGGGTGGAGGACGTCGTCAGAGCCAAGCATCGTCCCCGTGTAGTCGCCCAGGAAGCCGGTCGAGGTGGGCGTGCCGGCGGAGCTGACGGTCACCTCGGTGAACGAAGGTGTCGCCGAGGCCGCCCCATAGGCGAGGTGCAGGTTGATATTGATGCCGTCGTCGGCGCGCGAGTAATACACGACGTGGATGCGGCCTTTGCCGACGTCGATCCACGGATCGACCTGCTCGCTGGTCCCGGAATCCTGATTGACGCGGATCGGCGAGGACCAGGAGGTGCCGTCGGCCGAGGACACGATGTCGATGTCGCCGTCCGTCGAGCTCGAGCCGACCAGCCCGGCATAGACGACGAAGACACGGCCCGTCGCCTGGTCGACGTCAATGCTGGGGAAGGAGCGGGAGCGGGTGTTCAGGGTCGACGTCGTTTCCACGTTCTTGAACGTGACGACATCCGTGACCGAGCTCCAGCTGCCGCCGTGGTCGGTCGAGGATGCGATCTGGATCGTCGCCGGGTCGGCATTGTCGACGCCCGAGCAGAAGTGAACCCAGGCGAGGTAGAGCTTGCCTGCCGCGTCCTCGGCCAGGGCTGCGCCGTGGTTGAAGCAGGTGCCGTCCGAGATGGGTGTCTCGGCCGAGAAGCTGAAGCCATCGCTCACCCCGTTCAGGTCTCGCGAGAAGACGATCTGCCGGTCGTTCGAATTCCCGAAGGGTGTCCAGGCCGCGTAGACATCGTTGTTGTGCAGCCGGTCGACCAGGATGTCCTCCTTGTCGTGGCAGAGAAGCGGGCTGTCGTCGCCGGCCTCCACCACGCCGCTCGCGGGGTCAGACCAGGTGCCCAGGCTGCCTGCGTTGGAGACGGTGACGAAAAGGGTGCAGGCCTGGCCGTCGCCACCGTGGGCGAGGGCCCCGTAGTACGCGTTGCCGCTGGTGTCGAAGTCGATTGAAGGGTCGCTCATCGAGGGCGAGGAGACGCCGGGCACGGTGAGGGTGCCAAAGGGAAGAGCGCCGTTGCTCCAGGTCCTGCCGCCGTTGCTGGACACGTACCAGACCTGGCCTCCAGGTCGAAGGTTGGCGCCCGCGACCAGGACGTCTGGATTGGTGGGGCTGACCGCGATGCTCAGCTCCCGTTCGTTGGTCGACAGGTTGGCCATGTCGACGTCGCTGATCGTGGGCACCGTCACGGCCTGGGCGGGGATGACCGGCACCCCCCACCAGGCGCACGCCGCGAGGCCTAGCCCGTATACCAGCCGCCGTGACGGCAGCCGCTTGCCGGCACTCGACCGATCAGCAGTCCGATGGCTTGCTCTGAACAATCCGCCCATTGATCGCTCCCTCCCAAAGTGGTGGCCGGCCGAAGGTCCACTGTCCGCTTGTGCGGTACCAGATCTGGTCGTCGTGCGCGTTGTCGGTGAGCTGCGGGGTCTCGTCGACCAGGCGACCCCTCCCGTCTAGTAGGCGGACGCTGTCGACCTGCTTCAGCCAGCTGACGTCGGGCGTAAGCAGGGCGATGCCACCCGCCGGGACGCGCAGCCCGGTATTCACGTACATGGTTCTGCCGGAGGCGGATCTAAGCGTCCAGCAACCGAACTGGACTACAGCACCGGACACGTTGCGAATCCAGGCGCGCTGCCCGCCAGGCTGCGGATCTTCGGGCTGGAGCTCGAGGCCGAGCAGGTAGGACGCGGCGGCAGGCGACGGTGATGGGGTGGGCGTGGAGGCTGGTGAAGGTGAGGCCGTGCCCGAGGTGGCGGGCCGGGAGCCGGTGCGGCTGAGAACAATGAGGACGGTGGCGACCGCGAGGACGATCAGCGCCGCGAGAGCGACGATGACAAGACCCCGAGTCCCCAAATTCCCCCTCCCCTATCTCGTTGCGAAACTGGTGGAAGCTAAGCACCGCACGGTCGCCCTGTCAATGACGCGGACTGGCATTGGCGAGACTACGGTCTCGGCGCTGAATCCTCGAAGCCAATCACCCTCGCCACAAGACTTGGGCGACCTGCGTCTTTTCGTCTGGCGCTGCCAGGGCTGTGCGGCTACTCGATCCTGTCGAGGAAGGTGAGCACGCGTTCGGTAAGGAGCGCCGCGGCGCCCTCGTCGTAGTCGGGCAGGCTGTTGTCAGTGAACAGGTGTCGGTTGCCCGGATACACGAATAGCTGCGCGCCTTCTATCGTCTCGTCGAGCTGGCGGGCGACGGCGAGATCCTCATTCGGCGGCAAGACCCACTCATCGGCGTCCATCATGTGGATCTGGAGAGGGACGCCCTCCGGCCACGGGCCGTTGAACTCGGAGGGAGGGACACAGGAGTGGAACAGCAAGGCTCCTCTGGCGCCCGTGCGGGTCTGGGCCAGCATCTGCGCCGACATCGCACCCAGCGAGAAGCCGGCGTAGACGATGTCGTTCGGCAACCCGTTGGCGGCGAGCTGACCGCGTTCTTCTATCGTGCCGAAGCCGAGCTGCTTGGCGTAGCCAATGCCGTCGGCGAGGTCGGCGAACGTTTTGCCGTCGTAGAGATCCGGCGTGTGCACTACGTGTCCGGCAGCGCGGAGTCGATCCGCGAACGCGAGGCACCCGCGGGTCAGGCCCTGCGCGTGGTGAAAAAGCAGAACTTCCGCCACGTTGCCCGACTCTAACTGGTCCACGGAGTCGACGACGAGCCACGGGATGCACGAGAAGGGGCGCCGTAGACTTGCGCGGACCGGTCATCCCGCGATGCTCGATCGAGCCGGGCGAGGAGTAGGCCCGGTGCCATGTCGACCGCGCATAGTTGCCTTCCACCACGTGGAACAGAGCCGATCGGGCATAGACTCGGGCGGTGCGTCATCAAGGGTGAGGTGAGGCATGCGGGTCCATTACGCACTTCTCGTTGCCGTGGCGTTGACCTCCGGCTGTGCATGGTCGGCTGCGTCGGCCAGGCCTACGCCTCTTCCTTCACCAAGTGCCATCGCCCTCTACGCGAACCTCGTCACAAGGATCGGACCGTTCAACACTCCCGAGGCAGTGGCCGCGGGCTTCGGCTCGATCTGGGTTCCCAGTCACCGGGGCGGCACGCTGTTCCGGATTGACCCGATCACGAATAAGGCCACCGAGATCCACGGCGTTAACGCGTTCGCAACGACCGGCGTCGTCGTGTTCGGGGCCGGCTCGGTGTGGATCGGAGTGTGGCCGCCCACCACTGGCAGGGAGTGGATTCGAGTCGATCCGTCGTCGAACGCCATCACCGCTCGGATCGCAGTTGCCGGTCGGGGTGCGTTCGGCGGCGGCTATCTCTGGTTGTATGACGGTGTCGAGCTCTTCCAGGTTGATCCCGCAACCGACACAGTCATCGACTCGATCAAGGTGACGAAGCCAGATTCGCTGACCGATGTGGCATATGGTGCCGGCTCCGTGTGGGTGGCGACGTCAGAAAGTGGTGTGTTCCGCCTCGATCCGACCACCAAGAAGACAATCGCCCGGATCGATACGGTCGCGTGGTTGGTCGAGTCGGACGGCACGGAGGTGTGGACGGTCGACGTAGCGACCGGATCCGTGAGCAGGATCGATACCATGGCAAACCGTGTCGCAGCTACGGTCGACACGGGGCGCCCTGGGAGCGCAACGGAGGGGGTCTTCGCCAAGATCGTGGGTGGTATTACCCTCGTCTACGGCGTCGGCCTGCTGACCGTCCTGGACACCGCGAGCGCGACGATCGTCAAGCAATACGAGCTATTGCCCGGGGATGGAAGCACTGCTGTCGAGGTCGCCTTCGGATCGCTATGGATCGCGAACTTCGGGAACGACGATGTTTCGCGCTTCAGGTGGCCACTAGCTGGTTGACGTCCTGGGCGTCTAGGAGGGCAGCCCGTCGGATTTTTTCGCCGGAACGACGATGGCGAGTTGTCCATCTTTTGCGAAGGTGTAGGTCTTACCCGCCGCAGACGGGTCCGTTGAAGAACCAGGGAATGCACAGCTGCGGTACGAGCGCCGCCCACAACGTCAGCAGTCCGATGATCCACAGTCCGGCGATCCACATCGTGCCGGTGATGACGTTTCGCTTCGGGGCGGGCCACGAAAGCCACCCCAGCCGTCGGGCGACACGTGGACCCAGGCTCGCGTCGAGCAACGGCCAAAAGATCAGGCCGATCACCAGCGCCGCCGGGACGAGGATCGATGTGAGAAGCGCCGGGCCCAGCTTGGCGAACTGAAACAGCGATAGGAAGTACCACTCGGGCCGGGGAATGATCGCCGCGCGTGGATCGGCGGCCTGTCCAAGCTGAAGGAGCGGTTGACCTACGACCGCCAGCAAGCCGAGAGTGACGAGGACGGCCATCGCCAGGATGGGATATGGCCAGAAATGGTCGGGAAAGGATGGATGAGTCTTGCTTTCGGGCATGTCGTCGGTCACCTGACGACCAATCGGCCCGAACAGAAGGCATACCAGCGCGTACGCCGCCAGCATCGGATACAGGACGTGTCCAGGCCTGATCGGGATGCCAGTCGATGCTCGTTTGGGCGCGCTCACCCGGGCTCCGCCGGACCCTGGCGGCGCGCGATCCGGAAGTGGATGTAGAGGAGAAGGCTCATCGCCGCGGGAAGCAGAAAGACGTGCGCCATGAAAAAGCGCGATAAGGTGAAGGGCCCGACGAGCGGCCCACCCTGCACCAGGTATTTGATGAACCCACTCACGCTGTCGGGGAGCGCGGAAGCGCCCGAAATGATGGAAATTTCCCGGGCACGCGCGAGATAGCTGTTGGCGTCCCAGGGCAACAGAGACCCGGTAAAGCTGAAAAGCACGATGACCAGGAAAATGAGCACCCCGACCATCCAGTTCAGCTCCCGGGGCGCCCGGTAGCCACCATTCCAGAAGACGAACGTCATGTGCAGGAGCGCCACCACCAGAAGCAGATTGGCGCCCCAGAAATGAATCCCCCGGATGAGCCAGCCCAGGTAGGCGGTGTGCTGGATGAAGTTGACGCTTGCGTAGGCCGGGGCCGGGCTGCCGGCGCCGTCGGGCACGTAGTAAAGGCCGAGAAGGAAGCCGGTGACGAACTCGACGACGATCAGCGTCACGGCGACTCCGCCGAGGTAGCGGTACATGGCCGTCGCGTAGTTCGGGACGCGGCGGTAGAGCTCCGCGTCTACCGCCTCCACTAATGGGAAGCGTTCGTCAAGCCAATTCACGACCGCGGTTTGCAGACCCAACTAGCTCAGCCCTATCACAGACTAGAACCGAGTTCGAGGATGCTGGCATTCCATCAAATGATTGATTAATAGATAGCGGAGAACTCCTAAGACCCATAGGCCAACAAAAAGGGCTGAGCTACGGGGCCCCGGCGCCAAGGTGGCGTGCTTAGATCAGGACGGGCGCCTTTCCTTCACCACGGGCTTCAGATCGCCCTTCAGCGCATCCTCATACGCGGCCCACAGCACCCCATACGCCGCCACCAGGCCTTCGGGGCGGGGCTGGCTCAGGGCCACCTCGAAGCGCTTTGTGTACGCATGGTCGCCAAGCTCATCTCGCAGCAAGGCCTGAGTCTGCGCCTCCCATTTCGACGCCGACGCGAGGTCCTTGCGCTTCTCAATCATCAGCCGGCCCCGGTTCATCATCTCCTCCAGGCGTGCGACGAAACCGTGCCGGTCGAATCCCTTCGGTGCGCGGGGCGGGCCCTCGCGGCTTACCGTCTTCCATTGGGCCGGGCGGGCGTATGACGGGGCCGACGCGGAGGGGCGCCAGCCGGCGGCTGCCCGCTGTCGGTCGTACGCCGCGCGCTTAGTGCTGCTGGTCAGAACGTCGTGCGCCAAGTTGATCAACTTCGCGTGCTCGAGCGCGTCCGGATGGTTGCCGCGGTCAGGATGCCAATACTTGAGCTGCCGACGCCAGGCGGCGTGCAACTCTGTCTCCGTTGCGTCAGGCGGGACGCCGAGCACGAAGTAGTAGTCGGCTAAGGGACGGCGGTCGTAAGGCGAGGCCGCACCTCCTTCGTCTCACACACAGAACTCGGCTGTCGAAAGCGCAGTCTCGCACGGCAGGCAGGGCTTGTGGCAAGCCCCCTCGCCAGTGGGATAATGGTTATGGAGACAGGCGTTTTTCGCAACGCTTTGCGCGACTTTGCACACCGCCCTGTACCTCTGCTCCGTGGCGCTTAACTAGGAGGCTGCGGGCATGCCGTATCCCGGCGTGTCCGAGAGAGTCAGAGAGCGTCTGCGTGACGGTGTCAATTGGGGTGTCAGCCTAGTCTCCGGCCAGCGGCCTCGCGGAGCTTCTTCTCGGTTCTTTCGTCCGCCGGAGTGAACAGGTAGAGGCGGAGCGACGGCTGCTCAGCGACCTGTAGGGCCGTGTACTCGAGCTCGAGGCCGCCCAATTCTGGATGCTGGATGCGCTTGGTCCCGGCCTGATGACCTCGCACATCCTGTCGAGCCCACAGCGCGGCGAACTTGGGGCTTCCTTCGATGAGCTCCTTGATGAGGAGCTGGTAGTCGGGATCGCCCAGGTCGCGGCCAGCTTCCGCCCTCAGGGCTGCAACCGAACCGGGCACCTCGAGCTCCCAGTCCGGCATCAGTTGGCGCGCAGAGGGCAGGAGGAACAAGTACCACAGGATGTTTCGCCTGCCATCGGGCAGCTTCGACCAGCCGTTGATCACTTCGCTGGTTCGGTTCCATGCCACGAGGTCGCGACGGCGACCGGTGATGTGCGCCGGATACGGCTCCCAGCTTTCGAGCACTCGACGGAGGCGTGGAGAAAGTTGTTCGCCTACCGATTCTTGGACGTGAGGCGCATGACCGGCCAGTCGAAAGAGATGCGTGCGCTCAGAAGGCTCCATACGGAGGGCTCGAGCGACAGCCGTGAGCACGTCGGCCGAGACACGGATGTCGCGGCCTTGCTCGAGCCACGTGTACCAGGTGAGCCCCACGCCGGCCAATTCCGCGACCTCCTCTCTTCGCAGACCCGGCGTCCGGCGTCGACGGCCGCTCGGCAGGCCGACCGTCGCCGGCGTGATGCGTGCGCGACGGCTCTTAAGGAAGTCGCTCAGCTCGGCTCGGGTGGTAGCGCTCATACCAGGATAAGCAGACCTCTTGTAACAGGATCCGGTCAGCCGCATTGTAGGCGCTAAGTCATGCGCGCTGCCGTCTTCCTCGGACCCGGACGTATAGAGGTGGTGGACCGTCCCGACCCTGTAGTTCAAGCGCCGACAGACGCCATCGTGCGCGTCGTCCTCTGATGCGTCTGCGGCTCGGACCTCTGG
>WNGG01000675.1_pt1 | contig 37148 bp, 35 predicted proteins | sample 5400661 | NCBI WGS metagenome assembly WNGG01 (sample SAMN13153372, study PRJNA577476) | soil metagenome | isolation source: 100 cm soil or saprolite under Garry oak tree replicate 1 | place: USA:California | collected 2016-06-15
CGCGACGCCTGCGCGCGCGTCATCAGGTACGGCGACGGCTGGATGACCTGCTGCCGGGCCATGCACCCGGAAGAGGTGGCCGAACAGATCACCGCGCTGCGCAAGGCGGCCGCCGACCTCGGCGAGGACTTCGGCCGGTACACCGTCTCCTACCAGGTCACGATGAACATCGGCGACTCGGCCGAGCAGGCGAAGGCCGCCTTCGGCGAGTACATCGGCAGCTACTACCCCGAGCTCAGCAGGTCCGTGGACCTGTCCAACTGGGGACCCGCGGGCACCCCGGATACCGTGGCCGACTGGTTCCGCCGGTTCAGCGCGGCCGGGGTGAACCACTTCATCTGCCGTTTCGGCGCTCTCGACCAGTTCGGCCAGGTGGAGCGCTTCGCCGCCGACGTGATCCCCGCTCTCGAGGAGGAAGGACCCGGCCCATGACCGAAGATCGCACCGAGGCGCAGATGCGCGCCTCGGCCGAGCTCGTGGTGGACACCTGCTTCGAGGTGAAGGAGGGCGACGTCGTCACGATCATCACCGACGACCGGCGCAAGCCGGAGGCGGAGATAGTGGCGACCGTGGTAGCCGAGCGCGGCGGCCTGCCCATCGTGGCCAACAACGAGACCCAGATCCGCCGCGCGCTGGCCGACACGCTGTTCCCCATGGTGCCGCCGCGCAACCTGCACCAGGCCATGGTCACCTCGGACCAGATCATCATCATGACCAACCTGGAGTGGGCCAACCGCTTCGCGCACGTGCCCGCGGTCAAGGAATCGGTCGCCAACCGGGCCCGCATCGGGTCCATCGAGGAGGGCTTCGGCCGCTGGCCGATCTCGGTCGCCGACATCGAGCAGACCATCGGTAACGCGAAGAAGGCCATCGCCCGGCTGGAGGGGATGAAGCGGGTCCGGGTCACCTCGCCGGCCGGCACCGACGTGGTGGTCAGCATCGAGCGGCGGCCGGCGCTCGAGGTCGTCCCGGTGAAGCAGCCGGGCGCGATGATGGGGCCGGCCCCGCTGTGGGGCGAGGTGGCCTACGCCGCGGTGGAGGACCAGACCAACGGCACCATCGTGATCGACGGCAACATGCTCGGCATCGGCATCCCGCGGCACGTGGAGCACCCGATCACCTGGCACGTCGAGGACGGCAAGTACCGGGCCATCGAGGGCGGCGCCGAGGCGCGGCGGCTGCTCGACGTGATCACCGGCGTGCCCGGCACCGAGACCGTGGCCGAGTTCGCGTTCGGCACCAGTGACTTCGCCCCGGTAGGGGATCCGTCGGAGAAGGGCCGCAAGGGCACCGTGCACTTCGCCCTGGGCGACAACCAGAACTGCTATCCGGGCGGGCAGAATAGGAGCGTTCTGCACCTGGACGGCGTATGCCACAATGTGTCGCTGCAGATCCTGGACACCGGAGAGTACATCGTCAAGGACGGGGTGTGGCAGCTTTGACTGCTGCGGGGGGGTCTGGGGGGGTCGTCCCCCCGGATCAACAGAGCGTCGCGGTCATCACGCTGGCCGACGTGCCCCCGGTCGAGCTGGCGGGCGGCAGCTGGTCCCGGGTCCTGATAGCCGAGCAGACGGTCGGCGGGAACGCCTCGGCCCTGGGCTACTCGGTGTTCAAGCCGGGTACCTCGACCGCCGACCTGTCGCACTCGGTCGAGGAGCTCGCCTACATCGTCAGCGGCAGCGGCGTGATCCGGCTGGAGGACCGGGACGTCCCGGTGACCGCCGGGCAGGCGCTCTACGTCCCGGCCCGGCTCTGGCACACGGTGCTGAACCCGGGCGACGAGGACCTGGTGATGGTGTTCTCCTTCCCCTCGCCCGGCTACCCGCCCACGGAGCGACGCGAGCCTGCCAGGTGAGCAACCCGACGGGGCGGCGGCCGGGCACGGCGGAGGACGCGGTCCGGCAGGTGGCGCTGGCCTGCCGGATCATCGCCAGGTTCGGGCAGGAGGACCTCACCCTGGGCCACGCCAGCGTCCGCGGGCCCGACGGCCGCACCGTCTATATCAAGCGCAAGGGCAAGGCGCTGCGCGACGTGCTCGACGAGGACGTCATGGCCATCCCGCTGGACGACCGGGAGGGGTACCTGACCCCGGGCGCGCACCTCGAGACGGTCATGCACCTGGAGACCTACCTGGCCCGGCCGGACGTCGGCGCGGTGATCCACACCCACCCGATGTACTCGATCGCGCTCGGCGCCACCGCCGGCGGCCTCGAGCTGCTCTCCCACGACGGCCTGCTGTTCCCGGACGGGGTACCGGTCTTCGACGGCACGGCCGGGCTGGTGACTACGCCGCAGGACGGCAAGGCGGTGGCCCGGGCGCTGGCCGGCGGCCGGGCGGTGCTGCTGCGCAACCACGGCATCCTGGTGGCCGGGGAGGACATCAGCTGGGCGGTGCTGACCGCGCTCACCTTGGAGCGGGCGGCGCGGATCCAGTTCATCGCCCGGGTCCTCGGCGACCCGGTGCCGATCCCGCGTGAGGTGGCCCGCGACCTGTCCGCGACCAAGTACCAGCAGGAGTTCGCCGAGGAGTACTGGCAGGACTGGTGCCGCACGCTAGACAGCGGTCCATGACCGAGCGAATCTCCGCGACGATCAACGGCTCCTCGTACCAGGGGGAGGTGCCCGCCGAGGAACTGCTGCTCGATTTTCTCCGCGACCGGCTGGGCCTGACCGGCACCAAGCAGTCCTGCGAGGTCCAGGTGTGCGGGGTGTGCACGGTGCTGGTGGACGGGAACCCGGTCAGCTCGTGCTGCTACCTGGCCGCCGACATCGACGGCCGCGAGGTGGAGACGATCGAGGGCCTGGCGGGCTCGGACTTCCACCGGCGCGCGGCCGACGCCTTCATGCGGCACGCGGCCGTCCAGTGCGGCTTCTGCACCGGCGGCATGCTGCTCACCGCCAAGGCGCTGGCGGCCCGCGGCGTCCGCGGCGACCGGGACGAGATCGCCACGGCGATGAGCGGCAACCTGTGCCGCTGCACCGGCTACGTCTCGATCCTCGACTCGCTGACCGAAATCCTGGGTGCAGACCAGTGAGCACCGTGGGGCCCCGCGCTGAAAGCGCCATCGGGCCCCGCGCTGAAAGCGCCATCGGGCAGAGCGTGGAGCGCGCCGACGGCCGGCTCAAGCTGGCCGGGCAGGCCGAGTTCACCGGCGACATCCGGCTGCCCGGCATGCTCTACGGCGCGGTCCTGCACAGCCCGGTGGCGCACGCCCGGATCTCCTCCGTCGACACCTCGGCCGCGGCCGAACTCGACGGCGTGGCCGCCATCCTCACCGGCGACGACCTGTCCGACCTGGATCCGTACTACGGCCACGCGCTGCGGGACCGGCCCATCGTGGCCCTCGGCCAGGTCCGCTTCACCGGGGAGCCGGTCGCGGTGGTCGCGGCGGAGTCCCAGGCCGCCGCCGACTTCGCGGTCACCCGCATCAACGTGGACTACGAGGAGCTCCCGGTCGCGGCCAGCCTGGAGGCGGCGCTGGCCCCAGGCGCGCCGCTTATCCACGAGGAGCCCGCCCGGCCGGGCAGCGCGCATGGCCTGGGCACGCTTCCGGACCGGGACGGCAACGTCTGCTACAGCTACTCGTTCCGCCGCGGCGACGTGGACCGCGCGTTCGCCGACGCGGCGGTGGTGGTCGAGGGGGAGTACACCTTCCCCGCCGTCTACCAGTACTCGATGGAGACCCACACCACGATCGCGCACTGGCACGGCGGCGAGCTGACCCTGTGGTCCTCCTGCCAGCACCCGTTCCTGGTCCGCCAGGAGATCGCCGTGCTGTTCGGCCTGCCGCTGGACCTGGTCCAGGTGATCGTGCCGTTCCTCGGCGGCGGCTTCGGCAGCAAGTCCTACACCAAGATGGAGCCGCTGACCGCGGCCATCGCGCGCAAGGCCGGACGCCCGGTGCGGATCCTCAACGGGGTCCACGAGTCGATGATCACCACGCGCCGCCACAACATGACCGCCCGGATGCGGACCGCGGCCGCGGCCGACGGCACCGTGCTCGCCCGCTCCTGCCAGGCCTGGCTGGATACCGGCGCGTACGCCGACAACGGCCCGCGGGTCACCGCCACGGCCGGCGACGCCGCCCCCGGCCCTTACCGCTGGCAGGCGGTGGAGGTGGCGGCGCACTGCGTCTACACCAACACCGGGCCGGCCGGCTCCTATCGCGCGTTCGGCGCCACCCACCTGCAGTGGATCGGGGAATCACAGCTGGACGAGGTGGCTCGCCGGCTGTCCGTGGACCGGCTGGAGATCCGCCGCCGGAACCTGCTGCGGCCGGGGGAGGAGGTCCGCCCCGGCGGCAAGCCCCTCGACGCCGACCTGATCGGCGACGTGGAGAAGACCGCCGCGGCCATCGGCTGGGCCGGGGGGGAACGGGGGGGCGGGGAGCCCCCCCGTGCGCGGGGGGTCCAGGGGGGTCGTCCCCCCGGACGGTACCGGCGCGGCCGGGGCGTGGCGGTCGGCCTGCTCGCGGCCGGTGCCCACCCGGTGTCGATGGCCACGGTCAGGATGGGCCCGGACGGCTCGGTCACCGTCCTGGTCGGCACCACCGAACTGGGCCAGGGGGCCAGGACCGTGATGGCCCAGATCGCGGCGGGCGTGCTGCAGGCGCCCGTCGGCAAGGTGGTCGTCCGGGGCACCGACACCAGGTACACGCCGTACGACCGGTCCACCGGGGCGAGCCGGTCCACCACGGTGGCGGGCCTGGCCGTCCAGCGGGCCGCGCAGGACGTGCTCGACGCGCTGCTCGAGACGGCCGCGGCCCGGCTGGAGGCCCCGCCGCAGCTGCTCACGCCGGTCGAAGGCGGGATACAGGACGCAGGCGGACGGGGCATGACGCACCAGGAACTGGTCCGCGCCCGCTACGGCTTCGATGGCGGCGAGCTCATCGGCCACGGCCGCGTCCAGCCCGAGGGCGGCAGCGGCTCCTACGCCGAGGGTCCCGTCTTCTGGGAGGTGTGCGCGGCCGGGGCCGAGGTGGAGGTCGACCTGGAGACCGGCATAGTCACCGTGCTGCGTACCTCCACCGTCGCCGACGTCGGCAAGGCCATCAACCCGCAGCTGGTCGCGCGCCAGGACGAGGGGGCCACGCTGCAGGGCATCGGCAACGCCCTGTTCGAGGAGATGCACTTCGCGCCGGACGGCATGCTGCTGAACGACACCCTGCTCAGCTACCGGATCCCCGCCTTCCGTGACATACCGCCCGCGATGAACTGCTCGATCGTCGAGAATGGCGATGGCCCCGGCCCGTTCGGGGCCAAGGGCTGCGGCGAGGGCGCGCTGGCGGCGGTCCCGGCCGCCATCGTCAACGCGCTGGCCGACGCCGGCGTGCCGATGAACACGCTGCCGCTCACCCCGGAGCGGGTATGGCGGCGGATTCAGGAGCTGAACCCCCGGAGGTAAGGCAGATGAGCGTTCCTAAGGTCGCGGCGGTGATCGGTGCCGGGACCATGGGGCCTGGCATGGCGGCGGTCCTGGCCAGGGCCGGGTCGCAGGTGCGGCTCTACGACGTCAGCGACGAGGTCCTCGACCGGGCCAGGGGCGCCTGCGAGCTGGCGAGCCAGGCCCTCGGCCGGATGGAGGCGGCCAGCGCCCCGGGCGGGTCCGTCGCCTTCGAGCCCGATCTCGGGACGGCCCTGGCCGGCGCCGGCCTGGTGCTCGAGACCATCCCGGAAGATCTCGACCTCAAGCGCGAGGTACTCGCCGCGATGGAGGGGCACCTGGCGCCCGACGCCATCATCGCCACCAACACCTCGGGCATCGGTGTCAGCTCGATCGCCAGCGCGCTGCGGCACCCGGCCCGCTTCATCGGCATGCACTGGTCCAACCCGCCGCACCTGGTCCCGATGATCGAGGTCGTACCGGGCGAGCAGACCTCCGCCGGGACTACGCAAGAGGTCGTCGAGATCATCAGGGAATTCGGCTACGAGGCGATCACCGAGAAGGAGGTCCCGGGCTTCGTGGAGAACCGGATCCTCTACGCCATCCTGCGCGAATGCCTGTCGCTGGTGGAACGCGGCATCGTCTCCGAGGCGGACCTGGACACCTGCGTCAGGTGGGGGATCGGCTACAAGCTTGCGGTCATCGGCCCGATGCGCCTCCTCGACATGGCCGGCCTTGATATCTATTCAAGCGTGGCTTCTTACCTCAATCCCGACCTATCCGCCTCCACCGAAGTCCCCGAGATGATCACCGAACGAGCCAGGGCCGGCCAGCTCGGCATGAAGACCCTGGGTGGCATTTACCCCTATACACAGGAGCAGGTGATCGAGCGCCGGACGGAAATCGCCAACGGCCTGATCGCCGTCCGCAAGACCCTAGAAGCACTGTGAGGCCGACATGGTAGCCAAGAAGGTCTATATCCTCGACGGCGGTTCGCTGGTCATCGACCGCTCGCAGGTCCTGTGGCACATCGACGTGGGCACGCCGGTGCGGTTCCCGGTGTACAGCGTGCTCATCGAGCACCCGGACGGGCTGTTCATGTACGACACCGGCTACGACCTGGATCACGTCAACCGCGTGCTGCCGTTCGAGCTGCCCGAGCAGACCCCGGACCAGACCATCCCGGCGCAGCTCAAGGCGTGCGGCTTCGACCCGGAGCAGGTCAGCTTCGTGGTCAACTCGCACTTCCATTTCGACCACGTGGGCGGCAACAAGTACCTGACCAATGCCACCACCCTGGTCAACACGGCGGAGCTGCGGCACGCCAAGGTGCCCGAGCCGTTCGAGCACCTCGGCTACTCCGACCTGTCCTTCGATTTCCCCGGCACCTCCTGCGAGCGGATCAGCGGCGACATCGAGATCGCGGACGGGCTCTGGCTGTACGAGACCCCGGGGCACACCGCCGGGCACTACTCGCTGCTGGTCGAGATGGACGACCAGCCGTCCATGATCTTCGCGGGCGACGCCGCCTACACCTACGAGAACCTGGAGCGGCTGATCGTCGGCGGGTTCCACCTGGACCCGACGGCCTCGGTCGAGTCGCTGCGGCGGCTCAAGCGGCTGGCCCGCGCGCATGACGCGCAGATCTACCCGTCGCACGAGATGGCACCGTTCCAGTCCTGGAACAAGGCACCAAGCTACTACGAAGGGTGAAGATGAAACTCGAGGGTCGTGTCGCGATCGTCACCGGCGCGGGTCAGGGCATCGGCCGGGCCATCGCCGAGAAGCTGCGCGCCGAGGGCGCCAGCGTGGTCGTGGCGGACAAGAATCCCGAGACCGCGGAGAAGACCGCCACGGAGATCGGCGGGACCGCGCACGTCACCGACGTGAGCGACCCGGACCAGGTCAGCGCCCTGGTCGCCGCCGTCATCGGCGAGTTCGGCAGGATCGACATCCTGGTCAACGACGCGGCGATCGTGCCGTTCGTGCCGTGGGAGGAACTCGACTTCGCGGAGTGGCGGCGGGTCATGTCGGTCAACATCGACGGCGTGTTCCTGACCTGCAAGGCCGTCTACCCGCACATGAAGGCGGCCGGCTACGGCCGGATCGTGAACATCTGCTCCAACGTGGTCACCGCGGGCACCCCGAACATGGCCCACTACGTGTCCTCCAAGGGCGCGGTGTTCGCGTTCACCCGGTCGCTGGCCACCGAGGTCGGCGCGCACGGCATCACGGTCAACGCGGTCGCCCCCGGCCTGACCGCCAGCGAGGGGGTGATGGCCAGCCCGCACGCCGAGGCGTTCGACTTCGTGGTGTCGCTGCAGTCCATCCCGCGCCGCGGGGTCCCGGCCGACATCGCCCCCGCGGTGGCGTTCCTGGCCTCGGCGGAGGCGCACTGGATCACCGGCCAGATGCTCACCGCCGACGGCGGCCACACGCGGCACTAGATGAAGCTCCCCCCGTTCACCGTGCACCGCCCGGGTTCGGTCGGGCAGGCCTCGCGCCTGCTCGCCGAGCTGGGCGATGACGGGGCCGCCTACTGCGGCGGCACCGAGTTGCTGCTGGCCATGAAGCTCGGCCTGGCCAGCTACGAGCATCTGGTCGACCTCAAGCGGGTGTACGGCCTGCGCGGCATCGGCACCGACGGGGGTGCCGTGCGTATCGGCGCGGCCGTCACGCACCACGAGATCGAGACCTCCGCCGCGCTGCGCGGCCGCTACCCGGAGATGGCCGCGATGATCTCGCGGGTGGCGAACCTGCGGGTGCGTTCGGTCGGCACCCTGGGCGGCAACCTCTGCTTCGCCGACCCGCACTCCGACCCGGCCTCGTTCCTGCTGGCGGTGGGCGCCACGCTGGCCTGCCAGCGGGGCGACGAGCTCCGCCGGGTGCCCGCGGCGGAGTTCCTGACCGGCCTGTACGAGACCGCCCTGGCCCCCGGCGAGCTGCTGACCGCGGTCGAGCTGCCCGCCCGCCCCGACCGCACCGGCCTCTCCCACCTGCGCATGAAGCTGACCGAACGCCCCGTGGTCACCGTGACCGCCCTGGTCACGTTGTCCGCGTCCGCGTCCGTCGCCCAGGCGCGCCTGATCGTCGGCTCGGTCGGCAGCGTCCCGTTCGCCGCCGACGCGGCGTCCCTGATCGGCGCCGCTCCCGCGGACTTCCCCGCCCGCGCCGGAGCCTGCGCCGACCAGGCCGCCGCGGCCTGCGCCCCCCTCCCGGACGGCGAGGCTTCCCCCGATTACCTGCGCCACCTGGTCGCCGTGCACGCCCGCCAGGCCCTCGGCGAAGCCTTCGCCTCGGCCGCGGCCTAGAAAATGCCGCGGCCTAGAAAGTGCCGCGTCCGGGAAGTGCCGTGTCCCTAGCCATGCCGCGTCCTAGCCATGCCGCGTCCTAGCCCCGCGGACCTGGCGGCCGCCAGGAACCGCACCATCCCCGACGTGCTGCCGGGCCCGGGGGCGCCGCTGCGGGTGCTGTTCTGCGGCATCAACCCCAGCCTGTACTCGGCCGCGACCGGCTGGCACTTCGCCCGGCCGGGCAACCGGTTCTGGCCCGCCCTGCACCTGTCCGGCTTCACCCCGCGCCGCCTGGACCCGGCCGAGCAGCACCTGCTCCCCGGCTACGGCCTGGGCATCACCAACCTGGTGGCCCGCGCCACCGCCCAGGCCGCCGAGCTCGGTGCCGCCGAGCTCCGGGCCGGCGGCGAGCGCCTGGCCGCCCTGGTAGCCGACCGCCGTCCCCGCGTCCTCGCCGTGGCCGGCGTCACCGCCTACCGCACCGCGTTCGGCCACCCCCGCGCCGTCATCGGCCCCCAGCCCGCCCGGCCCGCCGGGCCGCCTTCGCCGCCGGCCGGCCCCTGGCCCCTTCCCCCCGCCGGGCCGCTGGTCTGGGTCCTCCCCAACCCCAGCGGCCTGAACGCTTCGTGGACTATGCCCCGGATTGTGGAGGCGTTCCGTGAGCTGAGGATGGCCGTGGGCGACCGGTAGCCGTCAGGTCGCCGGCGCTTGCGCCGGGCGCTCGGGCGGCACGCAGACCATCCCCTCGCTGAAGCCTGCCGAGCCGATCCCGAACGCCGCGTTGAACCGGTCCAGGTTGACGACCGTCAGCAGCGCGGTGATCTCGACCATCTGCTTGTCGCTGAAGTGCTCCTTCATCCGCGCGAACAGCTCGTCGGTGACCTCGACCGGCGTGCGCATCACCGCGACCGTGTAGTCGAGCGCGAGCTTCTCGCGCTCGGTGAACAGGCCGCTTTGCCGGTACCGCGGCAGCGCCAGCAGCTCCTCGTCGGAGAAGCCGGAATTGCGGCAGATCTGCGAGCCGAGGTCCACGCAGAACTCGCACCCGATCAGCTGCGCCCCCTTCAGCTCGACCAGGTACTTGAGCCGCTCGTCCACGGTGTGCGCCTTCCGCACGGCCTGCTGGAACTTGCCCATGCCGCTCATCATCTTCGGCTGGTGCGCCCAGATCTCGACCGGCTCGATCCCGCTGCCGTGCGCAGCCTCGCGTCCCGTCATCTTCTTCATGCCCCTGCGCATGAACCAGTAGACGAGCCTGACCACGGGACCGGCCTGATCCTGCGGGACTCCCTGAATCCGTGCCATCGCGCTACCTCCTGTCGCATCGCTTACCCGGGTGACGCCGCGCGAGCAGGCGATGTGACACGATCGTGGATCGTTACACTCGGTATAGCAGGTCTAACGATCCACGATGATTCGCCCGACTCCACGACCTGGGGCGGACCCGCCGCCGATGCGCATCGGAAACCGGCAACCGCCGTGTCCTGGTCGTCCTGCGCCACCTCGGCTCCGTGTCCCAGGACGGCGACGGCGGTTTACGGGCTCCTTGCCTGCCATCGTGTGACGGCGATGATGTCGCTGAGTACTCCCTGGCCCGCGAGCTGGGGTCCGGCGCCGGGCCCGATGATCGTGACCTCTCCGATCGGGTCTGCCTGGCACGTCACGGCATTGGCGACGCCGTCGATACGCGCCAGCAGGTCACCTGCCTGAACAACCTCGGGCTGCACCCGCGCGGTCACGGTCTCGCTCCTGCCTGTCCCGGCGAACCCCAGTGTCGCGACATGCTTCAGCCGCTGCCCAGCCGACGCTGCCTGCCGGACTTCCCGGCTGGTCAGGCTGGTGATGCCGCGGCAGGTGACCTGCTCCCGGCCGAGTTGCCTGCCGAAGACCAGCGCCGACAAGATCATCACCTTCGCGGCTGCGTCGTAGCCCTCGACGTCAGCGGCCGGGTCCCGTTCGGCCAGGCCGGCCAGCTGTGCCTCAGCTAGCGCCTCCGCATAGGACATTCCGCCCGCCATCGCGGACAAGATGACGTTGGCAGTGGCATTGAGCACCCCCCGCAACGCGACCGGCGCCGTACCCGCCAGGCCCTCGGTCAGCGCGCTGAGCACCGGCGTTCCCGACATGACCGTCGACTCGGCCCGGAACGCGACGCCCCGGCTTCGCGCCAGCGCGGCGAGCTCCACCCCATGCAGGGCAACGGGCCACTTGTTCGAGGTGGCCACCGGAATCCCGCGCTGCAGCGCTTCCCGCATATGGCTCAGGCCAGGCTCGCCGTCGGCTGGCGGGCTGGCCGTCACCTCCACCAGAAGGTCGGCCTCAGTGGCCCGGAGCCCGTCGATCGCGCTCGGCCAGGCACGCGCGCCGGGCTCGCCGGTGATGGGCCGCCCGCCAGCAGCCGCCGCCCGCACCGATACCAGGTCCAGGCCGTCCGGGTGGTAGACGAACCCATCTCGCGCGTTAGCGATCCCCACCACCGTCACGGCGCGGCCGTACCGGGACGCAAGCAGTCCCGCCTGCGCGTCCAGGGCACCGGCCAGCCACCTGCCAACTGTGCCGAACCCGACGAGCCAGATCCGCAGCGGGCTCACCAGATGACCCAGCACTCTCGCACGTGATGAGGATAACGCCGGCCGGCCGCTGGCCCGGACCGGCGTCGGCGCGCACCTGCCCGGACGGGTCGGCCAGGTCACGGCCAGGGTGGGGGAAACCCCAGGACGCGACGGGGGGTAACCGCATTCCGCTTGTCTGCCTGAGGTCCGTACCGTTTCTGCAGGGTCGACGGAACGTTCGGAGGGCATGATGGCCGCAGATAGCCGGGCTGAGATCGCCGCCTCGGTGGCCGCCCTGCAGGACCTTGGCCCCGGCTATGACCAGGCACTGGCCGAGGGTCTGGTGGAACGCATCGGCGCGGACATCGACAAGCGGATCGCGGCCGAGATCGGCAGCCGGGTCACGGCGGAGGTGGACAGCCGCATCCTGACCCAGCTTGACCGGTACGCGGGGTGCAGGCACCAGCGCCGCCGGGCCAGACGCATGGTCCGGGCCGAACGGCGCATGATCCGGGCCGAGCGGGCCGACCGCTCCGGCCGGCAGTCCTTCGGGCTGGCCCTCGGGTCCATGCTGGTCGCCCTGTCGGTGACCGCGATCGTGCTCAAGGGGTCCCCGGGCGTCGCCGCCATCATGCTCATGGCCCTGATCTGGGTCATCGTCGGCATCATCAATGTGGCCTACGCCATGCGCAAGTACCCGCAGCAGTAGCCGCCGCAGGCACGCCTTCCGCACGGCGATGTGACACGATCGTGGATCGTTACACTCGGTATAGCAGGTGTAACGATCCACGATAATTCGCCCGCTCCGCCGGTGCTCGGATTGGCGGGGTTCTGCGGTCCGCTAGCCGGATAGCCGCCGTTCACGTCGGGCTCAGCGCCTCCTCCGACACGGCCGTGCGGGGCAGCAGCAGCGACAAGATGCCGCAGAGCGCGAACGCGCCCATCGCGTACGGCGCGGTGCGGACCAGCGCCGCCTCGAACGAGTGCCTGCTGAGGTACCCGAAGAAGACGCTGCCGAACAGCGCCACGCCGAGCGCGCCGCCGAGCTGCTGCGCGGTGCTGAACAGCCCGGACGCGCCGCCGGCCACTTCGGCAGGGACCGCGGCGAGGACCACGTTGACCAGCGGGATGACCAGCAGGGCCAGGCCCGCGCCGGCCAGCACCAGGCCGGGCACGACCGGCCACGGGCTGCCGTCGACGCCCACGTGCGAGGCTGCCAGGGCGACGCCGCCGATGCCGGCCACCATCAGCAGCGCGCCGCCGGCCAGGATGCGCCGGCCCTGCCGCTGGGCCAGCGGCACCGCCACGGGCGCGGCGGCGAAGCTGCCCACGCTGAACGCGACCGCGGTCAGGCCGGCCTTCAGCGGCGAGAAGTGCTCGCCGGCCTGCAGCCACAGCGCGAAGGCGAGGAAGAACCCCTGCATGCCGGCGAAGAAGGCGAGCTGGACGCCCAGGCCGGCCGCGAACGCGGGGACCCGGAACAGCCCGGCCCGCAGCAACGGCGCCACCGGACGCGCGGACCGCCGCGCCTCGATCAGGCCGAGCCCGGCCAGGCCGGCCAGGCCGGCCGCCATCAGCGGCCACACCCAGGCAGGCCAGCCGAGCTGACGACCCTCGAGCAGCGGGTAGACGATGGCGACCAGCGAGCCGGCCAGCAGCACCGCGCCGGGCAGGTTCGGCCGCCGCGCGGCTGGGTCCCTGGTCTCGGGCACGAAGCGGATGCCGGCGATCAGCGCGCACACGGCCACCGGCACGTTCACGTAGAACACCGAGCGCCAGCCCCAGCCGAACAGGTTCGCCTCCGTCAGCACGCCCCCGAGGACCAGCCCGATCGCGGACGCGAAGCCGAGCATCGCCCCGTAGATGCCGAACGCCTTGCCCCGTTCGTCCCGGCCGAAGATGACCCGGAACGTGGCGAGCACCTGCGGCGCCATGGCCGCGGCCGCGGCGCCCTGGACGACCCGGGCGGCGATCAGCTCCGCACCGGACCCCGACAGCCCGGCCGCCAGGCTGGCCAGCCCGAACAGCGCGGCGCCGGCCAGGAACATGCGCTTGCGCCCGAGCTTGTCGCCGAGGTTCCCGGCGATGATGAGCGCCGCGGCGAACGCCAGCATGTACCCGGACACCACCCATTCCAGCTGGGTGGCACTGGCGTGCAGGTCGCGGCGGATGGAGGGGAGCGCCACGTTGACGATCGTCACGTCGATCATGTCCATGAGCGCCCCGGTGATCATGACGATCGCGGCGAGCCAGCGCCGGGGGTAACCGGCCCGCGCAGTGCTGGCCTGCGCAGTGCTGGCCTGGGCGGGCCGGCCGTCGCCGGCGGCGGACGTCTGACTGGTAGCCATATCCAGACTCCCTCGAACTATGTTCAACTCTCGAACGATGTTCTATCATTCGACCGTCGATCCAGTCAAACACTGTTCGAGACTGGTACAGTGTTGGAGAAGCACAGCCAGGCGAGAGAGGTTCCGATGACGGCCAGACAGGCAGGCGGCACAGCGGAAGCCGGCCCCTCTGGACCCGAGGCTCCCTCTGGACCCGAGGCTCCCTCTGGACCCGAGGCTCCCTCTCGACCCGAGGCTCCCTCTCGACCCGAGGCTCCCTCTCGACCCGAGGCTCCCTCTCGACCCGAGGCGCTGATCCCGCCGCCGCCCTGGCAGCGGCTGCCCGACCGGCAGACCCGGCGGCGGCGCGAGCCGATCAGCCGGGAGGCGATCGTGACCGCCGCGGTCCGGCTGCTCGACCGCGAGGGCCTGGCCGCGCTGAGCATGCGGCGGCTGGCCGACGAGCTCGGCGCGGGCGCCGCGTCGCTGTACTGGCACGTCGGCAGCAAGGACGGCCTGCTTGACCTCGTGCTCGACGAGATCATCGGCGAGGATCAGGTGCCGGACCCCGAACCGGAGCGATGGCAGGAGCAGGTGAAGGAGGTGGCCCGGGCGCAGCGCCGCATCAGCCTGCGCCACCCGTATGTCGTGCGCATCTCGATCGGCCGCATCCCGATGGGCCCGAACGCGCTGCGATACTCCGAGCGCGTGCTCGCCATCCTGCGGGCGGGCGGGCTGCCGCCGCGCCTGGCCGTGCAGAGCTACCTGCTGCTGATCGCCACGGTGAACGGCTTCACCGTGGACGAGACCGGCGTGGAAGACGGCGGCACCCCGGACCGCGACCCGGCCAGCCTGCAGCAAGCCGCGGACATGGCCCGCGACTACATCGCCTCGCTCCCGGTGAGCCTGTTCCCGAACATGACCGGCCTGGCCGGCGAGTTCGCGCTCGCCGACCCGGACGAGCGCTTCGAACTGCTCATCGACATCTTCGTGGACGGGCTGGCCCGCCGGTCAGGGCAATAAGGGATGCCGAACGGGTGCGGCTGGGAGCCCTCGGCGCCGGCCCGCGGCCAGCCTGGGCTCTCGTTACATGGTGCGGGTTGGGCCCGGTGCCGCGGTCAGGGCCGGAACGGGCGGCGCGGGGTTGCGCTCCATACCCCGAAACCCCTCGCCGCCGCGTGTTTTCCTAGCCCGCCCGCTAGGTATGTGAAGCTGCGAGCCGTCGGTCCGCCCCTTGCGGCGGGCGGGCCGACGGCGCGTAGCGTGGAGCCAGCGGGAAGCGCCGGTTGTCGTTTGCCTGGTGACTGGTCCCGGCGCTCCCCTTGCTGACGCCCCCCAACTGGCTCCCGGTGTTAAGAGGGTGGTGCCCGGCCATAGCCAACGCTTTCTGCGAAGATTTCTGCGGAGATCTTGGAGGCGCAGGTGACGGACGCCGAACCGCGGGGACCCGGTGCCGAGGGCACCGGGGACGCCGAGGGCACCCGGGATGCCGAGGGCACCCGGGACGCCGAGGGCACCGAACCCGATCCGAGGTTCACCTTCGCCAACGAGCGCACCTTCCTGGCCTGGAGCCGTACCTCGCTCGCCTTGGTGGTGGCCGGCCTCGGCGTGGTCCAGCTGCTGCCGCCGTTCCCCGGCGTGCCCTGGGGGCGGCACGTGCTCGGCGTGCCGCTGATCGTGTTCGGCGCCGTGGTGGCGGTGGTCGCGTACGGCGAATGGGCCAGGAGCCAGCGGGCGATGCGCCTCGGCCAGCCGCTGCCCCGGTCGGTCATGCCGCGGCTGCTGGCCGCGGTCGTCACCGCGATCGCGGTCATCGCCGCCGTCGTGGTACTGGTCTCGGCCCTGCGATGACGGCCAGCGATGACGGCCAGCGATGACGGCCCTGCGATGACGGGCCAGCGATGACGGGCCCCGTGCTGCCCGCCGGCCAGGACGACCGGGAGGACCAGGAGGACGGCGACCCGGGCCTGGCCGGAGCCCGGACATCGCTGGCCTGGACCCGGACGGCGCTCTCGTTCGCCGCCGTCGGCGGCGTCGTGCTGAGGAAGGACGTCGTCGCCGGGCTGGTCATCATGGCCGCCGCCCCGGTGATCTGGCGGCTGGGCCACCTCAACTACCACCTCCCGAGCCGGCTCAAGCTGGTCACCGCGACGATCGTCGCCGTCTCCCTGGTCGCCCTGGCCGTCGCCGTCATCAGCTAGGGCGCAGGCCCGGCAGCGAAAAAGTTAAGCACCTGCTTGACCATCGGCCCGCCAAGTCTTATAGTTAAGTAAATGCCTAACTATTCAGGCCCGCTGGATCAGGTCTTCCAGGCGCTGGCAGATCCGACCCGGCGGGGCATGGTCGAGCGGCTCGTCCGCGGCCCGGCGTCGGTCAGTGAGCTGTCGCGGCCGCTGGCCATGTCGCTGCCTGCGGTGCTGCAGCACCTGCAGGTTCTCGAGGCCTGCGGCCTGGTCCGGTCAGAAAAGGCCGGCCGGGTGCGGACCTGCCACATCGACCCGGCCGCGCTGCGGGCGGCCGAGGGCTGGATCACCTCGCAGCGCACCGCCTGGGAGACCCGGCTCGACCGGCTCGGCGACTACCTGGCCGAGCCGGGAACCGGGCCAGGCGCCGAGCCGGACCCGGAGACCAAGGCTTAGACGACGACACGCAAGGGAGTAACCGAACCATGGACCGCTACGTCACGCACGCCACGTTCAGTCTCGAGCGCAGCTACCCGGCGCCGCCCGCCCGGGTCTTCGCCGCCTGGGCCGATCCGGCCGCGAAGGCCGGCTGGTTCGCGGGCGGCCCGGCTTCCGGGCACCAGCTTGACTTCCGGGTCGGCGGCCGCGAGGTGGCTCGCGGCCGCCCGGACGGCGGCCCGGTCATGACGTTCGAGTCGCTCTACCGGGACATCGTCCCGGAGCAACGGATCGTGTACACCTCCACCCTGTCGGCCGGGAACGACGTCATGACGGTCTCGGTCACCACGGTGGAGTTCAGCCCGGCCGAAGGCGGGACCCGGCTGGTCCTCACCGAGCAGGGCGCGTTCCTCGACGGCCGGGAAGAGCCAGCCTGGCGGGAGCACGGCACCGCCGCCCAGCTCGACGCCCTCGCCGCGCAGCTCGCCACAGAAGACTCAGCTCGCACCCATGACTGAGCGCACCGCCGCCGGGCAGGAGGAAGGGCCGCTTCGGCCAGACACGTCACAGTTTCGGTTAGTACCCTGGCCGAGCCACACCCGCGGGAGGACAGATGGACACGTTGCTGCCGGGCATTTCCGCCGAACGGATGCCGACCAGCCGCCTCACCGTCAACGTGCTGTCTGCGGCCGGGCGCCCCGCCGGGAGCCCGGCGGTGCTGTTCGTGCACGGCAACGTGTCGTCCTCGCTGTTCTGGCAGCCGATGATGCTGGCGCTGCCCGAACCGTACCGGCCGCTGGCCATCGACCTGCGCGGCTTCGGCGACACCGACGACGAGCCGGTGTTCGCCACCCGCGGGCTGCGCGACTTCTCCGACGACCTGGCCGCCGCCGTCGAGGCCCTCGGCCTGGACTCGGTCCACCTGGTCGGCTGGAGCATGGGCGGCGGGGTGGTCCTGCAGTACCTGGTGGACCGGCCCGGCGCGCACCGGGTCGCGTCGCTGACGCTGGTGGACCCGGTCTCCCCGTTCGGGTTCGGCGGGACCAGGGGCGTGGACGGCATCTTGTGCGACCCGCGGGGCGCCGGGTCCGGCGCCGGCGGCGCCAACCCGGAGTTCGTGGAGCGGCTGGCGGGCAAGGACCGCACCGATAAGAGCATCCTGTCGCCTCGGCAGGTGCTGCTGGCGCACTACGTCAAGCCGCCGCACGTGCCCGAGCACCTCGACATCTTCGTGGAGTCGATGCTGTCCACCCGGACCGGTCAGTACTGGTACCCGGGCGACTCGCGCCCGGTGGATGCCTGGCCCGGCTTCGCCCCCGGCGACCACGGCGTGCTCAACACGATGGCTCCCACGCACTTCCGGATCGCCGAACTGTCCGGGGTGGAGCCCAAGCCGCCGGTGCTCTGGCTGCGCGGTGCCGACGACGTCATCGTCTCCGACACCTCCCTGTACGACCTGGCCTACCTGGGCTCGATCGGCGCGGTCCCCGGCTGGCCCGGCGAGCAGACCTGGCCGCCGCAGCCCATGGTGGCGCAGACCCGGGCCGTACTGAACGGATACGCGGTGGCCGGCGGCCGCTACCGCGAGGTGGTCATCGAGGACGCGGGCCACGGCCCGCACCTGGACCAGCCGGAGCGCTTCCTGGCCGAGCTGACGGCCCACCTGGCCGACAGGCCAGCGTGACCTGCGGCGTTAGTGTCATGCCCTGGCGTGGCGGCGGCCTGAGCCGGGAAGCACGGTGATCCGCCCGCCGTCCTGGTGACGTATCCCAGCCGACGAACCGCGCCGCCCGGCGCGGGGCACCAGGGAGGGGTTACGGCATGAGCGTGCTGATCAGCGCGAAGTTCAAGGGCGACACGGCGGTATTCCGGCAGGCGCTGCAGGAGCGGGCCGACGAGTTCGCGAAGATCACCGAGGGGTCCCGGTCCGTCGGCGCGCTGCACCACCGGTTCGGCGTCGGCGACGGGTTCGTCCTGGTCATCGACGAATGGGAGAGCGTCGAGCAGTTCCAGCAGTTCTTCTCCGACCCGGCCCTGCAGGCCTTCATCGGGACGGTCGGCGCGGCCCCGGAACCGCCGGAGATCATCGTCGCCGAAGCGGTCGCCTCCGCGGACCAGTTCTGACATCCCGGCCGGGCCCGTGGCACACCCCAGGGGCCCGGCCGCCGGGTCCGGCGTCGCCTGACGTCAGCGGCTGCGCTGGGTGGCCAGGATGCGGCGGATATCGTGGGTCTCCTGGTCGCTGTACCGGTCCAGGATCGCGTGCAGGTCGTCCAGGTCGGCCTGGCTACTGTAGCTGGCCAGCTCGCGCGCGAGCGCGGTCCGCGCGGCGTGCGCGTCACGGCTGTCGCGAAGCTGGGTGCGGACGGTGGTCCACATGGAAGTGAGCGGGCGAGTTGCGGTCTGCATCTGCCTGTCCTCCGTTCTGTCGCTTCCCTTCCAGTGTGGTTCACCATGAACTATGCGTCCAATGACTTAATAGCAATTCACGTATGAGCTAGAGTCATAGGTATGGACACCGACGCACTGCGGTGGCTCCAGCAGGTGGCCGACGGCACCACGGTGACCGAGGTCAGCGAGCTGGAGTCGGTCACCCAGTCCGGCGTCTCCCGCGCCCTGGCGCGCCTGGAGGCGCAGATCGGCACGCCGCTGCTGCGCCGCTCCGGCCGGACGCTGCGGATGACGCACGCCGGGGCGGTCTTCAAGCCGCACCTGGACGCGCTGCTGCACCATCTCGACGACGGCATCGCCGCCGTCAATCAGCTCATCGACCCGGACACCGGCGTCGTGGCGCTGGCCTTCCAGCAGTCGCTGGGCACCTGGCTCGTCCCCGACCTGGCCCGCAGCTTCCGAGCCGCGCACCCGGGGGTCCGCTTCCGGCTCACCCAGGTGCGCGACGAGCCGAACTCGGCGGCCCTCGACGGCGGCCGCGCCGACCTCGAACTGGGCTCGCGGCGGCCGCAACACCAGCCGGACGCGGAGGTGCGCACCCGGCTGATCGCGCTCGAGCCGCTGCGCCTGGCCCTGCCGCGCGAGCACCCGCTGGCCGGCCAGCGGCGGCTCCGGCTGGCCGAGGTGGCCAGCGAGCCGTTCATCGGCCTGCGGGCCACCTCCGCGCTGCGCCGGCTGGGCGACCAGCTGTGCGAGCAGGCCGGGTTCCGGCCCGACGTGATCTTCGAGGGCGACGACCTGTCCAACGTCCGCGGCTTCGTCGCGGCCGGCCTGGGCGTGGCCATCGTGCCCGCGCCCCGCGCCGGGTCGCCGGAGGCGGTCCCCGGGCCGGTGGCCTACCTGGAGATCCAGGACGAGGGCGCGGTGCGCGAGATCTTCCTGACCTGGTCCGCCGAGCGCCGCCTGCTGCCCGCCACCGACCTGTTCCGCAGGCACGTGCTCAGGCGCGCCGGGAGCGGCCGCCTGCCCGCCGTCTCGGACTGACCGCCCTTCCGCGCCCGGGCTCGCCCCGGCGGGGATACCGGGTGCCTTCCTGGACCCTCCCTCCGGTGCCGCCGCTCAGCCCGGACCCGGAAAGCGCATATCCGGCTCACGCGGACGGCCGGATCGCCATTGACGCGGCGTCGGCCGAACCGGGGTGGATCATTTGAGACGTGTATATGTACCTCGGCAGGTCCCGGTATTAGTCTTACCTCAATGGCGCGGCCGCTCCGCTTTGTATACGACGCGAGGTCAGATGGTGCCACCGGCGACTCACCGGACCATTCTCGTGGTGGACGTGGAGAAGTTCGGCGATCAGAGCCGGACGGACGCACAGCGCCTGACGATACACGGCGGCCTCTATGACCTGCTGCATGACGCATTCCGAGCGGCCGGAATCAGCTGGGATTCCTGTCATTGGGAGGACCGCGGCGACGGTACGATGGTCCTAGCTCCGGCCGATATACCCAAGGTCCTATTCTCCGATCGTCTTCCCGGCCAGCTGGCTTCGGCGCTGTACCGGTATAACCGGGCGCACCGTGCGGAAGAACGCATACGACTGCGGATGGCGCTGCACGCGGGGGAGGTCACCTTCGATAGCGCCGGAGTCGTGTCGAGCGCGGTCAATACGACATTCCGGCTCCTGGATGCGGCGCCGCTCAAGCAGGCGCTGCTGAACTCCTCCGGAGCCGTCCTCGCCCTGATCGCCTCGTCGATGTTTTACTTCGAAGTGATCAGGAACAGCCCGGAGTTCTGCCCGGAGGCGTATTCTCCCATTCCGGCTGACGTCAAGGAAACCAGCACGATCGGGTGGATTGCCATGCTCCGCCCGCGGGGCCCGGTCCGGAGGGCGCGGAGCGAGCCATGGCGCGTCCGCCTGCGGGAATCCGCTGGCGGGGTGATCCACGGCCCGGGAATCATGGTCGGCGGACGTTATGTGATTACCTCGGCGCACGTGGCGGTCAGGGCCCTGCGACTCCAGTCGCACGAAAATACGGCTCGGCCCGCGGGGCAGGTTCTCTTCGACGTCCCCGCGAGACCGCGATTGGGCCTGCAGCGTGCCGAAACCATCTTCTGGCAGCCGGCCGCGCCCGGCGGAAGGCGGCAGGGCCTCGGCGTGGCCGGACTCAGCATCGCGGGGCCGGTCATTCACGAAACCGTCGAGCCTGTGTTCCGGTTTGACCTGGGCGCCGGCTCACGGGTCGTCCGCCTGCGCGCCTGCGTCGCCCCGAACGGCACTAGGGACAGGCCCGCGGCCTGGGCGCTTCTTCCCGGCCACGACGCGAATAGCCAGGAACGGATTCCGCTCGGCCGCCTCACCGATGAATCGCCGGATATCACCAGCAGGTATTACGGGTCCGATGTGGTGGATGAGCAAACCGGTGACATTCTCGGCTTGGCCGTCGTGGCTGCGTCGGACGGTTCCAGGGAACAGACCTGGCTGGTCCCGATCGGAAAGATCGCGGAGGAGTGGCCACTGCTGCGCCGCATGGCCGGACCGGGCAAAGATGACGGCCCGGCCGAGGCGCGGTCCCGCGCGCCCCGTGCGGCGGATATCTTGCCGCTGGTCGAGAAGGGCCTGGAGGTACCGGCGCTCGCCAATGCCCAGTCGCGGCACCTGATCGTAAGCGAGCTGCCACTTGAAGTGATACTAACGGTCCCGCGCAGTTCTGCGGATCGTGCCGACCTGACCGCGTTGCTATGGTCCTGCGCGCGCGTGCCGGGGGCGCTCAATGAATTGGCCAGGAAGATCCGCGAAACCTCGCTGGGCAGGAGCAATGCTGATGATCTTGCAAATGATCTGGAAAGAGTTCATGTATAGCTATTGCCGAGCCCTCCGCCTCATGTCATCATGCGTGTAGCAGGGGGGAAGGTTGGGTCGGCCAGGTAGTTCCGGTGGTGAACCGGGTCGGGCTACGCGGCAGGCTATTGCCGAGGCGCTTCGCAGAGTAGATTTGCTGCGAGACCCGGAGGGCCGCAAGATGTGCATCCAGTTCTCCGAACAAGAGATCGGGGAGCCTATCTTCCGGGATCGGGAAAATGGCGCGGGCGAAGCCGTAGATGATCCGGATTTGCTGGAACTCACGGATCAGCTGCTGTCGCGTGACGTCGCGATGTGGGTGTTCGCCGATACGATTGCCGATATCTACGGACCCGGCGAGGTCGCCGATGCGGTCCGGTCCGCCGTCAGTACGCACCTGGCCAAGCCCCTGCTCAGCCGCGAACAGCGCCGTGAGCTCCACCAGATGTGCGCCAATCTGGCCGACCTGGACGTCCCGCGGCTGTTCACGCTGAGCATCGACCACATCGGCCACACCTTACGATCGGACCCCTCGAACCTGCGCGCAGTCCTCAACGAGCTCGAGGAGTTCCCGGCCCGGGCCAGGGACAAGCTTCCCCCGATCGCCGTCTTCGTCGATAATCTCGCCAGCGCGCAGCCCGCGGAGTTCCGGGATCGCCTCCTCGGCTGGGTCGCCGACTTCCTGCCCAGGAAGCCGTACGCGGACACCTTGAGCAAGGTCAGGAACAGCCAGCGCGGGCCGCGTGAGACGGGACAGAGATACTGCACCATTCACCTGGAGCCGGATAGCATCGATCCCAGCCTCTGCTACCTATCGGCCTATATTCAGCACGACTCGTATTCCCTGGTGCCCCTGATAGAGCCGGACGATAATCCTTATACCGAGGACCAGATCAGGGCTCGTATCGGCCGGGCGCTGAACTCCCTCGAAGTGACCTGGGTTCATCCGGACGAGTTGCGGATCGAGTTTCTCCTGCCGAACTTCCTGATCAACCTGTCGGTGGACCAGTGGCGGGTCGGCATGGTCACCCTCGGCGTGCAGTACCAGGTCGTGGTGCGGAGCATGACCAGGCTCGGGGAGCTGGCCGGAACGTACCGCCGCTGGCAGGACAAATGGGCGCGAGCCCGGCAGGCGGAGTTCTTCAGCCTGGTCGGCGGGCCTGAGTCCGGACTCCGCCTGGCCGATGCGGTCAGCTGGCTCCCCGAGCAGGCCGCGGCGCAGGATCCCGAGCAGGTATACACCACGCTGATCAGACCCGACGGGCCGGTGTGCCTGCTCCTCACGCAGCCCCCGGCTGCGGATCACTGCGCGGCACTGATGGTGGCCCTCACCGCCGGGATCCCCGTACTGCTCTGGTCCCGGAGCTCGGAGGCGGATCTCAGCGGCGGCCTGAGCGGCCTGCTTCCCGATGACAGCGCCTCGTTCCTGCTGCCGGATCTGCCGCTCCGGGTGCTCGCGTTCCGGCGCTCGGCGGCCGAACGCGGCGCCGACGACCACCATCTGGCCAGGAACCTGACGTTGCTCTACGACGACGGCAGCCGGGTGGTCGATCCGGCCGCCCTGTTCCGCATGCCCACGTGACCGGGAGGACGCCCATGGGAGGCAGCCGGGAGCTTTCCTTGACGAGCGAGGCACCCGTCGCGCCGGCGGTACCGGCCTTTGCCGCCCCGGAGGAACGGGCGGCCGGGGGCGGATGGCGGCCGGTCCTGCGTTCCCTCGGTGAGCGGCTCGAGCTAGCCCTGGTCATCGACGCCAGCTCCTCGATGACGCTGTGGCGGGACACGGTGCACGAGCTGCGGGCCACACTCGAGTCCGCGGGCGTCTTCCGGCTCGTGCGTCCCTGGTGGCTGGACACGGACACGCGCATCGGGGAATCGTTCCTGCTGCGCGACCAGGAACCTCCCCGAGAGTCCGCGACGCACAGTCCGGCGGAGCTCATCGACCCCGCGCGTTGCCGTGTCATCCTGGTCGCCAGCGACTGCGTCGGCGCGGCCTGGCGCGACCAGCGGGCCGCCAAGCTGCTGGAACGCTGGGCCCGCAGCCATCACGTCTCGATCGTGCAGATGTTTCCGCAGCGGCTGTGGCGGCGGTGCGCGCCGCCGGTCGCCTCGGTGCAGGTCCGCGCCCGTGAGCCAGCGACGGTGAACCTGCGTTTCGCTGTCCGCTACCGGCATGTCACCGAACCCGGTCTCGGCTTCCGGCACGACTACGGCGAGCAGCCGTCGGCCGCGGATGGCGTGCCCGTCCCGGTCCTGCGGTTCGACCAGCGCGGACTCGAGCGCTGGGCGCAGATCGTGCGTGGGGGCGCCACCTGGGCGGATATTCCGGCGATATTCACCGGGCGGACCGCCGAGCCGCCAGCCAACGCGGAAGCCGGGATGCCCGCCAGGGCCCGGGTGGCCCGGTTCCGCGGCACGGCGTCGCAAGAGGCGTTCCAGCTGGCCTGCTACCTGGCCTTCGCGCCGATGACGCTCCCGGCCATGCGCTTCGTCCAGGAGGCGATGCTGCCATCCTCCTCGCCCAGCCACCTGGCCGAGGTTCTCCTCGGCGGCTTGCTCACCCGGGCCCCAAGCACGGCCCCGGGCCCGGCGGCCAGCCCGGCCCCCGGCCAGGCGGCCAGCCCGGCCCCCGGCCAGGCGGCCAGCCCGGCCCCCGGCCAGGCGGCCAGCGAGCCGCCGGTCCTTTACGAATTCGACCAGGAGGTCGGCGAGCTGCTGCGTTCGTCGGTACCCCGGAGCGCGGGATTGTCAGTGCTCCGACTGGTGACCCGCCACACCGCGAGCCGGTCAGGGCGGCCTATCGACGTCACGGCGCTCTTCGACGCGCCCACCGACGCCGACCTGACCGCTCTCGTGCAGCTCGACCGGCGGCTGGCGAATTCGGCGAGAAGCGCGCTGAGCGGTCTCGGCGGCATCTACGCGGACATCGCGGAAAGGCTGAGAAGCCAGCTCGGGCCTTTTCGCGCCGGCGAGGCAGCACGGCCCGGTACGGCGATAACGGAGCCGCCAGGATTCTCGGCGAACGCCCTGGTAACCCCGGCGGCGGCGTGGTCCGGATCGTGGTCAGTCTCCTCAGGAGACCATCCTTCTCTCGTTGCTCAACCCGTCCGAGGAGACGAATTGTCCTATCCGCCGAGTGATCGCCCTGGCCGGGAGCGGCGCGGCGATGTGCCAGCCATCTTGATCGGCGTTCCCCCTCGTAATCCGTATTTCACCGGCCGCGAAGACCTGCTGCGGGATATCCACGAGCGACTTACCGGCAAGCCGACCGCCCTGGTCCCGCACGCGCTGCGCGGTTACGGCGGCGTGGGCAAGACGCACCTGGCCATCGAGTACGTGCACCGGTATCAGCAGGATTACGACCTGATCTGCTGGATCTCGGCCGAGCAGCCTGCCATCGTGCTGACCACCATTGCCGACCTCGCCAAGCGGATGAACATTCCTTCGCTCAACGTCGAGGACGCGGTCCGCGAAGTCCTGGCGGCGTTGCGCCGGAACCGGCCCTACGGCCGCTGGCTGCTCGTTTTCGACAACGTCAACACGTCGGAGGACATCGGGGAGTTCCTCCGGATCGGCTCCGGGCACATCATCGTGACCTCGCGAAGCGACGTCTGGGCGGGGATAGCCCAGGTCGTTGAGGTCAATGTCTTCCACAGGGAAGAGAGCATCGCATTTCTCCGCAGCCGCCTGGCGGACATCCGCCAGCAAGACGCCGACGAGCTCGCCAGCCGCCTGGACGACCTGCCGCTGGCCCTGGAGCAGGCGGCGGCCTGGCAGGCGGAGACGCACACCAGCAGCGGCGACTACCTAGCCCTGTTCGACGAGCGGCTGGCGCGGCTGCAGGAGGACGAGCGGCTGGCGCGCCTGCAGGACGTGGAGATGGTGCGCCGCGCCGAGCCAGCGACGGATTACTATCCGCTGCCCGTCGCCGTGACCTGGAGCCTGGCCCTGGACCGGCTCCGCGAGTCGCAGCCCGAGGTGGTCCTGCTCCTGCAGTTGTGCGCGTACTTCGCGCCCGAGCCCATCCCGTGGAACATCTTGTCCGTCGGCCGGTTCGTCGAGGCGCTGCCCGCGAGCCTGCGCCGCGCGCTGAGCAGTAACAGGGAACGCGACCGGATGATCCGCGAGATCAAGAAGTACGCGCTGGCCCAGGTGGATTACGGGAACAACCGGCTCCAGCTGCACCGGCTCGCGCAGCTGGTGCTGCGCGAGCAGCTCTCCGGCGACGAGGAGCGCGAAGCTGTGCGCCACCAAGCCCACATGGTGATCGCCGCGGCCGATCCTGGCGACCCCGACGTCCCCGACAACTGGGACCGTTACCGCGAGCTGTGGCCGCACGTGGAGCTGAGCGGCTCGGTGGAATGCCGTTACCGGGAAGTGCGCGAGATGGTCCTCAACCTGACCCGTTATCTCTACATGCGGGGCAACTACGACGCCGGGCAGACCTTCGCCGAGACGGCGCTGCGTCACTGGCAGCTTAACTTCCCTGACGACGACCAGGCCCTGCTCGTGCTGGTCCGGCATCAGGCCACCATCCTGCGAGCGCTCGGGCACGACAGCGAGGCCATGGACAGGAGCCTGGAGTGCTACCGGAAGCTGCGCCGGGTATACGGGGACGACGATGAGGAGGCGCTGAGTGCCGGCAACCTCGTCGGCGGCACCTACCGGGGCCTGGGCCGGTTCAAGGACGCGCTGGAGTTGGACCGGAATCTCTACGACAGCCACGTCCAGATATTCGGCGCCGAGCATCCGCGCACGCTTATGTCGCAGAACAACCTGGCGCTCGACTATTTCCTGATGGGGGACTACACCACGGCGGCCAGCCTCGACGAAGCGGTCTTGCAGGCGCGCCGCCGGGTCCTCGGCGACCAGAACCCGTTCACCCTCCAGTCAGAGGACGGCTACGCTCGCGATCTGTGCGAGGCCGGGAAATACCGGGAGGCGAGGAACCGGCTGGAGAATACCCTCAACCGCTACGTCGCCATCCTGGGGCGGATTCACCCGAGTACGCTGCGCGCCACGAAACAGCTCGCCGTAGCCTGCCGCAAGGCGGGGGACTACGACGAGGCGCTGCGGATGAGCGAGGAGACATACGCCGCGTACCAGAGCCGCCTTGGCCGCAGCCATCCCGATACCCTGTCCGCAGTCGGCAACCTGGTCAACGATCTTCGCATCACGGGCAACCTCGGCGACGCGGCGGAACTGGCCGACGAGACCCTTGAGCAGTACCGGCGCCTGCTCGGGCCCAACCACCCCTTCACCCTGTCGGCCGAGAACAACTACGCCATCGTCCTGCGTAGAGCCGGGCGGCTCGACGAGTCCCGCCGCCTGTCCGGGCATTCCTTCACCGGATTCCGTGACACGCTCGACCCGGACCACCCCAACACCTTGTCGGCGGCGACAACGCACGCCAACGATCTGAGTGCGGCCGGGGACCTGGCGGCGGCCACGGAACTGCTCGAGGCGACCTACGCGTCGTTCAAGCGGGTGCTCGGCCCGCTCCATCCCTATACGCTTTCCTGCGCGGTGAACCTGGTGCAGGACCTGCGGGCGACCGGCCTCGAGGAGGACGCCTCCCGCCTGGCCGAGGCCACCATGGACCGGTACGTGGAGGCTCTCGGTCCCGGGCATCCCGAGGTCGCCACGGCGGGCACGCTGGCCGGCCGCGGCGAGTGCAGCACCGACGCGCCCTACACCTGAACCCCCAGGTCCCTGGTCCAGACGCGGCTCAGCCAGCGGGCCAGGCGCAGCGGGTCGGCGAGCGGCTCGCGGTCACGCGCTATCCGGTTCTGCAGGGCGTACGCGACTTCCGGGCAGCGAGTCAGGGCGCCGTGCGCCCCGGTGGCGATGCCGAGGCCGGTCCAGGCGTGCAGCCGGGCCGGATCATCCCGTAGCTGGGCCAGGTAACCGCGGGCGGCGGCCGTGTGATCGCCCCGGGCGTACGCCGCGTCGGGAGCATCGGCGGACGCGGCGTCGTCACGGTCGAACCTGGCTGGATCCCGCAATCTCAGGTACAGCAGGTCGGGCCGGACGTTGCGGCCGGCCATCAGCGGTTCCGCGCGCATCCGCGTCCGCACCACGCCATGCCCGGGCCGCCCGGCATGCCAGTCCCGCGCCAGCCGTTCGACGTCACCGGGCTCCGGTTCGAGGTTGCGCAGCCGCCAGCAGCTCAGGTGATCCGCCGCGGTTTCCTCCGCCAGCTGCCTGGCCGGTGAGGGTACCGGCTCCTCGAGCCAGGCGGTCAGCCGGGCCATCACCTGCGAGAGCAGCTGGCGCCCGGCGGCCGTCAGCGCATCGTGCCCGTCCAGCAGGCTGGCCGCGTAGTGAGTCTGCCCCAGCCACCGGGCGAACTCCACGTGGGCGAGCAGGCTCTCCTCGTCCGTGGCCACATGACGGTGGACCCGCCAGAAATCCGCCACGGCTATGTGTGCGAAGATCCCGTGCAGCAGGGCCCCGGCCGGCCGCGGATCGGGACGCCACGGCGCGTAGAACAGCTGCGTGGCCTGGCGGCTGGCGAGCGGCTCGAGGTCGTTGACGGCGCACAGCTTGGCGTGCTGGAACTCGTGCATGAGCGCGACCGCGAGGGCCGCGCCGTCGGACGGGATCGACGCGGCCACGGCCCCGAAGGCGTCGCCCGAGGTGGCCGACACGTTCCTGTCGTCGGCTTGCCGCCCGATGGGGACCAGCGACCGCAGCCCGCTGCGCAGCGCCGCCGCGTACCCGGGGTGGTATCTGGCCAGCAGGCGCCACGCCTCGTCGAGCGCCTGCTGCCAGTGCGCGACGTCGCGATCGCCGAGCCGCCCGGGCAGCGGATAGGGCTCGTAGCTCCGGTGCGGATCCAGGTCGTCGAGGAACAGGGTGCGATCACCCATGGCGAGAACGCGCGCCGCCTGCCAGCCCGGGACATCGGCACCCGGACCGGGCGGGATCGCGATCACCTGGCCGCCTGCGGCGATCGTCGCGTCCGCCGGGCCGGACACCGTGACCGTGGCGCGCGTGCCGGGCAGGACCGCGCGGCCGAGGGCGGGCAGTGTCAGGGCTCCGTCGGCGAGCCGAAGGGAAACTGAGCACGCGTGCCCGGCCCGGATGGCCGCGCTCGCCGCGATGGCCCCCAGGTAACCGAGGGTGGCGGCCGCCGAGCCGGGGTCCCGGGAGAGCCGCCGCATGGACTGCGCGGCCCAGGCGCCCACGTGCGGGTAACGCAGGACGGCGGCAACGGCGTCCGGCGCGGTCCGCTCCGCCGCGGCCAGCAGGTCGTAGTGCTCGCGCAGGGTCGCCGCGGCCGCCGGCACGGCCTGTCCGCCGAATCGCGCGACCGCGCAGATCAGCAGCTTGTGCTTGATCAGCTGGCCGGCGTAGACCTTCTCCAGCGGCCGCCGCTGGTCGTCGCCGCCGTCCGCAAGCGCGGCGAGATCGGCGCTGGTGAGGGTCAGGGCCGGTGTTCCGCCCGGTGTCGTCATGTGGCTCCCCGCGCTGCTTCCGGTGTGCCGCGCGAAGGCCGGCTCATGCTGGCCACGTCCCCGCTGACGCGGCAGTGAATGTGCCGGATCAGGAATGCCAGATCCGGGCAGTACACGGAGGGGTTCATGAACCCGGACCCCGCCTGGTACCTGTGGGCGTACAGCCCGCCGCCGCAGACCGGGTGGAGCGCGCAGTCCCTGCACGTCTGCGAGAGCCCGTCCCGGCCACGCTGACGTGCCACGATAGCCGGATGCCTGGCCGCGGTATCCAGGTCGTGCGTGTGCACGCTCAAGCCGGTCCCGGCCGCTCCCGCGTACGCTGACCGCAGCGTGTCGACCTGCTCGAGGGTGCCGTCAGCGGCGACCACGATCAGGCGGACCGGGGCCAGGCCAACCGTCTCCACTGTGGCCTGCCCGCCCAGCATCGAGTGGATGATCTCGCTGAACATCCTGACCCGCCCGCCCGGCGGCGACAGCGAGTACCAGTGATCGAACACCTCGGCCAGCCAGCTGCCGTACGGGGCGTCGGTATCGGACGGGTCGCGGCCCGGCGGGGGACTGGTCCAGTTGCCGTGGGGCAGCAGGAAATCTATGAGCGGCGGCTGGAACTCCTGGAGCGCCTCATAGGTCCCGACCGGATCGTTGCGCAGGTCTATCGTGCACAAGATCCCGGCCAGCAGGTGCGGAGCGCGCGCCCGCAGCTTGCGCAGCGAGTGAGCCACCCATTCGTAACTGCCCCGGCCGCTCGCGTAGCGCCGGTGCTCGTCGTTGGCCCGCTGGTCCCCGTCCAGGCTCACCCCGACGCGGATATCGTGCCGGGCCAGTACCTCCAGCATCGGATCCGATATTAAAGTGCCGTTGGTCTGCACCCGCAGATCCACGTTCGCGCCGATGACGTCGCGCAGTTCCGCGGCGGCCGCGTCAATATAATCTGTGCCAGTCAGCAGCGGCTCGCCGCCGTGCAGGATGATCTGAATATCCGATAGCTGGTGCTCCTCGACATGATCGGCGATACGGCGAGCGGTAACGGATATCGTTTCCATCGACATTATCCTGGGCTGCTTGCGCCAGCTGTCGTCGGCCATTTCGTACATATAACAATAATCACATTTAAGATTACAGCGGCTGGCTACCTTCAGGATGAACTGATGAAAGGGGAATGGCTGCCAGCGGGCCGACTGGCTGTCGAGCAGGCTCTGCGCCGAACGAGCGGCGGGCTTAGACGGAAGCACTGAAACTGGCGAGGATGACTGCGTCCGGGCTCGTCGCGTCGCCCAGAATCCGGTTGAGCGAATGAACCAGCGCGGAATCATCCATCCGCGCCACATCGTCGAGGGAGACATCGCCGAGGTCTATCAGGGGCGAAGTATCCTTTGGACCCGGCTCCAGGGGCGAAAACTCACCCATCATGCCCACCCTTCCTGTTAATAGACCATTATCCAGAATTAAGAAAAGCAAGATCTGCTGGAAGTTATCGCGCTCGAATTCCCCGACCACGGCGCCGTGCCGGGCGTGTGGCCAACCTGTGATGTAACAATCTCGGCGCAGCGGGCGTAACTGGCTCCGTCTTTCGGCAGGCTTCCCGCGGGAATCCAGGCTCGAGAGCCTTTGGGTCCCTATGTCGTGACGGCTGAAGCGGCCGATCAGCTCGTTATGGTGTGGTTCACGCCCATAAAGCTCCCTGGTGACAGACTATGCGCGAGCGGTGTCATCCTAGCCCTACCGGGCCGGCCGCCGCTCGGGCCCCCGGCCGTTTCCGGCCAGACCTCCGTAACCCCTCTATTTATCCCGAACGGGCCGGGCGCGCGCCGTCCCGCCCGATCACGCGGGCCAGGATGTCGACGCCCTCGGCGATGGACTGCTCGCTGGCGCAGGCGTAGCCGAAGATGAGGCCGCCGGGACCCGGGTGGCTGATCCGGTACGGCGTGACGCCCTCGATGCCCACCCCGGCCCGCCCGGCCGCGCCGACCACGGCGGCCTCGTCCAGGTCCGGCGGCAGCCAGGTGACCAGGTGCAGCCCGGCGGACACCCCGGCCGGCTCGAGCCAGGGCAGCCGCCGGGCCAGCGCGGCCAGCAGCGCGTCGCGCCGCCGCCGGTAGACCGGGCGCATCCGGCGCAGGTGCCGGTCGAACTCGCCGCGGGTGATGAGGTCGGCCAGCGCGAGCTGCTCGAGCGCGGGCGACCCGCGGTCGGCGGCGATCTTGGCCGCGGCCATCGGCTCGGCCAGGTGCCCCGGCATCACGAACCAGCCGAGCCGCAGCCCCGGCGCGAGGGTCTTGCTCGCCGACCCGGCGTAGACGACCCGGTCCGGGGCCAGCCCCTGCAGGGCGCCGACCGGCGTCCGGTCGTAGCGGTACTCGGCGTCGTAGTCGTCCTCGATGACGACCGCGCCGCGCCCTGTTACCCCGGGCTGGGCCGCCCAGCGCAGCACCGCGGCCCGGTTCTCGGCGGACAGCACCGAGCCGGTGGGCCACTGGTGCGAGGGCGTCAGGATCACCGCGTCGGCGCCGGTCTCCCGCAGCACGTCCACCCGGATGCCGTCCCGGTCGACGGGGACCCCGATGACCTCGAGCCCGGCCGCCCGTGCGGCGGGCAGGGCATCGTCGCCCGAGGAGGGATCCTCCAGTGCGAGCCGCCGGGCGCCCGTGGCCGCTAGCACGTTGATGAGCAGCGCGATGCCCTGCGCGTAACCGGTGCAGATCACGATCTGGTCGGGCTGGGCCACGGTGCCGCGGACCCGGTTCAGGTACCCGGCGATCGCCGTCCGCAGCTGCGGCACGCCGCTGCCCGCCAGGTAGCCGAACAGGTCGTTCGGCGCATGGGCCAGCGCCCCGCGGATCGCGCGCAGCCAGGCGGCCCGGGGGAAGCTGGACACGTCGGCCCGGCCGTAGCTCAGGTCGATCCGCGGCGGGGTCTCGCGGGCCAGCCGCAGCCCGGCCGTGGCCGGGGCCGGCCCGGCCGCCACCTGGGTGTAGCCGCCCGCGGTGCTGGCCAGGTAGCCCTCGGACGTGAGCTGCTGGTACGCCTCGACCACGACGCCGCGGGAGACGCCCAGGTCGGTCGCGAGCACCCGGGAGGGCGGCAGGGACGAGCCGCGCGGCAGCCGCCCGGCCCGGATCGAGTCACGGATCGAGGTCTCGATCTGCCGGTGCAGCGGGATCCGCGCGTCGCGCTTGAGCACGACCAGCACGGAATTGGTCCTGGTTCTGTCCACTGAACTGGATCTTATCGACAAGACCGATTCCTGTCGCCCTGAACTGATCGCCCGGAACTGGCCCGCGGCGAATTGTCGGATCGGGGCGGCCGCGGTTCGTCGTAGGAATGAGGGCGGTGCGCACGTACCGCCGGACGGACACGGAGAAAGAGGCACGCGATGTCACATCCGAACGAGGCCATGCTGCGCCACGCCTACGAGGCCTTCGCCGCCGGCGACCTGGAGCCGGTGCTGGGCATGCTCAGCGACGACATCAGCTGGCATGCCTCCGGGGACAGCCCGGTAGCCGGCGACTATAGCGGCAGGGAAGGCGTCCTGCGGTTCTTCGCGGCCATGATGACCCAATACGGCGGGACCCTCCGGCTGCAGGTCAACGACGTGCTGGCCAGCGACGACCACGGCGTCGTGTTGACCACGGAATCGGGAACCGCCGGCGGTGAGCGGATCGAGTGGGCATCGGTACACGTGTTCACGATCCGGGACGGAAAGTGCGTGCGCTTCGTCAGCTACGAAGACGACGCCTACCATCAGTTCTGGGCCGCGCGCCGGGTCGCCGCCTGAGGCACCGGTCAGGTAATGGTCACGGACCGGGAATGGCCCGCTGCCCAGCCCAGCCCGCCGGGCCCGGCCGCATGCCGATGCCGCCGGGCACCTGGACTGGGGTGCGTGGGCCCTTGACCCCGTCTATCGGGGTGCGGGGCCCACGCACCCCAGCCCGCCGACCGCGCCGCACCCGGCAGAAATACCCGTTTCTGCGCAAAACCGTCATATCCGGCACGACGCCAGCCGCTATCCCGGGCCGTCCACTGCTACCTGACCGGCGCTCCAACGGCACCCGGCGCTCCAGCAGCCCGGCCCTACCGGCCGGCGGAGTTCTTCGCCAGTTCGGCGACGTAGGGCTGGCCGTCGTGCCAGGCCGCGATCTGGTCGGGCCGGCCGTACTCGGCCAGGTAGCCTGCCACCCGGTCCTTGACGTGATCCCACACCAGGACCGGCGGGGCGGCGGAGCCGCCCGCGAACGGCGCGAGCGTCCCGACCGCGGTCTCCAGCGCCGGGTAGACGAAGACCGCCGTCGACCGGCGGGTCACCGTGCCGCCCGCGACCACCCGGTGCCGGCCCGGGCGCAGCCGCCCGCCGGTCCACCGGGCCAGCAGGTGCCCCGAGAACACCTGCAGCGCACCGGGGATGACCGGGACTCCGATCCAAGTCCCCGTCCGGCCCCTGGATCTGCAGTCCCTCGTAGTCGCCCCGCTGCGCCAGGACGGTGACCGCCGAGTCGTCCGCGTGCTCGAGCAGCAGCAACTTGTTCTCGTCCACGGTGGGCTCCGGGCATCCAGGTCGGCCGCGAGGTCCGGCGGCACGCCGTGGCTGACCACCTGGACCGCGCCGAGTTCCTCGGTCGCGGCCCGCACCGCGTCAAGCTGCGCGACGTCCCCCGGCCTCGGCCGCCTCGAGGTCGATCACGGGAATGGCCATCGTCATGTGATTTCCTCTCCTCTAGCAGGCTGGCCGAAGTCCAGCGTGCGGGCGGCTTCCCCCAGGATCTCCTCGGTGTCGCGCACGTCGGCTTCGACGTAGCTGGTCATGCCGCCGGGGGCGCTGGTCAGCAGGGCCCGCGCATGCACCAGGACGAGCGGGTCGTTGTCCACGTAGACGATCCGCGATTCCGGCGCCACCTGCTGGGCGACCTGGTGGGTGTTGTCGGCCGTGGGCAGCCCGGTGCCGATGTCGAGAAACTGCCGGATCCCGGCCTCGCCGGCCAGGTAGCGCACCGCGCGGGCCAGGAAGCGGCGCTGCAGCCGGGCGATATGGGCGATGTCTGGAAACAGTTGCAGGATCATGTCGCCGACCTCGCGGTCGGCCGCGAAGTTGTCTTTGCCTGAATAATAGATATTAGTGCAGGTCACAGACCCGCCAGATAGTCTAGAGTCAGGCAAAAGTCAGGAGCCCGGAAATGCCGCACAGAGCCTGCACAGTACAGAATACGCTAGTACAGGCCACGATATTCAAAAAGTGCGACCGCACGAACCACAAGCCCGACAGCAACAAGTTGTGCGCAGGCGGAACATGCCAGCACACGTGCGAAACCCGCCAGGTCCCGGACTGCCCCCACAAGTGGACCGTCCGCTATTCGGTGAACTCCCGGCAGCGCGAGCAGTCATTTGGCACGCTCACCGAGGCACAGACATTCCAGCTCACGCTATCGACGGGCAAGCAGACGCAAGGCGCGATGTTCGTTGACCCCCGCGCCGGAATCGTGGAATTCCTGCCGCTGTGCGACAGCTACATAGACGGGATGGCGAAGGCCAACGCCAAGAGCAAATCCACGTACCGCAGCAACTTCGCCAACCCCGCCGTGACGAAGGTCTTGCAGGGCAAGAGCGTGCTTGACGTGGCGAGGATGGACGCCGAGGTCAAGACCCTGCTGAACAAGACGCTGGGCAGCTACAGCGACGACTACCGGGGCAACGTCCGCCGCATCATCACCGGCACCCTTGACGAGTGCGTACGGAAGGGCACCATTCCCCGCCACACCCTTACCGGCATCGAGCTAGCCCCCCGCATCGTGACCGCCGAGCAGTACGAGCGGGAAGCCCGCCCCCTAACGTTCGTGCCGGATGACACCGTGCGGATGCTCGCAGACGGCCTCACCGTCAAGACCAGCACCAAGCGCGGCCCGCGTACCCGCATCATCCCCGGACTCGGCATTGCCCCGTGGCTACAGCGCACCATGGGACTGCGGATCAGGGAGGCCCTAGGCGTCCGCAAGGCCGATTTCAAGACACGCGCCGACGGCACCCGTTACCTGCATCTATGCTGGCAGGCCAGCGAGAACGGCCAGGAGCTAGAGCCGTTGAAGCACCGCAAGGCCGGAGAGTTCCGGGACGTTCCCGTACCTGACATGGTGTGGGACATGATCGCGGAGCTACCAGACGGCCCGCTGTGCCCAGGCCCGAACGGCACCCCGTACATGCCCTACAGCACGGCTGGAAACAGGTTCGGCCGGATGCTGGCATACCTCCAGATCAGCGGCGTACACACCCACTCCCTACGCCACCAGTTCGCCAGCGAGGCCCTCGACGCCAACCCCCGCGAGCTGGCGAACGTCTCCCAGGTTCTAGGGCATGACAGCATCGAGACGACGCTACGGTTCTACATTCACGCCAGCGCCAACGCCGAGCAGCGGATAGGCGCGATGATGAACGCCCGGTGGACCAGCACGCCCGGCCCGGCCAGCAACGGAGCCTAGCCAGCGCCGCCGGCGACGATCCGCCACCACCATCAGGGCGGTAACCAGGCAGCAGCCAGGAACGGGAGGCAGCACCAGGACTAGGACCAGCGCCGCAGCCGTCACAGCCCCGCCAGGCACCGCGCCGAACGGGGCCAGGACGGAAGTGCCCCATGGCTGCCGTCCCGCTAGCCCCCGCCCACCACCCCTCCCGGCTACGCCGGGACGCGCCAACCCCAGGCGCGTAAAGCAAGTTCACAGGCAGAGAAAAAGGCGCTACGCGCTCATTCCCTAACCGGGGGGAAACCCCAAAGCCCTTTCCCCCCGGCCCCCCTTCCCACCCAAGGTCGCTCCGCTCCCCGAGAAGTCCGCCCCGTAAGAAAAGGCGCGCTACGCGCCCTCACCCCAACAGGCGGGCGACCCTCCCCGCACCGCCCGGCCGCCGACGCGCGGATGCCGCCGCCCGGAAGCGGGCCGACAGCCGCCGCGCACCCCCGCAGGCGGACCGGCGGCGTGCGCGGGCTGGCGGTAGGCTGACGGCCAGCAGCGGACGATTCCGGAGGAAAGCGGGAAAATGGCAGACGAGCCAGGCCAGGAAGTTTCCGGCAGCGGGAGCAAGCCGGGACGGCTCGATACCAGCGTGGCGCACGTTGCCAGGGTCTACGACTACTGGCTAGGAGGGAAAGACAATTTCGCCGCCGACCGGGCAGCAGGAGACCAGGCGATCAGCGCCTTCCCCGCCATCCCGCTATCCGCCCGCGCCAACCGCGCCTACCTGGCGCGCACCGTGCGGTTCCTGGCCGGCGAGGCGGGCATCCGCCAGTTCCTCGACATCGGCACCGGCATCCCCACCGCAAACCACACCCACCAGGTGGCCCAGTCCGTCGCGCCCGACAGCCGCGTCGTCTACGCCGACAACGACCCGGTTGTCCTCCTCCATGCCCGTGCGCTGCTGATCAGCCACCCCGAAGGGGCCACCGAGTACATCGACGCCGACCTGAACGACCCGAAGAAGATCCTCCACGGCGCAACCGCGCTGCTGGACTTCAGCCGCCCCGTCGCCGTGATCCTGATGGCCATCTTGCAGCACATCGACGACGCCCACGACCCGTACGCGATCGTCGCCACGCTGATGAGCGCACTGCCGGCCGGCAGCTACCTAGCGATCTCCCATCCGGCCAGCGACATCGACGCCGAGGCCATGGCCAAAATGGCCGACGTCCTCAACAAGATGATGGCCGAGAAAGTCACATTCCGTGACCGCGCTGCGGTATCAGGGTTTTTCGCCGGACTGGACCTGGTAGAGCCAGGACTAGTGCAAGCCTCGAAATGGCGGCCCGCCTCGGAGATGGAGGCCGCCAGCCCGGCCGCCTTGTGGGCCGGGGTAGCGCGCAAGAAGTAACGCCGCGTTCCTGCATCCACGCCAAAAGCGCTAGGCGCTCCATTAGCCGGACCAGCGGGCATTACCCATTCACCAGGGAAAGGCACGCCGCCGCCTGGAAGCGGGCCGACAGCCGCCGCGCACCCCCCGCACCAGCCCCGCACAGCCCCCGGAACGCGAACCACGCCGCTGTACGCCCCTCAAACGTTCGAAAAATACGCCCCTTGCAGGGGCGGGGTGGCTGGTGGGTCTCCGTTCCATGTCCACCGACCTCACCCCCTCACAAAGCAGAGTGAGCGAGGTCGGCAAACACTACTTGGGGTGCCCCGAGGCTTCCGGACAGTCCATCCATTAGGATGGATGTCTGGAAAGGTGAAGTAATTGCCTCGACCGAAGAAGAACTTCTCTCCCGAATTCCGGGATGAGGCCGTGAAGATGGTGATCGAGACGTCGCG
>WNGG01001051.1_pt1 | contig 36971 bp, 30 predicted proteins | sample 5400661 | NCBI WGS metagenome assembly WNGG01 (sample SAMN13153372, study PRJNA577476) | soil metagenome | isolation source: 100 cm soil or saprolite under Garry oak tree replicate 1 | place: USA:California | collected 2016-06-15
GGCGCCGCGATTGGCGCGTGTCACCAAAGTTCGGGATCGTGTTTCCCTGTAGCACGGGCTCGCCCCGTTTGTCCCGCTGAAACGCGTAGTAACCGTGCAGCCGATCATTAGTTCCGCGATTGTGGCTGACATCAACAGTCCATTGGTCGATATCCACGGGAGCGGTGGCGGAACCCGTAAAATTTGTGGGTCCGTTATTCGCTGGAGGTATCAGACTGAGCAACTTCTGCACTGTTGGGTCTGTGACCGCCGCGCGCTGCGCGTCCGTCGGCATACCAGTCGTGCTTAGGGTAAGGCCTTGCCGCTGGCGCAGTCCTTCGTAGCTGAAAAAGAAGAAGGTCTTGTTCTTTCCTTTATAGCTGAGCGCAGAGCCCCCTTCGCCAAAACGAGGCAGGTTGACTGGTCCGCCAATGTTGAATCCGAACTGATTACGCTTAAACGGCGGGGGACTCGCGGTGCGATCGAAGAAGTTGCGGGCCTGGAGCTTCTCGTTGCGTAGATACTCAAAGAATTCGCCATGGTATTCATTGGTTCCCGACCGGGTGGCGATGTTTACGATCGCGCCGGAGTTGCGTCCGTATTCAGCACTGTATGTTGAATTGTCAAACTTGAATTCCTGGACGGTATTGATCGACGGCTGAAATGTGATCTGGTTCTGGACCATGTCGTTAAGATTGACGCCGTTGATCATGAAGTTAACCGTGTCTTCGCGGTTGCCGGCTGTATTAATGCCGAAGGAACCCTGGCCGCGAAGCGGCGCAGTCAGAAAGCCATTCTGCGGCGGGGCGACCGTGCCCGGTACCAGAAGACCCAGGTCGACGAAGTGCCGCCCATTGAGCGGAATCTCCTGCACCGTCCTTTGATTGACAACCGTCCCGACGGAGGTTGTTGCGGTTTCGATAACTGAGGTATCAGACGAGACAACAACTTGCTCAGTTATGTCGCCGACCTCCAATTGGAAGTTCTGCACCACCGTGCGTGCAACCTCGATGGCCAGTTGGTCTGCCATCTTAGTCTTGAATCCGCGCAGCCTGACCTCGACGCTATAGGTGCCGGCCGGTAGCGCGGCCACCTGATAATTGCCTTCCGTATCAGTCTGAGTGGTGCGCTCCGACGAGGTCGCCTTGTTGCGAACGACGACACTGGCGTTGGGAACGGCCGCACCCTTCTGGTCAGTAACCGTTCCCTGCAGCAGCGCCGTCGATTGAGCAAGAACTGTCATGCTGAAAAACAGAAATAAGGTCAGCAAAAATGAGACTGTGATCAAGCCAAAGCCGTAGCTACCTCTGTGCATAATTACCTCCTTCGGGACTTGAGAAAAATGAAACAAGATGTAGTTCAAGAGACGAACAGAGCTTCGTGCCTCTTGTCCGTCCGCGCGAGAAACGTGAAGCGCCTGGAATCGTCGACATCACCAGTACCTAAACGACTCTTCTTGACGAGCACGAGTGCCACCGTCCCGAAGAGTTCAATAGGGCGTTTTAAGCTTCGGGGGACCTGCTTCTTCTTTGCCACCAGCAACAAAGGTGCCGCAATTCAAGTTCAAAAGCCGCCGGATTTTTCGAGGTTCTCACCATGACAATCTTGTGTGGCCGGGTGTCTATCCGAAAATTCCGATCTTTCATCCAAAAGCGTGAAGATTCTTGTTGCACATGAACGTGGGACTCTGCTTGCTTATCCGAGATCAAACCCCCGCGATCTCGCGCCCAGCTTCAGCACCAGTTGACCAGATACTCACGCAGCATCTGGTACATCGCTTCGAATGAATCCGCGCAGAACAAGACGGGTTGAAAGTGTGTCGGGTCGTATTCCTGACGCGACGCGGCATCCAGATCGAGGGACCGCATCTCCGCTTTGTGCATCGCTTCCAACTCTCCAGCCGATGACAACAGTCCCGTGCCGTACGCCTTTAAAGATCCATTTTCGCGCAGCACGCCAAATTCAATAGTGAACCAGTAGATACGAGACAACCGCTCCAAGGCTTCGTTGGACGCGGTGCGTTTGACCGCTTCGCCAAATAACCGGTTGAGCTCCGCCAGACGCTCACTCGCCAGTGTCACTCCGTGGCCGAGTATCTCGTGGACCACGTCCGGCTCCGGTGTGTAAAGCGGTGTTGAGTAATGCCGAATGTACTGCGTGCACAGAAACACGCCGCTCGCCAGGTTTTCGAGAAAAACGCGCGGCTGGACCAGACCGGCGACGGGCTCGAGCCGAAACCCGCTGATTGCCCGCACCTTCTCATTCACTTCGCGCAACTGGGGAATGCGATCAGAAGCAAAGGACAGCCGCCGCACACAGGCGAGATATTCGGCGCACGCATGTTTTCGGTGCGCCGGTTGGAGCGCTTCCCAGATCGTGCGCCAAACTTGATGCTCTGCCGGCGTGTAGGGCGCATCGGGGATCTGTTGGCCGGGCTGATACGCGAGCGCCAATTGCGCGATGCGGTTGCGCCGCGCGCGATACTCTTGATCGCGAAAGCCCGGATGGTCCGGGTCAAGCTGAACAATTGTATTTCGATCCGGCGCGGCTTCGTCCGTCTCGGCTGAAACCAGACGCATGTCAACGTGGTCGGCCAATAACGACTGTTTTGATTCTGCTGCCATGATCTGAAAACCTCCTGTGTCCGACAAACTTCAGTTTGTCGCCCTGCGAGGCTGAAGCCCGACCGTTAGGGAGGGCTTGTTATTTGGCTTAAGAACCCTGGCTTACGCGCGGGCTTCTGCCTCCTGAAATAGCTCGTTCAGAGCATCCTGAATTGCTGTACAAAAATGAACCGGCCACCGATCCTTAAGCTGGAAGGACCGATGGCCGGTTACTGGAAACTTGTCTTAGGTGCTAGAGACCCACACCGCGACAGCCCATCGCCCGACCGTCCCTCCCACCGGAGAGCGGACCGTAATAGTAGTAATAGCGATAGCTGTTGCGTTGTTCGATCATCTTCTCAACCGGGCCTCTTGCCCTTTGAACAGCAGCAAGGATAAGCGCCCGCCGTCGAAATCGTCAAGAGCTGGTTTCAATGCGCACGCTTATTGCCGGCAAGAGCCCGCGGTCCCCAATCTACGGTTGCTGTTTTACGATCACCCCAGCAAGGCGCTCGGCCAGGCGCGGATCAAGTTGCTTGAGTTTCCGCTTTTGCTCGAGCGCTTCAGAGTTTTAGTCCCTGTCTGCTCTCAAAAAAATCTTTCCATGGATCCAATTTCTTGTCGATCAATTCAGGAACGTTCTTGATCGTAAAGTCAGAAATCCTGACTCCGTTTTCTACCTGCTGCCACGTCAGGGGCATTGACACGGTCGCCTTTGGTTTTGCGCGCGCGGTGTAGACAGCTGCGAGACTCTTGCCGCGGGCGTTTTGCATCGAGTCAACGTAGACCTGATCTGTCCTTCGCCTGGCAATTGTGCGTTCGACTGTCGCGATTTTCGGGACACGTTGCGCTACTTCCGCGGCGAGCAGTCTGGCAAATTCAGCGACGAATTCATAATCGTTCTGCGGTTTCAAGGGCAAATAGATATGGATGCCCGACGAACCTGACGTTTTCGGAAAAGCCTTCAGACCCAGCTCATCGCAAACTTCCTTGACAGTCAACGCCACCCGCAAGACATTTTCCCAGGGCGCCTTCTTCGGATCGAGATCGATGGCTATCCAATCCGGCTTTGAAAGCCTGCGCACGGGTGAATGCCACGGATGCTGTTCGATAGTACCAAGATTGACGAAATGCAGCAGTGACGCGGTCGTGGTGTAGACCGCGTAATCCAACTCTCGCCCTTCCTGGTTTGTCAGCCGCGCGACTTTGATGAAAGCGGGCGCGCTCTCCAGATCCTGTTGAAAGAACATCGGGGCGTTAACGCCGCGCGGCCACCGCTGCAGTATCGCCGGCCGGTCCTTCAGAAACGGCATGATCAACCGGCTGACATGAAGGTAATAGCAGAGCAGATCAAACTTAGTGATCTCTTCGTCAGGCCAGTAAACGCGCTCGAGATGCGTCAACGACACATGCTTGCCATCCACATTCAGCAACAACTCGCCTTTTGGTTGTTTGAGCGAGAGAAACTCACCGACTGAAACTGCCGGTCCTTTTTTCGGAGTGGTCCGCTTGACTGACTTTGGAGTGGATGTGGCCGACATTGCTTTCGCAGCAGACGATCAAAATTGATTTAACAAGCTGATTCTGCCACAGACCCGCCGCTTGGGGGAACGCCTTTTCCCGACCGTGCTATTTCCTTCATAGTTTCTTGACTCATTCACAACCGGAGTGTTCGACAGGTATTCTAGAATCCTAATCGCAATCGACGTTCTCCGCGGATTCTGGGAAAAGGAGGAACAGAAATGACGAGGCATCGCGAGGCCGCTTACGCGCTCCTGCGGCTCACTCTGGGAGCCGTGCTTCTCGTTTACGGCATAGGGAAATTTAGAACGGGCATCGGTAACGTCGCCGCCGGCATAGTGAAGCAATTCTCCGGAAAGCTGCCGGCGGCGCTCGTGCAGCCATTTGCCTACGCGTTGTCGTTCGCCGAAGTAACACTGGGCGCTTTGATTCTGGTTGGACTCTTCACGACCGTCGCCCTGGTTCTGTCAGGATTGTTGTTCGCGGCGCTGACTTTTGGCATGGCCGTCGCCGGTGAGGGAGGGATAGTAGCCAATAATCTTCTGTACGCGTTGATAAACTTCGTCCTGCTCTGGTTTTCTGATCCAGGTGGGTTCTCCGTGGACCGATTAATCAGGGGCCGAACCTCGAGAGCCGACGAATAGACTCGTCAAGATATGAAAGCCTGCCTGTTGAACTCACCGAAGCCGATTGATGCAAGGCCGCTCGAACTCATCGATGTCGCCGTACCGTCGCCGGCGGATGACGAATTGCTGGTGCGAGTGACGGCCTGCGGTGTCTGCCGCACGGACCTGCATGTGATCGAAGGTGAATTGCCGGTTCGTCGCTCGCCTCTGATTCCCGGTCATCAGATCGTCGGGACCGTCGAGAAGATCGGCGGTCGCGTCGAGGAAATCAAAGCCGGTCAACGAGTCGGCATCGCCTGGTTGCATCACACGGACGGTACCTGTCGCTTCTGCCTCTCGGGTCGTGAGAATCTTTGCGAACAGGCAGAGTTTACGGGCTGGACCGTTGATGGTGGTTATGCCGAATACGCGCTAGCCTCAGCGGCATTTGCTTATCCGATTCCTCAAGGCTTTGATGACCTCCAGGCCGCGCCGCTCTTGTGCGCAGGCATCATTGGCTATCGTTCGTTGCGGCTGACGGGACTCGGTGATGAACCACGCGCCTGGGCCGGCGCGCGTCTTGGAATTTATGGCTTCGGCGCAGCGGGCCATGTCGTGATTCAACTTGCTCGCGCGCGAGGCGCTGAAGTTTATGTCTCGACACGCGATCGCGAAAGGCATCAGGCACTCGCGGCGGAATTGGGCGCGGCGTGGGTTGGCGACGCGACGGACGAACCGCCCGTGAAGCTCGATGCGGCGATCATCTTTGCGCCTGCAGGCGAATTGGTTCCCGTGGCGCTGAAAGCTTTAGACAAAGGCGGCGTGCTGGTGCTCGGAGGAATTCACATGAGCCCGATCCCTTCGTTTGAGTACTCACTAATCTATGGCGAGCGCGTTGTACGCAGCGCGGCCAACAACACACGCGAGGATGGGCGCGAATTTCTTGCTGAAGCCGCGCGCATTCCGGTGCAGACGCATATTCAGACGTTTGACCTTGAGCAGGCTAACGAGGCGCTGATTGCTTTGAAGGATGATGCGATTCGCGGTGCGGCCGTGCTGATGGTGAAAGGCGAGCGATAGCGGAAAGGCTGACCTGCCCCGCTTTCAAGTCGTAGCCATTTTCGGTTGAACAGATGCCGACGACGTATTCGCGGCGTTATTCGCGGGAACAAAGTAGAGGATGCGGTTGCAGTTGTCGCACGTCACCACCTCTTCACCGCGCCGCACCTGGGCCATCACCTGCGGCCGCAGGGCCATGAAGCACGCCGCGCAAGCGCCGTTGCGCGCTTCGGCCATCGCAATTCCGTCCCGGATGCGCACGCTAATGCGGTTGTAGAGCGTGCTCATCGTCTTTGGCAAGGCGTTAAAGACGTGTTCGCGTTCAGCGCGGCTGGCCTCGAGTTGGGCGTGCTGAGTGCGCGTCTCTTCATCAAAGCTGCGGAGTCGCTCTTCTCGGTCAGAGTTGAGCGAGGCAATCTCGGAGGCGCGTTCTTTCAGCGAGGTTTCAGCCTGCTGTTTGCGGGCCGCGTCGGCTTCGCGTATGGCCGCGGTGTATTCATCCTGTTTTTTTGAAGACATCAAGTTGCGATCAGCCCGTTCGGCGCGCGTCCGCTGCTCCGCGATTTCCTTCTCCAGCCGCGCACGCTCGTGCCGCGCATCGTCGCGCCGCGTTTCCACCGCTCGAATATCAAAAGCGCGCTGGTCGAACTCTTTTTCGATCTCAGCGCGCCTCAGGGGTATGGCTTCTATTTCGGTTTGTAGTCTTCTTAGGCTTATGTCCAGGTTCTGCAAAGCGACTAAATGCTGCAATTCCGCTTTCACTCTTTACTTTCTCCTCAAAAGATCAGGGCCGGTGTTTTGAATCGAAACAATCATGACAAGATTGATTATCAGGCATTTGAGGCAATTTGCGCAAGCCGAAGCCGGACCACGAGAGATTTCGCTGTCCTCAAGCAAAAACGAGGGTCGGGGTTAAGTCCGGCCCCTCGCTCTTGATCCTGTCGGGTTGAAATCTTCACTCGGCTCCGACTGCCTTGGCGGCATTGATCCGCCCGCCGGTCACAACCTTTCCTTTCAAAACCTGCAGCTTGTCGACCGAATTCAAGAGGAGCTTGCGCAACTCGTCGACTGACATACTCGGATTCTTAGAAAGCACCAGCGCCGCCACACCGGCGACCATCGGCGTCGCCATCGACGTCCCGCTCGCCTCTTTGAATTCGTTATCGAGCCAGGTGCTGAGGATCTCGACGCCCGGCGCGGCGATATGCACGCTCTTTGGGCCGTAGTTTGAAAACGTTGCGAGCCGATCGTTGCGATCGAGCGCCGCGACACTGATGATATTGCCGACATTGTAGCTCGAAGGGTAGTGCGGATTCTGGTCCGTGTCGGCGCTCGAATTCCCGCTCGCAGCAACGAACAGTATGCCTGCATCGTAGGCTTTCCGAATCGCGTCTTCGAGCGCGCGCGACTTCTGCGTCGAGCCCCAGCTCGCGCTGATAATGCGGACGTTCACGCCTGCCTTCCTGCGATTGATGGCGTAGTTAATCGCCTCGATGGCGTCCTTTGTAGTGCCTGAGCCGCTGGCGTCCATAAACTTGAGCGGCATGATTTGCACCGTCCAGTTGACGCCGGCAATGCCGTCGCCGTTTCCGCCTTCCGCGCCAATAATTCCGGCGCAGTGCGTCCCGTGTCCGTTGTCGTCCATCGGATCGCCGGTGTCATCGATCGCGTTGAAGCCGTGCACATCATCGATCTCACCAAGGTCGCGGTCCTGATATTCGTTGATGGCTGCCGGACGCGTCCAGATGTTGCTGGCCAGATCACGGTGAGTGTAATCAACACCGCTGTCAAGCACCGCCACAACCACCTTGTCGTTGCCCTTGGTTACAGCCCACGCGCGCATGGCGCTGACGTCCGCGCCCTCCTTGCCGCCACGCTGGCCATCATTCGCGAGCGCCCACTGTTCGCCAAACCTGGGATCGTTGGGGACGACGGGCTTTGCATCCAACTTGATCTCAAAAATAGGTTCGGCGTATTCGACTTCGGGCAGTTCGAGATACTCGGCAACGACGGTATTTACATCTTTCCCGTCTTCATCTTCGATCACTTCGAGCCCGCTGACTGATTCGATCTCATCCTCGACACGATCGTGCAATCGGCTAACGATACTTTGAATATTGGCTTCCGACGTTCCGGCCTTGAAGCGCACCAGGAATTCATCTGCCCTGGATGGACGGCGCCCTTCGGCGCCAGGAACGACTGGCTCGGGCGCGACGTGAGGTCGCACGATCCACGGCCTGCTGCGATGATGGGCGCGCCACTGCTTCTGCCACTGCCTGATCTGGCCGGCAAAGGCCGCGATGAGAATCAGCACTAACGCCAGCGCTACATGTGGAAGGAAATTATTGCGGTTCATTGCACTACCTCAAAGAAACTAGTCATGAGTCCCAGTCTGGAGTTTCAGAGTCACCGTCATCCAAGTTAGCACAAAGAAGGGGACAGACTCCCGACTCCAGACTCTAGATTTTATGATTCGCGCCCTTGTAGTTAAAGAGCCTGACCTGATGTTTGTTGGCGCGATATTCAAAGCTTTCACCGTTGGCGCTCAAGCGTATGCGCCAGCCCGGCGTGATCATCTGGCCGCTCATTTCCCCTTTTCCGGCCGCGCCCAGGGCCATGTCCGGAAAATCAGCGTCTTCGACGGATTGCTCTCTAATCCCGGCTGCGCCGACACCGAGCCGCTCGGCCAGGTCTTTTCGCGCGCGGGCAATCGCTTCTTCTCTAGTGAAAGCCATTCTCGGTCGGGCACCTTTTTCGGGACCTTCTTGTTACGGCTACAAACGAGTCGACGGCAATCTTTGTTCCCTTCGACTTGTTTGCCTCGATGCTAACGCATATTCTGCGCCTGCGAAGGCCGGAGCGTCAAAAATTTCGGGCCGGCGGGAGCCCAACACGATTGGATCAAGACTCAATTCAGCAAATTGTCGAGCGCGCGGACCTGCTTTATCTCGCGCGTGAGGACATCAAGAATGTAAGGGAATGTGTCGAACTATTGCGGAGCACGCTCAACGAGGTTGATAGTTTTGAGATCGCCTGGCGACTGGGTCGCGCATTTTTCTTTTTGGGACAGGAAGAGCAAGAAGCGGCCACAACGCGCGAGTTACATGCGAGAGGCGTGGATGCGGGCAGGCGAGCCGTTCAAGCCGGGCCGGAACGCGTCGAGGGCCACTTTTGGCTCGGCGTAAATCTGGCGTTGCTGGCGCGAGTCGCGCAGCCCGTCAGGGCCATCGCGCACGCCCGGCAAGCAAAGCGCGCATTGAATCGAGCCGTCACAATTGATCCCGCTTATCACGCTGCCGGACCCTTGCGCGCTCTGGCGCGCTTGCAGCACAAATCGCCTCGCTGGCTCGGCGGTGACATCGTGGGGGCGCGAGAAAACTACGAACGAGCAATCGACATCGCTGCCAACAACACTGTGACGAGAATCTACTTTGCGGAGTTTTTGTTCGAGATCGGAGAAACTGTCCGAGGGCGTTCCGAGCTTGAAGCTGTGCTCAATCTGCCATTCGATCCTGCCTGGGCCTTTGAGATTGAACGCGACCGAAAGATCGCACGTGAGCTTCTGAAAAATCGTTCAGAGAAGATCACCGAACAGATGTTGTAGCAAGGCGGCCACACAGACCGCGGCTGTCTCAGCCCGCAATGTTCGGCCACCCAGGGTGACGATTTCCCACTCGGCCTTGCGCGCCTCAGCGATCTCTTCGTCAGTCCAACCGCCTTCCGATCCTACCAGCGCCGTGATTTTTCGCGGGCGTCCGGGCCAATGCTTGGTGGCTTCAGCCAGAGAGTGACCATCACGCTCCGCGAACATCAAACGGAAAGTGTTGCTCGGTGCAAACGATGCCGCGTTTTCGGCGGTTGCCGCTCCCATCAGCGATTTAGAAACGATTGGCTGCGCGATCCCGGGCACGCGCGCGCGACCCGATTGCTTCGCTGCTTCTAATGCGATGCGCTGCCAGCGCGCGCCGCGCTTCGCTCCATCCCCGCTATCTCGCCATCGCACATCGGCACGTTCAGTGATCACCGGCAGAATGCGCGTGACGCCAAGTTCCGTCGCTTTTTGCACAACCAGATCAAACTTCTCGAATTTAAGCAGAGCGACAGCCAATGTTAGATCAAGCGGCGACTCGGGCCGCGCCGGTTCAACCTCGGCCACGATGTTAAGTTGTGCAAACTCGCGCCGACTGTCTTCAATCGTGCACTGAAACTCTCTGCCCTCGCCGTCAAAGACGTAAACCTCGTCGCCGCGCTGCAGGCGCAGCACGTCCCGCAGATGCCGCGCCTCGTCTGCCGCGAGGTGCACGCTCTGCCGATCAGCGGATAACGCGCTTGGCGGCGCATAGAATCTTCGGCGTGTCATTAGTCCCTTATTTGAAATAGCCCCTTATTTGAAATTTGAAATTTGGAATTTGGAATTTGAGATCTAAAAATTTGAGATTTCAAACCACCACGGCGACCCACTCTCCATCCTGCATCATCACGCAATTACCCTCAGCGCCACACTCACGCAATCGCTCGACAATCAGGTCCAACTGCGAATCGAGAATCCCGGATAGAATCAAGCGTCCGCAGGTGGCGCCGATAAGCCAAGGCAACACCGAACTGATTGCTTCCGCAGTTAGATTGGCACAGACGAGATCAGCAGAGGCAATCGCGTCTTCGCCAATCGAGCCAACGCGAAAGGCAATCTGCTCAGCGACGCCATTCAGTCGTGCATTCTCGCGTGCGATCTCGATCGCCTCCGCCTCCGTGTCGCAGGCTTCGATGCGGGCGGCCGGAAAAAGCTTCGCGGCCGCGATGGCCAGAATGCCTGTCCCCGTGCCCACGTCCAGAAAGCTTCCGCCACGGAAGTATTTCTCAATCGCTTTCAAACAAAGCCGCGTCGTCTCGTGCGTTCCAGTGCCAAAAGCCATTCCCGGCTCGATGCGGATCACGATTCTTTGATTCGCGTTTCTGATTTCAGTCCACGGCGGCGCAATGATGAAGCGCCCGACGACGGCCGGCTGCCAGTTCTTTTTCCATTCGCCCAGCCAGTCGAGATCTTGGACTTCGCAAAGCCGCATATCACTCACGGAAGACGACGGCAGATTGTAGATTCGCAATGCTTCGGATAGCTCGCGACGCACCTGTTCGCGATCAGGCAGGAGATCGAAATAGGCCGTTACGTCCACCAACTCTTTATCTTCGTGCGTTTCGGTTCCCAGCGCTCCCGCCTCCATCAGCGCGTACTCAACCGCCTCGCGCGCTTGGGTTTCCAGCTCGACCGTGAGCGCGTACCAACGTCTTTGATCCTGCTTTGGTTGAGACATTCCTATGTTCCGACAAACTTCAGTTTGTCGCTGGTTTCCCTGATCGGCTCTCTCCCTCAGCCGCGACAAACTGAAGTTTGTCGGACATCAAGACCGCTCACTAATCCCGAGTTCGTCAAGCAGGCCCTCACGGTCGCGCCAGCCTGCCTCGACTTTCACGAACAACTCGAGATGGCAACGATGCCCGAGCAGGTGTTCAATGTCGCGCCGCGCCTGAGTGCCGATGGCCTTCAAGCGCACGGCGCCGCGGCCAATGATGATCTTTTTCTGCGATGGCCTTTCAACAAAGATCGCGCAGTAGATGCGTGTGAAATCCTTGCGCACCTCTTCCCACTTTTCGGTCACCACCGCCGTGACGTACGGAATCTCTTCGCCGGTCACTTGCAGGATCTTTTCCCGCACGATCTCCGCCGCCAGCACGCGCATAGATTGATCGGTCAATTCTTCGGCCGCGAAAATCGGATCGCCCGGGGGCAAGTGCTTGAGGATCTCGTCGGGCAGCGCGTCGATCAGTTCGCCTTTGAGCGCAGAGACGGGCACAATCTCGCGCCAGTCATACTCATTCCGGTACCAATCAATCAACGGCAGCAAGTGTGCCTTGTTGTCCAGCTTGTCGATCTTGTTCAGCAACAGCAGGGCCGGCTTTTCAGAATTCTTGATGAGATCCAGGACGAAGCGATCGCCGTTGCCGGTCGAGACCGTGGCATCACGGATCACACAAACGAGATCGACCTGGAGAAGCGCATCATGCACGGCGGCCATCATGCGGCGATTCAGCGCGTAGCCGGGTTTGTGTACACCCGGCGTGTCAACCAAAACGATCTGGCCCTCAGGTCGAGTGATGACGCCGCGAATCTTGAAGCGCGTCGTCTGCGGCTTATCGGAAACCGCCGCGATCTTTTCGCCGACGAGGCGATTGAGCAACGTCGACTTGCCGGCATTCGGCCGGCCAATCAGCGCCACGTACCCACTGCGAAAATCCAGCGGGCTTTCACTCCTTTGGGTCATTGACAGCGGAGCGCCATTCATCGCCATGTTGATTGATCTCGTCTAATGCTTGCTGCAACCAATCGCGTTTGGCTTCCAACGTTGCTTCGTCAGCATCGTGCGGGACGAAAATCGGTGCCGCGATGTCCACGCGGACGCGGGTGAACGGTTTCGGCACTTGAAAGCGATCCCAGCTTCTTGCTTCCCAGAAGCTCACCGGCGTGATCGTGAAAGGCAGAATAGGATGTCCGGTTTTTTTCGCCAACAGCACCGCGCCCATTTTCGCGGCGTAGCGCGGCCCTTTTGGACCATCGATCGTAAACGCAGTGGGACAGCCTGCGCGCATCAGTCGCACCATCTCAACGATGGCGCCGGTGCCGCCGCGCGTGCTCGAACCGCGCGCCGCACCGTAGCCAAACCTCTGAATGAACCGCGCGATGTATTCGCCGTCGAAGCTTTGCGAGGTCATGACGACGATGCGGCGGCGTTGCCAAAAATGAGTCGCCAGAAATACGCGATTGTGCCAGAACGTGTAGATGGGAATCTGGCCTTCGCGCGTCGCGGCTTCCAGGTTTTCCCAGCCTTCTACCTGCCAGCGCACCGTGCGTCCGATCAGTTTGATGAGCAGGAAGAAGGCGGCATCGGCGACGCGGATCAGCAGGCGGTCTTTGAACGAGTAGTCTGAAAGATCGGCAAACGTGTACGCGCGCTCGACGTTGGCGCGCGACGAATCTCCGTGTCGCATCGCGTGTCGACCATGTTCCGCAGAGGCTTGCATGAAGTCTTAGAATCCAAAGCGAGTATAGCGGAAAGATCGCTGGGGCGATAAGCGATGATTTCTTCGCGCCCTCTCAGGGCGCGCGCGACAATTCCGGATCGTCTCTCGCAGGGGCGGCACGGCTGCGCCGCTTGTCCCTGGCTACCTTCTTCCGCGCCTCTGGCGCTCTCTTGCCTCCTGCTTACTGCGTTCTGCCTACTGCCTACTGCCTACTACTTTTGTTCCTGCCTCGCCGAATAAAGATCCGGTTCGCCCGGTGGTCGGGTCTTCCAGCGCTTATGAACCCACAACCATTGGTCGGGGTAGAGGCGAACCAGGCGCTCGATAGCCGCGGCGAATCTCGCGGTGTTGATTTCGATGTCCTGTTTGTGATCGCCGGTGCGCATCAACTCAACCGGCGGATCGCCATGAAAGAAGTAGCGCTGCCGTTTCTTGTCCCATACGGCGACTGTCGGAATCACGATCGCATCGGTCTTCAAAGCGAGCGTCGCGATACCGGCGGTGGTGCACGCGAGACGCCCGAAGAAAGGTACGAAGACACCTTCATGAGGCTGAGTGTTAAGGTCCGATAGAACTCCGAGCGTGCCGCCTTCGCGCAGGACTCTCAACGCCTGTCTTGCGGCGGTTTTCTTGTCGATAGCCCGATTGCCAAATCGAGTCCTGACTTTTTCGATCATCTGTTCGATTAGCGGATTGTCGATGGGGCGAACCAGGAAACTAATAGGATACTCGAGCGCCGACCAGCCAAAACTCAGCAACTCCCACGCACCGAGGTGGCCGGTCAGAAAGATCACGCCGCGCTGATTCTTCTCGGCTTCTCTCAGATGCGCCAATCCGACTTGATCATATTCAATCAGCTGGCGCAGCGCTTCCGGCGTTGCGCGGGGAAACTGGCTAAACTCACCGAGCAGCCGGCCCAGGCTGTCAAAGCAACCGCGCACGAGCCGGCGCCGTTCCTGCCGGGTCATTTCCGGAAACGCGATTTTGAGATTGCGCTCGCCGGTGCGCCGCAGTTTGCCGGGCAACCAGTAGGCGACGCGGCCCAGGGCGCGACCGAGGCCGATTGCCGCGGGGCGCGGGAGCAATCCGAGGAAACTCAGGACTGAACGCGCCAGCGCATATTCGATTGCGGTCTGTAGTTTTCCGTGTTTGGCCATCAGGAACTAAGGAGCGCGTAGTGTAACGCATAAGAGTCCTGAGTCGAGAGTCCGGAGTCCTGAGTCGAAGTCTTCAGACGCATGACTCCTTACTCTAGACTCCAGACCCCAGACTCTCTATTATCTGAAACGCGTCGCTATGGATTATCGTACAGTGGATTTGGGAAGCGTCTGCGGCGCTCTCTTCCCTCCTCAGCACTAAACTTTGAAGATAGGAGTCTGATGGACAAACGTCGGATTCTCGTCGTCGATAACAACGCGGGGTTGCGTGCCATGCTCGCACAGGTCCTTGGCGACCTCGGCCACGAGGTGGTGACCGCCGGCGACCGAGACAAGGCACTCGCTCGCGAAGATCTTGACGGCTTCGATCTGATCATCAGCGACCTGACCGAGGACAGCGACTCGGAAACACAACCCATCAGCGCGATCCAGCGCAAGCGCTTGTTCACTCCGGTCGCGGCCAACGGCGAGCGACGGGCGGGCATCGTGAAAGCCTTCAAGATGGGCGCCGCTAATTTCCTGCGTCTGCCTTACAACCGGGACGAGCTGCGAGCGATAGTCGAACAAACGCTCTCCTACAAGAGCAAGTGCGTCGATGACCCGACGCTGCTGCCTCAGATACATGAAATGATCGAGTTTGAACTTCCAAGCGATCTTTCGCTGATGAACGGCGTCTTGCAGTATTTACTTGGACGCGTCTCGAGGCTCGGGATCGTCACGCCTGAGCGTTCAAATCTGTTCATTGCTCTCGATGAAGCCTTCGTCAACGCCGTCAAGCACGGCAACAAGAACGATCCGGCCAAACTGTTGCGAGTCACCGCAGAACTCTCGGCAAACGAAGCTTGCTTTACCGTTGAAGACGAAGGAGAAGGTTTCAATTTGCACGAGATTCCGGACCCGCGCGATCCCGCCAATCTCTTCAAGACTTCGGGCCGAGGGGTGTTGCTGATCTACAACATCATGGACGAAGTTGAGTACAATGCGCAGGGCAATCGCGTACGGATGGTGAAACGTCCTGAGTCTTTGAGCGAGTCAAAACCAATTGAGTAACTCGGTCCAGCCCGTCGACGGACAAACAGCGGACTTCTCCGCGATCAAAGTTTTCACAGCGCGCCTCAGAGCTTTTCAATGGCTCGGCCTGTTCATCGCCACCGGCGTCCTGCTCTCGCTTCTTTTTACGGACAGCTATCAGCAGGACGGCGGCTATCACTTTCTATTCGCGCGCTGGGGTTGGAAACACCCCTGGTATTTCGTAGGCGTTTGGTCGCGGCCGCTCTTCACGTTTCTCTATTCGTTCCCCGCGCACTTCGGCTATCTGCCGGCGAAGCTTTTCAGTGTCGCGATCTCGGCCGTGGCCGCGTGGCAAACCATGCGTGTCGCGCAACACGAGCGGGTCGCGCGCGCCGAGTTGGCTATTCCGCTGCTGCTGTTGCAGCCGTCCTTTTTTCTAATCTTCTCGGATACGATGACTGAGCCGCTCCTCGCGATGACGTTCGTGATCGCGCTGCGGTTGCATCTGCGCGGTTACATAAAGACAGGCATGCTGGTCGCTTCCTTTATGCTGCTGGCCAGACCTGAAGGGTTTTTCCTCGGCGCGTTGTGGGGATTCTGGGTGCTGCTGGATTCGCGCGACGCGCGTCCGTTCTGGCGCCGCATTCCGTCCACGTTGATCCTCGCGACGGGTGGTTTCGTCTGGTCGCTCGCGGCCTACCTCATAACGCACGATCCGCTCTACATCAAGACCAACTGGCCGCGTGATTGGAAAACCGTCGGCGGTGTTTACGGCAGCGGACCGATCTGGAGTTACGTTGTACGCGCTCCGGAAATCGTCGGACCCATTTTGCTCTTACCGTTTGTCATCGGCCTCGTGCTCCTGCTCGCGCGACGCAAGATGGTCACGGTGACCTCGTCATTCCTGACGCTCTTGATACTACATTCCATCCTGCGCGTGTTTGGTATGTTCGGCTCTGCCGGTTACCCGCGCTACTTCGTCTGCGTGGCGCCCTCCATCGCGCTGATTACGCTGGCCGGGTGGAATGCTATCGGCGACATGTTGACGAACAGGATTTCTAAGATCGCGGTAAGTGGGCTTGCCGCTTTGGTGCTGATCGCTTCGTGGTACGTGTGCTTTTTGTACGTGGACGCCTGCGCGTGGTCGCGCGACGCGCGTGCGGTCGCCGAGATGCACTCCTGGTTTCAGGAGCACCCGCGCCCCATAAACAAATTCGGCTGGAGCCAGGCGTCGATGTGCATCATGTTTAATCAGGACATCGGTGAGAAACTGGAATTCTCTTCCGATCACGAACGCAACATTGAACTGCTTAAACAGGCGCCGCAGGGCACGCTTGTCCTCTGGGATGGGCAGACCGGTCCGTCGTGGTACAACATCAAAGGCGACGACATCGAGGCCGCGGGCTACACGCGGTTGCGCTCGCGCAAATACACCCTGAACGGATTCATTGTTAAGCAAGCGTGGTTCGGTTTTGGCGGGCCAAGAGAGCAAGAGATGCACCTGCTCTACAAGGAATGATCAAGTCTTCTCGGCAATCACGAACAGGTTCTTGCCTATAGGCGGTTTGATAAACGACTCGACGGCGCGCGCCGCGGGGACGACGAACTTGTCATAGAGCTTGACTGCTTTTGGTTCGAGCTTTTCTGATTTAAGCACTCGATACTTGATTCCCCACGGAACGATGCCAGCGAAATCAAAATAACCCGACCTGATTACCTGAAAGCCTGCGAGTACGCATTTGCTTTCGAGCTCGCCCCGCGTGTAACGCCGATGGTGACCAATCTGCTGATCCAGGCTGCCATAGAGCCAGCGCAGCGCGGGAACAAAAATGAAAATACGCCCGCCATCGTCCAGAGTCTGGTGCGCGACGCGCAGCTCCGTCTCGTCGTCGGCGATGTGCTCCATTACGTTGACATAGATGATCGAGTCGGGTCGCTGATGCACCCTGATGTGATCGGCGACGCGCGTGAAGAACGCGTTGTAAGTATTGATCTTCACGGATCGGTGCCCGCGATTGATGCGACTGTGGAGGATTTTGTACATCTCTTCCGAAGGCTCTACGAGCGAAAGGGATTCAATCCGGCCCTTTAACACCAGCTCCGAGAAAGAGCCCGTGCCCGCGCCCACCTCCACCAGCTGGGTCCCCAGAAACGGTTCGAAGATTCTGAGAATCCAGCGATGGTAGTTTTCGGCAAAGCACATTCCCTCGAGGTCCCTGCCTGCATACTGCGTAAGGTTTTCCGGTATGGGCAAGGACATGGCAGCGATTGTTTTCCCGTCCGGCATCAGGCGTCCAGAACATTCGACGACGGTTGGTGGTTTGACATTGTGTCGAGCTTTGGCACCTCACGAAACGACGCGCCCATGCCGCAGAACAAATTGAAGCGGATAATAAACCAGAAGGCCACGATTCCGTCCATGAAGCCGATCTTTTTTCCTTCTTCATAGGTGCGGCCGTAATAGCTGATGGGAATTTCATAGACAGAGCAGCGCAGCTTTGCCACTTTCGCCGTCACTTCGATCTCGAATCCGAATCCGTGCGAGACGATGATCATGTTGCGAATGATCTCGCCGCGAAATGCCTTGTAGCCGGTCTCGACATCCGACATGTTAAGATTTGTCAGCGTGTTGGAGGTAAACGTCAGAAACTTGTTCGCGATGTAGTGGTAGAAATACAGCACGCGCGCGGCCTTTCTGACCAGAAACCGAGAGCCATAAACGACGTCGGCGTGTCCGTCCAGAATCGGTTGGATTACGTCCGGGATCTCGGCCGGGTCGTATTCCAGGTCGGCGTCCTGCACAAGCACTATCTCGCCGCGCGTGGCGGCGAAGCCGGCTTTGAGCGCTTCCGTCTTTCCCGCGTTCTTTGGCTGGCGGATCAGGCGGACTTGCTTATTCTTTGCCGCAAGCTCGGCCGCAATCTCCGGCGTGTGATCGGTCGAGCAGTCGTCGACGATGACGATTTCGAGCAATTGCGGGATCGTTAGAACTTTTCGCACTATGGTCGTCAGCGTCTTTTCCTCGTTGTACGCCGGAATGACCACGGATAAACAGGCAGAATTATGTTGGTCGAATACTTCCATATCGAATACGATGATGTGCCTTCAAGATAGCACGCTTAAGATAGAAATAGGCGGCGCGCGACCTTATTTGTTACCAGGCCCAGGCTTTAAGTCCATAACTTTTAGTTTGAGTAGGCCGACGGAGTCAAGGCGGCAACCCCTTGTTCACGGCGTCGCGTGGCCGTGAACGCACCGGTCGTCTTCTATTACTCGCTTTATGTCCTACGAATTCTTCCTTGCGCTTCGTTATTTCAGCTCGCGTCGCCGGCGACCGCTGGGGCGCGCGACGGCGCTCGCCGCGGTGGTCGGGATCGCGTTCGGTGTTGCCGCTCTGATTGTCGCACTCGCACTGGCCAACGGCTTTCGCGACGAGATGCGCGACAAGATACTGCGCGGCACCGCGCACATCAACGTCACGCGCGCGGATGGTCAGCCTATGCCCGATTACGCGACAGTCACTGAACGCATCCGAAACGTAAACGAAGTCACCGGCGCGTACGCAACCACTTACGACGGCGCGGTCCTGAGTGGTCCCGGCGGATCAGCGTATGCAGTGCTGCGCGGCATCGATGATAAATCCGGCCCCGCTCGTGTCGAGCTGCAGCGAACCTTGATCGAAGGATCGATTGAATCGTTCTTCGAATCGGCTGTCAGAGAATCGAGGGAGACAAAACTGCCCGGCGTGATTATCGGCGCAGACCTGGCAAAGCGCGCCGGTCTGCATGTAGGAGAGGTCGCAGAGATCATTCCGGCTAACGCGAGTCTGGCTAAACTCACGCGAGTCTACCGGCACGTCCAGGTGGCGGGAATTTTTCGGTCAGGGTTGTTTGAATACGACTCGACGTGGATCTACCTGCCGCTCGAGACGGCGGCGGCCTTTGCCGGAACCACCCGCGCGGCCACCGTGATTGGCGTCGAAGTTCGCGACATTTATGACGTCAAACGCATTGCTGCAAACCTGCGCGCCGCTCTTGGCAACGGCTACACGACAATCGACTGGCAGGAAGCTAATCGACAACTCTTCACCGCCCTGGCGCTCGAACGGCGCATGGGTTTCTTCATCATCTCGCTGATCATCCTGATTGCCGCGCTCAACATCACCACAACGCTCGTCCTCGTGGTCGTCGAGCGGCAATCAGATATTGCAATCCTTCGCGCGATGGGAGCCACGGCCAGAAGCATCATGAGCATCTTTCTGATCGAAGGGGCGGTTATCGGCGCAATCGGCGCGGCAATCGGTCTGGTTGTGGGAACGGCCGCTTGTTTCGTCGGCAATCATTACCAGCTGGTCCGTCTTCCGGCGGACGTCTATTCGATCGGCAACGTTCCATTCAATTCGCATCTTCGCGATGTGCTGGTCGCTGCGCTCGTTGCCTTTCTCCTGAGTCTGCTGGCCACAATCTATCCCGCGCGTGCTGCGGCGCGCGTGCGTCCGGTCGAGATACTTCGCGAGAACTAGCCCAATGGCGCTGGAACAATTAATCGTCGCCGATCTGCGAAAAACATTTTGTTCTCCGAACGGCGCGCGCGTTGAAGTGCTGCGCGGCGTTTCGTTATCCGTCTCTGCCGGCGAGATCGTGGCAATCACGGGCGCGTCGGGCGCGGGCAAATCAACGCTGCTTCATTTGCTCGGCGGTCTCGAGGCGGCCGACAGTGGCACGGTTCAACTGGGCCAGCTCGATATCACCGGCGCTCGGCTGTCGCTCCTAGCGCGTTTCCGAACCGATCAGGTCGGTTTCGTCTTCCAGTTTCACTATCTGCTCCCAGACTTCAATGCGGTTGAGAATGTGGCAATGCCGCTGATGATGGCTCGCCTCGATCGCCGCGAAAGCATAGGTCGAGCAACTGAAGCCCTGGAGAAAATCGGACTCGGTGAGCGTCTGGAGCACCGAGTCGGTCGTCTTTCCGGCGGCGAGCAGCAACGAGTGGCAGTCGCCCGGGCCCTGATCAACAGACCAAAACTCGTCCTGGCGGACGAGCCGACGGGAAACGTTGATGCAGGAATCGGCAATGAAATAGGGGCCGCGCTCGTCGATTATTGTCGGGAGCAACGCGCGGTGGTTGTCATCGCAACGCACAATGAAGGACTGGCACGCGCCTGCGACCGTGTTTTGCTGCTGAAAGATGGCCAAGTCCATAAAGGCGTAGGACCCGGTAGCTGAAATTCTCGGCCGGTTGAGAGTTTTACTAATACCGTCCAGACAAAGACTTCGTGCCTTTACCCTGATGGGTTATAATGCCGCAAGTTGCCGGGCGGCTGGTATTTTCGCCCGGCATGGTAATCATAAAAGGCTTTCAAGACGGTACGACCTAATGTTCGAACGCTACACTGAGAAAGCGCGCCGCGTCATTTTCTTCGCGCGTTATGAAGCGTCCCAGTTCGGCGCCCCGGCTATCGAGCCCGAGCATCTGTTGTTGGGGTTGATGCGCGAAGACAAGACATTGACCGGGCGCTTTTTTCCGCGCGCGCAAATCTCGATCGAGTCGATTCGCAAAGAGATCGAAGGCCGCACGCTGCTGCGAGAAAAGATTTCCACCTCGGTAGAACTCCCGCTGGCGCCCGAGACCAAGCGAGTCCTCGCCTTCTCTCATGAAGAGAGCGACCGCCTGCAGCACAGGCACATCGGCACCGAGCACCTCTTGCTTGGACTGTTGCGAGAAGAGCGTTCCATGGCGGCGGAGATCCTCTACGAACGCGGTCTGCGTTTGAACGCCGTGCGCGATGAAATTGCCCGCCAATCCGGCGCCGACTCGCGCAACTCACAAAAGAAGGACACGCCCCACCTGATTGAGTTTTCCCGTGACCTGACCGAAGACGCCACCAACGACAAACTGGATCCGCTGATCGGACGCGAAGCCGAGATCGAACGCGTGGTTCAGATTCTGTGCCGACGAACGAAAAATAATCCGGTGCTTATAGGCGAGCCCGGTGTCGGCAAGACGGCCATCGTCGAGGGACTGGCCCAGCGAATCGTTCGCGGCGAAGTTCCTTCGTTTCTTGAAAACAAGCGGATCCTTTCACTCGACCTTTCGCTGATTGTGGCGGGCACGAAATATCGCGGACAGTTTGAAGAGCGTTTGAAACAGATCATGCGCGAGCTGATTGATAATCCGCATTATATAGTGTTCATCGACGAGTTGCACACACTGGTCGGCGCGGGCTCAGCCGAAGGCTCTCTTGACGCGGCCAACATTTTGAAGCCGGCTCTGTCTCGGGGCGAGATTCAGTGCATCGGCGCGACGACGCCCGCCGAATTCCGCAAATCGATCGAAAAGGATCGCTCGCTCGAGCGGCGCTTCCAGGCGGTCAAGGTGCCGCCACCTTCCGAAGAAGAGGCCGTGGAGATTCTGGCCGGTGTGCGCGAACGCTACGAGAGTTTTCACCAGGTCCATTACACCGAGGATGCGCTCGAAGCTGCCGTTTACCAATCGCATCGTTACATTCCCGACCGCTTCCTGCCCGACAAAGCCATCGATGTTATTGACGAAGCCGGCGCCCGCGTCAAGCTTCGGGTGCGTCGGGAGCAGGGCAATCTCGATGATTGGGATATCCAGTTGAATGAATGGTCGCGCTCATCTTATGACGAAAGCGGCGTTCGTGATACAGAGGATACGATCGTGTCCGCGCAAGTGACGAAAGACGACGTCGAAGAAGTGATCGCGCGCTGGACCGGCATTCCGGTGACGTCGCTTAAAGAAGAAGAGCAGCAGAAGCTGTTGCGCATCGAAGCAGGACTGCACACGCGCGTCGTTTCGCAGCGACCCGCGATCTCGGCGCTGGCGCGAGCCATTCGCCGCTCGCGCGCCGGGCTGAAAAACCCATTGCGACCGGTCGGGTCGTTTCTCTTTCTTGGTCCGACCGGCGTCGGCAAGACTGAAGTGGCCCGCTCGCTGGCCCAGTTTCTCTTCGGCACGGAGCGCGCGCTGATTCGCTTTGACATGTCAGAGTTCATGGAGAAGCATTCGGTCTCGAAACTGATCGGTTCGCCGCCGGGCTACGTTGGACACGAAGAAGGCGGTCAACTGACCGAGCGCGTCAGGCGAGCGCCGTATTCTGTTTTGCTTTTCGACGAGATCGAAAAAGCGCATCCCGACATTTTCAACATCCTGCTGCAGGTTTTCGAAGACGGCATCTTAACGGATGCCCTTGGCAACACAGTCGATTTCAAAAACGCTATTATCATCATGACTTCCAACATCGGCGCGCGCTTCATTCAAAAGAGAGGCACGATGGGTTTTCAGGGTTCGACCGACGTTTCGCGCACCAAGATGGAAGAGATGGTGATGTCATCGGTGCGCCAGACCTTCAATCCTGAGTTTATCAATCGTCTGGACGAAATCATCATCTTCGACGAACTGGGTGACGATGAATTGCTCGAAGTGGTGCAGCTCCAGCTCGATCAGATCAATAAGACAATGGGCCGGCACGCGCTGGAAGTCCGGATGACCGATACGGCCAAACGCTGGATCGTGGATAAAACCTGTGCCGACCGATCATATGGCGCCCGCCCGCTTCGCCGCGCCCTGCAAAAACACGTCGAGGATCCCCTCTCGGAAGCCCTGATTCAAGGTCATCTCGAAGGCGCTTCGATAATTGAAGTGTTCGTCGATGGTGATGAGTTGAATTACCGTCCCGCCGGTATGGAAGCCCCGGCCGACGTGCTGTTAATCCACTAAGATTCACGAATTCGGTCAAGAACGAAAAGGCAAAAGAGCAGAAACGAAGGCCTTTCCGCCGGGGCCTTCTGCTCTTTGCCTTTTTACTTTTGCCTTGTTGGTTCGGTATAATGCGCCACTTTGCGGGCTCGAGCTTGGCAACTGGAGTGTAGCACCCTGAATCCAAGTGGTTCCTCGGTTTTTTGGGTGGTGCGGCGTTTGCGGTTGTTTATTTTCGCCTTTAATTTCTAACGAAAGATTTATTTGTCAGCGATTCGCTCCCCGAAGTTTCTGAAGTCCGGCAAGAACCACTGAGGGAATTGGCGCTTATGCACTCTTATCGCGGGTTTTTGCTCATCTTCTTGAGCGGATTAATCGGCCTTGCCACGCTCTGCTTCGCGCCCGCACGCGCTCTTGCTCAACAGCCGACTCAACCACGCGTAGTCGAGGACGTAACAATCACCGGAAACCGAAGACTTCGCTCAGAAGACGTTCTTTACTGGGTGCAGACCCGTAAGGGCGATCCTTTCAACGAACAGCAGATTCAGCGCGACCTGCAATCCATCCTCGCGCTCGGGTTCTTCGATAAAGTGAAGTCCCGGGTCTATACCGAGGATGGTCCGCGCGGCGGTGTGGTGGTCATATTTGAAGTCAGCGAACTCCCCATCATTCGCGATCTGCAGTTTGAAGGTCTGCACAGTGTCCAGGAGTCGGACCTGCTAAAAGCGTTTCGCGAAAAGCGAGTCGGTGTTTCGAAAGAGAGCATCTATGATCCGGTCAAAGTTCGTAATGCCATCCGCGTTATCAAAGAGTTGCTCGCTGCGAAAGGCCACCCGAATGCCACTGTCGAACGACGCGAAGATCCCGTTTCTCAAACATCGATTGCCGTAACCTTTGTGATTCACGAAGGCGAGCGCGTGCGCGTCGTCGAGGTGCAATTTGAAGGCAACAAGATCTTCGGCGATCGCAAACTGCGCAACTCGATGAAATACGTGAAGGAAGCCGGATTGATCACGCGCTTTCGCGGTCAGGACATTCTCGATCGCCAGAAACTCGAAGCAGACCTGCACTATGTCGACAACTACATGCGCTCGAAGGGTTACCTGCAGGCGCGACACGGTGAACCGCGAGTTGAGGGAGTGGGCAAACGCCGCACCGGATTTCCGATCCTGCCGCTGCCGATTATCTCGTCGACCGATGAAGGGCTCCGGGTGACCGTTCCCATTACCGAGGGCAAGCTTTATCGAATCGGCGAGATGAAGATTGAAGGCAACTCGATCTATTCCGAGGCAGTTATTCGCGGCGCCATAGGGCTCAACAAAGGAGACGTTGCCAACGGCGAGAAGATCTCAAAATCCCTGTTCGAAAATCTCAAGAAGGCTTACGGGGCGCAGGGCTTTATTGAATACACTGCCGAACTAAACCCAACTTTCAAAGACAATCCACAGAACCCGAACGAGGGTATCGTCGATTTTACGATCACGATCGAGGAAGGCAAACAGTTTACGCTGAGTCGCCTGGAGTTTATCGGCAACACGTTTACGCGCGATAACGTGCTGCGCCGCGAAGTGCTGATCAACGAAGGCGACATCTACAACCAGAACAGTTGGGAGTATTCAGTCATCAAGCTGAACCAGCTCGGGTACTTTAACCCGATCGATAAGGACAAGGACGCAGACTTCAAGACAGACGAAGAACAGGCAACCGTCAGGATCGATTTGAAAGTGTCCGAGAAGGGTCGCCAGCAGATCTCCTTCAACGGTGGCGTCTCAGGCATTGGCGGCTCGTTTTTCGGACTTGAATACTCAACCAATAACCTGTTGGGTCGTGGCGAGATCCTTTCATTTCAGCTCGCCGCCGGCAACCGGCAGAAGTCGTTTCAATTCTCGTTTACCGAACCGTACATCAGGAATCGCCCGATCACGGCTGGGTTCTCAATCTTCGCATTTACGCAGAAGTTTTTCGGCGAAGGTACGTTCCTTTCGCAAAACGCGAACGCAATCCAGGGAGCATCGGGCAACATACTGGATTTCTTCAACGTGAGTGAGGAGAACCTGTTCACACGCACGTCATACGGGGCTTCTATTTTCGCGAGCTCTCCACTCTCGGAGTTCTATCGCAAACGACGGTTTACCCAGTTTTCGCGGATCGGCGCTTCCTATCAGTTCTCGCAGTCGAGCGTGACGGATCCAAAAGTTAACCAGACGGGAAGCTCCGCCCAGTTCATACCGGTCATTTACAGCCAGCCGAAGATCATCACCAGCCGGATTACCGGAACGTTCACGTTCGACTCCCGCAACGCCAGCATCGATCCAACGCAGGGTAAAGAGTTCTCGGTTGCTTTGGCGGTCGCGGGACTGGCCGGCGACGTGCGTACTTATTCGCCTACGGTCTCTTACACACAGTTCATTCCGATGCGCCGAAAGAAAACAGATCACCCGGAGGTGTTCGGCTTTCGACTCATAGCCGCGACGACCGGAAGCTTTGCAATCTCCAGCAAGATCAGGAACTCGAATTCACTCGCGTTTGTTGACGGCATACCGATTTTCGAACGCTTCTTCCTCGGCGACGAATTCACGATTCGCGGCTACAACACGCGCTCGATCACTCCGACCGTGCCCCTCGATACGTTTGTCACGTCGCGCAACGTGGTGATTGCCTCGAACGCGAGCGGAACGCCCGTTCCGGTGCCGGGAGTGGCGGCGACGCTTGCCAACATCGGCGTCTTTACCGGAGTAAGCGGCAGCAACGTCGCCCAGCTTCCGCGCTCGTTCACGTCTGTGGGCGGTGATACACAGGTTCTCGCAAACCTTGAATACCGCATCCCGCTAATCGGCAACACCGTCGGCGCGGCGCTGTTTACTGACATTGGTTCGTCTTTCAACCTCCGTTCAAAGAAGGACCAGTTCTTCTCGAGCAACTTCCTCGATGACCAGCCATTTCTATCAACCGTAGGTTTTATCCCTTGCCGAGGCAGCTTCAGGTTGGCGAGTCTGTCAACGCTTGCCGGTTGCAACGGCAACCAGCTGCTTGCGCTGACCGCCAATAACGGCTTGGTCATGCGCGATAATCGGTTGGTCACAACGGACGAGCTTTCAAATGGGCTCTGCCCCAATTGCCCACTCGATCCCTTCACGCTTCTGCCTTTTGGCTTCCAGCCGGTTTATCTGCGCGGGCAGGCGCAAACCAACACGGCCGTGCGCCTGTCGCAGAGCCTTTTCGCCAAGCTGGGCGACTACCGCGCCAGCATGGGTCTCGAGGTCCGGGTTCAGGTACCCGTCATCAACGTACCCTTTCGTCTGATCTTTGCGTATAATCCCAATGCCAGGAAGGATCAGATAATTGACGGGTTTCCGTTCCGCTTTGGGCTATTTGAGAGAAAGACAGTGATTCGCTTCAGCGTAGGACGGACGTTTTGATTATTTGAAACCAACCATACAGGCGGCGTAGACAACTAATTTCTGGTACCGCCTTTCATCGTTAAGGAGCAATACAAGAAGGTTATGAAGATATATCGTTTGCTAGCCGCTTTTGCCTTTCTCGCGGCCGTCGCCGTTTCCCCTGTCTTCGCGCAAACCAGGCCAGCGGGTCCGCCTGCTCAGCAACCGGCAGCGTCGCAAACCGCCGCGCCCGTACCTGACAGCAAGATCGCGTTGATCTACTCGGATGCCTTTCTCGATCAAAAGACAGGCATCGCTCGCTTCAATGCGCTGATGACCACCCTGAATCGCGAATTTCAGCCGCGTCAGACTGAGATTACTCAGTTGCAGCAGAGAATCACGCAACTTCAGGAAGACATCGAAAAGACCCGCGCCGTAGCTGATCCCAAGACCATCCAACAAAAGATGGATCAGTTGGATCAGCTCAAGAAGGACTACCAGCGCAAGGGCGAGGACGCTCAAGCTGCCTACAACAAACGCCGGGGCGAGATCTTTCAGCCGCTACAGGACGACATCGGAAAGGCTCTGGAAGTTTATGCCAAGGCCCACGGTATCACGGTAATCATAGACGCCAGTCAGGTGCCGCTGGTCTATGCTGCCGACAGCCTCGATATCACGCGTCCATTCATCAACGAATTCAACAGCAAGAATCCGGCGACTGCGTCAGTGGCAACGCCAAAGGACTAAGTAATCGCGCGGCGCATGGTGCAGTTTTACCTGTTGTGCATCAGCGCGCTTGCTGAGGGAGCAAGAAAAGGAAGTGATGAGAAAGATTAATCGCTTGATAATTGCACTCGCGTTTCTCGCGGCTGTTGCCGTCTCGCCAGTTTTCGCGCAGCCCAAGCCGGCTGCGCAACCAACCGCGCCGCCAACCAGCGCGACCCTGCCTGGAAGCAAGATCGCTTTGATTAACACCGATGAATTCCTTGATGAGAAGCAAGGCATCGCACGCCTGATCGCGGCCGCAAAAAAAGCGGATACTGCGTTTGAGCCAACCAGGAAGGATCTTCAGCAGCTGCAACAGCGGATGCAGCAGCTACAGGATGAAATCACCAAACTGCAGCAGGCGCCGCCGGGGGCAGGAGTTGATCCAAGGCAGATCCAGGCAAAGTCGGATCAGCTCGAGCAGTTGAAGACGGATGCTAAGCGCAAACAGGAAGATGCCGAGGCCGCGTATCCCAAACGGATGCAGGAAGCTCTGGCGCCAATCTATCTGGACATCTCCAAGTCGCTTGACGCGTTTGGGAAAGCGCGAGGCATCACGTTGTTGCTCGACACCGCCAAGATGGGGGCGGCAATTCTCATCGCATCAGATGCCCTGGATATCACGCGCGCGTTCATCAACGATTTCAACAGCAAGAATCCGGCGACCGCCTCGGTCGTACCCCCGCCAAAGTAGTCGCGGTTCGGGCCCCAGCACATTTCAGACGCGGAGTTGCGGTAATTGACCGCTTCCCCGCGTCGCTTTATTCTTAAGCCATGGAAACCGTTCTCGACTCGCAGGCAATCCAGAAGTTGCTCCCACATCGTTATCCATTTCTGCTGGTCGACCGCATCGTCGAGTTGGTCCCGCGGGTGCGTATCGTCGGCATCAAGCAGGTGAGCATCAACGAGCTATTCTTTCAAGGGCACTTTCCCGGCGCGCCGGTGATGCCCGGCGTCCTCGTCGTGGAGGCGCTGGCCCAGGTCGGCGCCGTGTTGGCTCTGCGCGAGATCGAGGATCGCGACAATAAGCTGGTTCTGTTTACGGGAATCAAGGAGGCGCGCTTTCGCCGTCCCGTCGTTCCCGGCGACACTCTGATGCTCGAGGTTACGGCCATACGCATCGGTTCGCGCGTCCAACGCATGCGCGGCGAGGCCAAAGTTGACGGCCAGCTCGCCGCCGATGCCGACATCATGAGCATCGTCGCGGACCGGGGCGGTGCCATCTAAAAAGGGCCATTAAGTGTGGCGGTGCAAGATCATTTTCCATTTGTCATTTGACGCTTATCATTGGTGGATTCAAGTTAGAAGTGCAACCGAATTGTTGAGCAGCATAGTGGGATTTCGAGTTCACCATTTCGTGCGAAGGCATTTAGTTTTCTTTTCCCCTTCTCTTTGTGAAGGGGACTAAGGGGAAGGGTCTAGCGGACGTCAGGCCCTCTCCCCAGCCCTCTCCCAACGGGAGAGGGAGACGAGAACTACGTACAAATCGACGACATCTTTAAGCAAAAGGCGTTGCACTTCCAACTTTAATCCACCTCAAATGATAAATGGAAAATGAAAGAAACTTGATCCGATCGTACGCCCATGCAATCAGCGACCGACATAGATAAGCCAGCCACTATTCATCCTTCCGCAGTCGTCAGCCCGCGCGCGCGCATCGGACACGACTGCTACATTGGTCCTTACTCAATTGTCGGTGACGAAGTTGAGTTGGGCGACGGCGTTCGACTGGAAGCGCATTGCGTGATAGACGGGCGCACGAGCATTGGTGAAGCCACGCACGTCTTTCCGTTTGTCTCAATCGGACTCGCCTCCCAGGATCTGAAATACACAGGTGAGCCTTCGCAGACGCGCATTGGCAAGCGAAATCGCATTCGCGAGTTCGTTACCATTCATCGTGGGACGAAAGGCGGCGGCATGCTGACGCAAACTGGCGATGATTGTTTGATCATGGCCCAGGCGCACATCGCCCATGATTGTGTGATCGGCGACGGCGTGATCATGGCCAACGGAGCCACGCTTGCCGGCCATGTTCGAGTAGAAGAACAAGCGAACATCGGCGCCTATTCCGGCGTGCACCAGTATTGCCGCATCGGGCGCGAAGCCTACGTCGGCGGCTATTCGGTGGTGGTCAAAGATGCGTTGCCTTACGCCTTGACCGTCGGCAATCATGCGCGCTGTTACGGGTTGAACGTCACGGGAATGAAGCGTCGCGACTATTCGCGCGCGGTGATCGATGCTCTGCACCATGCGTTTCACCTGCTGCTGTCCGCGAAGTTGAACACGTCGCAGGCCATCGAGCGAATCAGGGAAGAACTAACCGGCTTTAATGAAGTCGACGAGCTTGTCCGCTTCATCGAGACGTCCAAGCGAGGCGTGATCAAATAGAAGGGTATTGGGGAGAGGGTGTTGGGTGTAGGTTTCGGAGATTGACGAGCTATTTGTTGAGGTTGAAAACTGTTAACGAGACGGTTTCGAGAACAACGCTAAGTGACTTTGGTTCGTAATGAACGCATCAAGCCGCCAAGCATCTTACCTACGGTTCCTGATTCAGATAGGGTCCCTTCGGCTTCTATCTCACTTGTGTAAGATAGTCGCTGGGCGAGAATTATCTGAGTTTCAAGTTCCTTCAAAGAACCTTGTGCTACCGACAGAAACTGCAAGTACTCCTTTCGACTACCACGACCATAACCTTCGGCGATGTTTGACGGGACTGAAACCGCCGCGCGCCGAAGCTGCGATGTCAAACCATATATTTCGCTTTTCGGGAACCTTTCGCTTACCCGGTATATCCGAACTGCTAATTCGAGTGCTTTCTGCCAAACGAGCAAGTCTCTGTAACTTTGAAGCATGTTCGACTCTCCTTTTAAAGGATGGCCAATCTCTACACCCCACACCCAACTCCCTACTTCCTGCATCGTACACCCTACACCCAACCCCCTACACCCTATGAAGTATGGTCTTATTGCCGGCAACGGACGATTTCCGTTTCTTGTGATCGAAGGTGCGAAGCGCGCCGGCGTCGCGCTTTCCGTGGCCGCGATTCGTGAAGAGACCGATCCCGGGATTGAGCGGGTCGCCGATAATGTTGTCTGGGTGGGCATCGGCCAACTCGGCAAGATGATCCGGTTTTTCAAGAGCGAACGCGTCGAGCGCGCGATCATGGCGGGCCAGGTCAGGCACGTGCAGATCTTCAGCCGCGCCATTCCCGATGCGCGCATGCTGAAGATGCTACTCAAGCTGCCCAGACGCAACACCGAGTCGCTGATCGGCGGAGTTGCCGCCGAACTCGCCAGCGAAGGCATCGAGCTGATTGACTCAACTTTCTTTCTTCAGGACTATCTTCCCAAAGCAGGACCACTGACGCGCCGCGAACCTGACGAGCGCGAGCGCCAGGACATTGAATACGGTCTCGAGATAGCGCGCGAGATTGCCCAGCTCAATCTGGGGCAGACACTAGTGATTCGCGCCAAGGCCTGCGTCGCGATTGAAGCGATGGAGGGCACGGACGAGACGATCCGCCGCGCCGGTGAACTCGCAAAGGGGAGGCTGACTGTCGTTAAAATCGCCAAGCCCGATCAAGACATGCGCTTCGACGTTCCCGTAGTTGGGACGCCAACCATCGAAGCCATGCTCGCCGCCGGCGCCCCCTGCCTCTGTGTCACAGCCGGCAAGACCCTGATGTTCGATCGCGACGAGATGATCCAACTCGCGAACGAAAACAAGGTCGCGATCGTCGCCGTCTAATGCTGGGAGCGCGGACATCCGCTGGGAGCGCAGACATCCTGTCTGCATCTTCGTTTGAGATTGAGTGCTTGCTGGACGCGCACAGAGGAGCGCTCAGAACCCTGGAGTCGTTAGTTCCGCCGATTGCCCCGCTTTCGGATCGAAGGGTGTTGCCAGAAACTTCTTGGCGGCCGCCTGCGCGTGATCGTAGTCGATTCCCGATTGCACTGCCTTCTTGTATTCACTGACAGCCTGTTCGCGCATGCCTTTCGCATCGTAAGCGTTGCCGCGTTTGATATGCGCCCAGACCTCAATCCACGAGGGCTTCAAATTGCCGTCAATCGCCGCCTGGAAATTATCCAGCGCCTGTTGCCAGTTGCGCTGTTCAAAATAGAGCACGCCCAGGTTGTAGTAGATCCACGAATTTGAGCGGTCCAGTTTCAGCGCCGCCTCGAGCTGCTGTTGCGCCTCGGCGTAATTGCCTTCTTTCAGTTGCTCGATGCCGCGCCGCGCGACGATGGTCACGCGCAAGTCGTCCGACATACGCAGAATCTTGTTGTTCGGATCGACGACGACTTCCAGCGGCGCTCCGTTCGATTCAAAGTCGAAATCTTCGCTCTTGCTTTCCAGTCTGATCGTGGTGGTTTGATTGTCACCTTCAGCGCGCAACATCAATTCGACGGGCATGTGAAGAGATTCGAAGTTTTGCCTGACGGTGCCGCGGGTGCGAAACTTGCCCGCGCGTGTGCGAATGATCTGGTAGTCAACCATGAACTCGGGAACGCCGGTTCCTTCGATCCACTGCGCAAAGAAGTAGCGCATGTTCTCGCCGGCAACCTGCGCTGTCAGACGCTCGAAGTCATCGATCGAAGCATTCTTGCCGCGAAACTTTTCCAGGTAGGCGCGCAGGAGCGCATTGAATTTGTCTTTGCCCAGCGTTTCGCGCAGCATGCGAAACACCATGGCGCCTTTGAAGAAGACGATCGACTGATAGGCGGCGGACTGGTCATCGAGCGCGTTCGGCGCCCGCGCGATTGACGCCGTCTGCTCGAAAGTCAGCGCGCGCTCCTGCTCTTCGCGCTGGGCGGCATCCAGAGTGCCCGCCGTCAGAGTGTTCTCGCGAAATGCGAACGCACTCCACTCCGCCAGCCCCTGCGAAAGCCAGGCATCATCAAAAGATTTCAAGCCGACGGTCTGGCCCCACCACTGATAGGCGACTTCGCGTTGCAGCTTCTCTTCGGGCAACGGCCGCGACGTGTCGAAAAACTTTGAAGACAGAAACACGATGCCGTTGCCCGAATAAGAATCAAGCGTTTCGTCATCGGTCTGGGCCACGACCAGCCGCGAGCCGCAAGCCGCCGGGCCATACTGCTGCGCGTAAAACTCCAGAACGCGTCCCATCGGTTCGGCGAAAGCGGCGACGCGATTCTCGCTGCCGGGCTTGGTGTTGAACTGAATTTCGTATCCGCCGAAGCGCAGACTCTTGGTGATGTACTGACCAGCCGCAAAATTTCCGGGCAACACCGGTTGGTGGTTGACGAAACGATATCGGCTGGTCCCGTCCTTGACTGACTGCTGCGGTACGACGGGTTCATCGCTGGTGCCGGCGACCTGCATTCCTATCGGTACGATGATGGTAATGTCGGTGGTAGCGCGATCCGCGGCGTACTCGTGAAACGGGAACCAACGCGACGCGTACATCAGGTACGAGCCTTCGGGTCCCACGTAAGCGAGTCGCTTGGTCGGCAGCGGCCCGCCTTCAGGCGACTGCAGCGCGCCACTCCAGCGAAAGCGCAGGACTACGGCCTGGCCCGCGGGCACAACCGCGCCCAGATCGACGCGCACACTTGGTCCCAGCGATCCCACGCCGACTGCATCCTGCACAAAGTTTGTCAACGCCACGCCGTCGCGTTCGATGCTTTCAATGTGCAGCGAGCCATTCAATTCGAAGACTACCGAACGCGTCGGCTCGAGCGGTGTGAAGGCCACGTCGGCGCCGGCCCGCAGCAGATGCTGATCCGGAATCAACTGCGCCTCGATGTGATAATTGGTGACATCAAAACGGCTGGCCGGCGATGTTGGCCCGGGTTGCTGCGCGGCGGCCGCAAGTGCAACAACCAACAGCACGGCAATCAACCCGAGCAGGCGGGGAAAGTTGGACCTGATCTTCATATTTTTAGCGAACGATTTGATTGACAAGGCGATTATACAAGCCGCTGGTCTTCCAGGCGAATTGCCTCAAGTCAGAGGTAGTGTCTTCGTCCGATTTCCTCTCTGCGTTAACTCCGCGTTCTCGGCGTCTCAGCGGTGACTCCTGGCCGCGAAAGCCTCACCGCAGAAGCGCCGAGGCCGCAAAGACGACGCAGAGAAAACAATCTCATTAGTTCCGTTAATGACGGTGGCAACAACTCCCAACAACCGCTGTCTGCCGGCGAGGACCTGCTGCGGATTTTGGATGGTCATAACCCATTGCCGGTTGGCTGGACGGATGTCCGACAAACTTTAGTTTGTCGTGGCTGGCCGAAGAGGCAATGGAGGAAGCCAGCGACAAAGTAAAAGTTTGCGGGACATTTGGACGACCTTTTTCGTAGGAACTTGACAGTGTTAGGAGTCAGAGCATAAAGTCCGTTCACGCTTTGAAAAACTTCGTCGGTGGGAAAGCGCCAAGAACCGCGCCGCCGCCACACTTTCAGGATTCCGAAGATATCCCTTTTCGCCAGGTGTTGAGGCGGCGTTTCCTGCTCAGTCAAGCCGCGATCTGAGGCTCTTCGCGCGGGCCACTGGGTTAGCATTGGGACGGAGTTCTCCGAACGCGCAACCAATTCAGGCATAGAAAAAAAGGAGTTAGCTTTATGAGACGTAGCTGGAAGTTTTTGCCCCCTGTATTTATCTGCGCGCTTATCGTTCTGAGCGTTTCGGCCCAGACCGCGCGCAAGGTCCACGTTGACTTTAAAGAGACGACGCTGAAGAACGGTCTGCGAGTCATCACAGTCGAAGATCATGACGCGCCGGTCATTGCCGTCTCAGTCAATTACAGTGTCGGCTCGCGCGACGAACGGCGTGGCCGCACCGGATTTGCTCACCTATTTGAGCACATGATGTTCAAGGGATCTGAGAACGTCGGCACCGGCGAGCATTTCTTTTTGATCTTCAATAACGGCGGCACGATGAATGGAACCACCAGTGAGGATCGAACCGTCTATTTCGAGGCGCTGCCGTCAAACCAACTCGATCTTGGACTGTTCCTGGAAGCTGATCGCATGCGCAGTTTAGCGAGCAATATCACCAAAGAGAATCTCGATAACCAGCGCAACGCGGTGCAGGAAGAGCGACGGTTGGGCCTTGACAACCAACCTTATGGGTTGAGCGGCGAGAAACAACAAGAGTTGCTGTATGACAACTTCGCCTACAAGCATTCGGTCATCGGTTCGATGGAGGATCTGAATGCCGCGACGGTTGACGATGTGGTGCAGTTTTTCAAGACGTACTACGCGCCCAACAATGCGGTGCTGGTGGTCGTGGGCGACTTCAACACCAAAGATGCCCTGGCGCGTATCGCCAAAAACTTCGAGGCCATCCCGCGCCAGCCCAATCCTCCCGCCGTGGACATGACTGAGCCCGAGCAAACGGCCGAACGCCGCCTTACACTTGATGATGGTCTGGCTCGTTTGGCCCGCGTCGATCTTGCGTTCAAGGCTATTCCCGGAAACACAGCGGACTTCTACGCGCTCCAGGTGCTCAGCGCGGCGCTGCAAACCGGCCAGAGTTCGCGCCTTTACCAAAAACTCGTGAAGGAAAAGGAGCTGGTTACGAATGTCGGTGGTTTTGTAGACGAGAAGCGCGGTCCTGGCGCTCTCTATACCTTTGCCACTCTGAGGCCCGGTATGAAACCCGCTGATGCCGAAGCCGCGATCTATGAAGAGATCGAGCGCTTGAAGAAAGAGCCGATCGCCGACTGGGAATTGCAGAAAGCGAAGAACGCGACCCGGCGCAATTTCTTTGGCGGCCTCGAGAGTTCGCTTTCGCGCGCCATTACGCTCTCGCAATACGCGGTGTTCTACAACGATCCGAACTTGATCAATACGCGCGTCGATAAAGTCGCGGCCGTAACCAAAGAAGACGTGCAGCGCGTCGCCAACAAATACCTGCGCGATACCAACCGCACCGTAGTCGTCACCATGCCCAAGGCCAAAGCCCGCCCGGCCACCGGCACCATGGGGCAGTAAGGAAGAGGAGACAAAACGATGAAGACAATAACAATGAACCGCATCAAGATTTTCGTGCTGACACTAATTCTAGCTCTCGTCTCTGCGACGGCTCTGGCCCAGGGCGGCATGCAACCACAGTCTGGTCCAGCGGGCCAGGGTGTGAAAGGCGCGGTCATAAAAGGCCGCGCGCCGGTAAGTAAGGAGCTGCTCAAGGTCAAACTGCCGAAGGCCGAAGAGACGACGCTGCCAAACGGTTTGCGAGTAATCCTCCTGCGCAGCACCAAGGTGCCCACGTTCACAATGCAGATGGTCATTCTAAGTGGCGGCCTGTCTGATGCTGCGGACTATCGTGGCCTCGCGTCTTTCACTGCGGCGCTGCTGCGCGAAGGAACGGCAAAGCGAACCAGTAAAGATATCGCTGAGCAGACCGACACCCTGGGCGCTCTTCTGGGCACCAATTCGGGTTTGTCCTCGCTGACCAGTACGGTGACCGCCTCGGGTTTGGTGGAAACCATGGATCAGACGCTGGACATTTTCGCGGACGTGACTCGCAATCCGGCTTTTCCCAAAGACGAAGTCGAGAAATACAAAGCGCGTATTTTAGCCCAGCAACAGGCTCTGCGATCGAACCCGCAGTTCCTGGCGCAGGAGCAGCTCAACCGCGCGATTTACGGAGATCATCCAGCGGCGCTGGTCGTGCCGCCACTCGTCTCGATCAAGCGAATGTCTACGGAAGACCTCGCGAAGTTCCACGCAACTTACTATCACCCGAACAACGCAATCCTTGCCGTCGTCGGCGACGTCACCATGAAGGAATTACTGCCAAAGATTCAGGGCGCATTCGGCGACTGGAAGAAGGCCGATATTCCCTCCATGAGTATCCCCGCGGTGCCGGCGCAGTCGAGCGCCCGCATCTACTTGATTGACCGACCCGGCTCGGTGCAGACAGTCCTGCAACTGGCCAGTCTGGCCATTGAGCGCACTGATCCGGATTACTTCGCCGTTTTGCTGGCCAACAGGATTCTCGGCGGCGGCCCCGCAGCCCGTCTGTTTCTGAATCTGCGCGAAGACAAGGGCTACACCTACGGCGCTTACAGCAGTTTCGCCAGTTCGAAGTATCGCGGCACGTGGGTGTCGAGTTCGGAAGTTAGAACTGACGTGACCGACGGCGCGATGCACGAGTTCATGTATGAACTCAAGCGCCTGCGTGACGAAAAGGTGCCCACGGAAGAAATCGATAACGCAAAGCGCGCGATCATCGGTGGCTTCGCGCTCTCGCTCGAGCAACCGCAAGCGCTTTTGCAGAACATCATCACGCAGAAGCTCTACAATCTGCCGGCTGACTATTGGGACACCTATCCGCAGATGATCTCGGCGCTGACCGCCGATGATATTCAGCGCGTCGCAAAGAAATACATCGACCTGGAACATCTGCAGATCGTTGCAGTCGGTGACGCCTCAAAGACGCGCGACGTGCTGGCGAAATACGGGACTGTCCAGGTCTATGACGCCGATGGCAAGCCGTTGCCTTCCGCCGGCAGCAACTAATCGCGGTCGCGCCTTAGTGAGTCCTCAATGTTCTTCGTGACTCCGTGGTGGGGAATGCTTCTTCACCACGGAGACGCGGAGAACAGATCACGGTTACACCATTCCAACAAAGATCATTATCGCGATCATCAATTGCTGAGCCGTTGACAGCTCGTCAGGCGGCTTGACTCTTCTTGGCCGAGTGCCTCCAGGTAACGGGCTCGGCGATGGGGACGGCGCAGGCTCCGTCCGAGCAGGCGCGGTTGGCGCCGGAGATACGTCAGGTGTCGGAGTCGGTGTTGGCTGTGGAGTTGATTCCGGCGATGGCGTAGGCTGAGCCGTCGGGGTTGGCGACGACTCCGGGCTCGGCGTTGGCGCAGCGCTGGCCTCCGGTGTTTGGTTCGCTGTCGGCGCCGGCGCCGGTGTTGGCCCAGGGGTTGGTGACGCCGCGGGCGAGGGCGCGCTTGTTTTTTCGGCGCTCAACTCAGTCGCCGGATTCGCGTTCCGCGTGCCCGTTGATTGCGGATTCGCATTGCCGATTACCGGAGCTGGCCCGATGCGCTCATCCAGCCCGCCGAGCGACCCATTGATTTTCTTGTACAGTTGCTCGATTGCCGCGCGTCGGACTGGATCGTTA
>WNGG01002669.1_pt1 | contig 36941 bp, 33 predicted proteins | sample 5400661 | NCBI WGS metagenome assembly WNGG01 (sample SAMN13153372, study PRJNA577476) | soil metagenome | isolation source: 100 cm soil or saprolite under Garry oak tree replicate 1 | place: USA:California | collected 2016-06-15
GGAAATGGGCATCTCGAGCGCGTGTCCTGGCGAACGGGGCCGGGTGGACCCGTTGAGACGCAGAACATTCGACACGTGTTCACCATGACGGGCGCCGAGCCGAGCACGGGGTGGCTGGCGGGGTGTCTGACGCTGGATGCGAAGGGGTTCGTCAAGACGGGCGCCGCGTTGACCGTGGATGAGCTGGTCGCCGCCAAATGGCCCCTGCGCCGACAGCCCTACCTACTCGAAACCAGCATTCCCGGCGTGCTCGCGGTTGGCGATGTCCGCAGCGGCAGCACGAAGCGGGTCGCCTCCGCCGTGGGCGAGGGCTCGATCGCGATCGCCACGGTGCACCAGGTACTGGCCGAATAGTCGCCGCTTAACGCTGCGCTGATGCCGGCAAGGCGAGCGCGCGCTCTGTCGCCGTGTCTCCGAGGTCCGAACTCACCGCCCCCTCCTGCGCGGTGACGGTTTCGGTGACGGTTTCGGGGGCGACTTTTCGCTGGTCGGCCGTTCGACTGGCGGAACGTCCGGTCCTGTTGGAGCGTCAGCTGTACGGTCTGAGGCAGGCGCGCCCGGCTCGCTCAGGCTACGGGTCGCAGGTTCGAGTCCTGCCTCGGGAGCTTCCCGCCTTCCTCCTATTTCAGGACATCCAGGACAAGATCCCTAATCTCCCGCGCGTTGAACGGCTTCTGCAGACTTTTGACGGCGCCGAGCAACTCGGCATCCTTGCGGAGATCCAGCGTCCCGCTGGAATCCCCACCCGAGATCACGATGACCTTCACCTGGGGGAATCGTTTGCGGACTTGTCGCAGGGTAACGATGCCGTCCTGGCCCGGCATGAAGATGTCGGTGATCACGACGTCGAACGACTGGCGCTCCAGGATCTCCATCCCGAGCTCGCCGTCACTCGCGTCGAACACCTCGTGCCCGTCCTGCTCGAGTGCGCGCCGTACGACGCGGCGAATGGAATCCTGATCATCGATCACGAGGATACGCGCCATGTCTGAAATTCCTCCCCGGCGCGGATTCCAGCCAGTCGGCGACTCCCTACAACTCGCGAGTTTGTTCACGCTGCTACCGCTTAGGAGATCTGCTTCGCGCCGTCGAGCACCTGCCGCACGCACGCCAGCAGATCGGCGCTCGTCCACGGTTTCGGGAGGAACGGCAACGCCGGATCGAGCGGGTCCTCGCCCCGCCCCGCTCCGGCGTAGCCGCTTGTAAAGAGGAAGGCCGTCTGGCGGCCCTCCCGGCGATCGATCTGAAAGAGCCCGCGGCCACCGAGCCGGGCCATCACGAGGTCCGTGAAAACCAGGTGGATCGGCGCGGGGTGCTGCCGGAGCAGGTGCAACGCCTCGATCCCGTCAGCCGCCGAGAGCACCGTGTACCCGGCATGCTCGAGCGTGTACACCGTCGCGCGGCGCAGCTGCGCCTGGTCTTCCACGACGAGCACTGTCTCATGCCCCCCCGCATCGGCCGAGGACATTTGTTCGTGCGACCCTGACGCCCGCCGCCGCGCCGCCTCCTCGGCCACCGGGAAGTAGATCCGCAGCCGTGTCCCCGCTCCGGGCGCGCTGTCGATCTGCACGAAGCCGCCGTGTTGCTTCACCAGTCCGTAGACGGTCGCCAAACCGAGGCCTGTGCCCTTTCCGACCGGCTTCGTCGTGAAGAAGGGCTCGAAGGCGCGTTGCCGCGTGGCGTCGTCCATTCCTACGCCGGTGTCGTCTACTGCGAGACACACGTATTCAGACGCTGATCCCGGGCCGAGCACGTCGCGCTGGGCGTCGCTGATCCAGGTACAGCTGGTTTCGAGCCGCAGCACGCCGCCGTCCGGCATCGCATCCCGGGCGTTGTTCACGAGGTTGAGCAGGATCTGCTCGACGGCGTGACCGTCCGCGGCTACCTCGGGCAGATCCTCGTCGGCAAAAACGAGCAGCTCGATGTCCGCCGGCAGCACGCGCCGCAGCACGGCGGCGAGATCGTTGAGCACGTGGCCCAGATGCACCGGCTCGAGCGTCAGGGTCGAGCGGCGCGCAAATCCCAGCAGCTGATTCACCATCAGGCGGCCGCTCACTGCCGCCGAGATGATGTCGCGGAGGCTCGCTTCATCGGGTCCGCGGGACAGCAGCTCGGCGTTGGCCAGGATGATCGTCAGCAGGTTGTTGAAGTCGTGGGCGATTCCGCCGGTCAGCTGGCCGATCGCTTCCATTTTCTGGGCCTGACGGAGTTGCTCTTCCAGGCCGCGTCGCTCACTCACGTCTTCGGCGAACACTTCGTGACACTCGACGCGGCCGTCTTCATAGCGGACGGATCGGCCGTACAGACGCACCGTGATCGGCTCGCCATCTTTGCGGCGCCACACCGCCTGGGTTTCGACGGCTCCCGCCGTGTCGTTCATCTGCGCGATGTAGCGCGCGCGCGCCGCCGGCTCCTTGAACACATCGCGGTCGAGATGGCGGCTCCCGAGGTCGGCCTCCGTCTCATACGCCAGCATGTCGACGAGCGCGGGATTAACGGACAGGAACGCGCCTTCCGGCGTCGCGCGGAAAATGCCGAACGGAGCCTGCTGGACCAGGGTGCGGCTGGCGGCGTCGGCGCGCCGCAACGCCTGTTCCGCCCGGCGCCGCTCCGTGATGTCGGTGGCCACGCCCACGACGCCGGAGATGGAGCCATCCCGCTCACGCACCGGCGAGTACTGCGCCTCGAACTCAAACCCGAACAACTCGACCCGCGCGGTGACCGACTCGCCGGCCAGCGCCCGGCGCACGTCGGCGACCGCCCGCGGCACGTCGCCGAGCAGCTCGAAGAACGATTTGCCCATCAACATCCCCGGCCGCACCCCGAGCGAGTGCAACCCCTTCCCTTCCGCCAGGGTGAAAACGCCCTTGGGATCGAGCGAGAAGAAAATGACGGGCGCGCCGGCGACCACTGTCCGGAGCCGCTGTTTGCTCGTGCGCAGCATCTGCTCGTGCAGCATGCGCTCAGTGACGTCACGGGAGTTGACGATCACACTGTACGAATTCGGTTGATCGAGTTTTGCTTGACCGATCGACTCGAGCACCCGCCACGTCCCATCGGCATGCTTAAACCGGAACGTGGCGGTCTGGGGCGATCCGGGACGCTGAATCGCGTCCGCCAGCGCTTCCATGACCGGCGCGAGATCGTCGGGATGCATGAACTCGAACGCGTTGCGTCCCAGCAACTCGCTGGCGCCATAGCCCAGCAACCGTTGTACGGAGGGGCTCACGTAGCGGATGATGCCGTCGTCGCCCAGAATCGTGACGATATCGGACGCGTTTTCCGTCAGTGAGCGGAAGTGCTCTTCGCTCTTGCGCAGCGCCTCTTCCACGCGCGCGCGCTCGAGCGCGGTGGCGAGCACGTGCCCGAGCGCCTGCACGAAGAGCACGTCCGGACCGCTGAACTCGCGCGGCTGCGCGCTGTACGCGCCCAACACACCCCACGGACGATCGCGGCCCTGTACGACCACGCCGATGCCGCTGACGATCGCGTGCTCCTCGAGATGGGGCGGTGCGCTGAATCGGATTTCGGAGGCGAGGTCTGCGATGACGACAGGGGCGGCGGCGTTCAGGGCATACCCGGCGAGGGACGCGGTATCGGCGGTCACCAACGTTTTGCCGACACAGCCCTCGTGCCATCCTTCGCCTGCCCGGACCAGCAGGCTGCGGTGCTCCGGCTTCAACTCCAGGATCTCGCTGAACTCGACGTCCAGTCCCCGGGCAAGGAGCTTGGCGGCGGTATCGAACAGGTTGGCCCGCGCCACGCCGGCCAGCGCCTGCTGGCCGAGGTGCGCAACCGCCTCCTGCTGGCGCGCCGCCGCGCGCAGCTGCTGATCCGCGCGGCTCGACTCTTCGACGCCCAGCCAGCGGAACCGCTTCGGTCGCACCCCTGCTCCGTGCCGTGGAAAGGGATCGAAAGCTAGGTGCGCGACGCAGTTGGACCCGTGAGGCTGGTCACGGGACCTCGCACCCATAGATTGCGGCCATGCCGACACGCCGAACGACCGCTCCGAAAAAGCCCAAGCCCAAGCCCAAGCCAAGGGCGAAGAAACCCCGTAGGGTAGCCGATTCCCTGACGGTTTCGGTGCTGCAGGCGACCCTCGAATCCACCGCCGACGGCATCCTCGTGGTCGACCTCGACGGAAACATCGTGTCGCACAACCGCCACCTCGAGGAAATGTGGCACCTGCCGGCAAGCCTGATCGCCGCCAACAGCGACGCCCCCGGCCGCGGACGTCTGATCGCGCATGTACGCGACCAGCTCGTCAATCCGGAGCTGTTCGTGGATGGGATCCAGGACCGATATGCCGAGCCCGAATCCGACAGCTTCGACGTCCTGATCTTCAAGGATGGCCGCGTGCTGGAGCGCTACTCGATTCCGCTCCGCCTGAATGGCCGCTCGGTGGGCCGCGTCTGGAGCTTCCGCGACGTCACGGCGCGGCGCCGGGCCGAATGCGTTCAGGAAGCGGTGTACCGCATCTCGCACACGGCACACACGGCCGACAATCTGCTGCAGCTGTTGCGCGCGATTCACGAGATCGTCGGCGAGCTGATGCCGGCGAAAAACTTCTATGTGTCGCTGTACGACGCCGAGAACGATCGGCTCGAGTTCCCTTACTTCGTGGATGAGTACGACACCGCGCGCGACATTCCGCCGCGCAAGCTGCGCAAGGGACTCACCGAGTACGTCTTGCGCACCGGACAGCCGCTGCTTGCCACACCCGAGGTGTACGAACAGCTCGTCGCTGCCGGCGAAGCGGAATTGATCGGCGCCCCCTCGATCGACTGGTTGGGCGTGCCGCTCAAGGTCAAGGATCGCACCATCGGCGTCGTCGTGACGCAGACGTATTCCCAGGGCGTGCGCTACGGAGAAAGCGAGCGCGACATCTTGACGTTCGTCTCGTCCCAGATGGCGATGGCGATCGAGCGGAAACGTGTCGAGGACGCCTGGCGCGAGCAGAGCGAGCTGCTGCAGCGGATCGTCGACAACATTCCCGTGATGCTCGTGTTCCTCGACGAGCAGGGCGGTATCACCTGGGGGAATCGCGAGTGGACGCGCACCCTCGGGTACGATGCCGCGGACGCGAGCGCGCGCGACATCTTTGCCGAGCTCTATCCCGATCCCCGCGAGCGGCAGCGCGTGCGCGACTCCATCGGCGCACCCATGGGTCAATGGACCGACTTCCGCACCCGTACCCGGCATGGCACGACCCTGGACACGATCTGGGCGAACGCGCCGCTGACGGGAGGCGGCTGGCTGGCGATCGGTATGGATGTGACGGACCGGAAGCGCGCGGAGGAGCGGTACCGCTCCTTCATCGCACAAAGCTCGGAGGGCGTGTCGCGCCTGGAGATCGATCCTCCCGTCCCGATCAGCCTGCCGGAAGAGGAGCAGATCGATCGGCTGTACGCCGGGGCGCGCATCGCGGAATGCAACGACGCGATGGCGCGGATGTACGGCTATGAAGAAGCCCGCGACCTCGTCGGGACCACCCTCGCGAGCCTGCATAACGTCACCGATCCCGCCAATCGTGAACAGATTCGCGCGTTTCTTCGGGCTGGCTACCGCATGTCAGACTCTGAAACGCGGGAGCACGACCGCGAGGGACGGCCGCGCGTCTTCCTTAATAACGTCGTCGGATTTGTCGAAGACGGGCATCTGGTGCGGGTGTGGGGAACCCAGCGGGATGTCACCGAACAGCGACATCTCGAAGAGCAATTCCGGCAGTCGCAGAAGATGGAAGCGGTGGGGCAACTCGCCGGCGGTATTGCCCACGACTTCAACAACCTCCTCACGGCGATTCTCGGGAACACGCAGCTGCTGCTGCGCGACCTGCCGCCCGGCGATTCCAAACGCGGCGACGTCGAGGAGATCCGCAAAGCATCCGAACGGGCCGCGTCGCTGACGCGGCAGCTGCTCGCCTACAGCCGGCGTCAGATGCTGCAACCCGAAGTGCTTGACCTCAACGTCGTCGTGGCGGAAATGGACAAGATGCTGCGACGCCTCATCGGCGAGCATATCGCGCTCGCGGCGGTGCTCGCGCCCGATCTGGGGCGGGTCCGCGCCGATCCGAATCAGATCGAGCAGGTGATCGTGAACCTGGCGGTGAACGCGCGCGACGCGATGCCCGAGGGCGGAAAGCTGACCATCGAAACGGCCAACGTCGACTTGGACGAAACGTTCGCGCAGGCGCATCTCGGCTCGGTCGCCGGATCCTACGCCATGCTCGCCGTCACCGATACCGGTGCGGGCATGGAAGCCAGCGTCCGTGCCCATCTGTTCGAGCCGTTCTTCACGACCAAGGAAGTCGGCAAGGGCACGGGGCTTGGGCTCGCCACGGTCTACGGCATCGTGAAACAGAGCGGCGGCTACATCTCGGTCTATTCGGAGCCGGGACGAGGCGCGAGCTTCAAGATCTACCTGCCGCGCATCGAAACGCCCGCCACCACGCCGACTGGTCCACAGAAAGGCGGGGCGGCCCGCGGTAGCGAAACGGTGCTGGTCGTTGAAGACGAGCCGGCGGTCCTGACGCTCAGCCGGCGCGCGCTCGAGGCGCAAGGCTATGTCGTCCTGGCCGCCTCCGATGCCGCCGCTGCGCTCCGAGTCGTGGAGCGCCATGGCGGCACGATCCATTTGCTCCTGACCGATGTCGTGATGCCCGGGCTCTCCGGGCGCGAGCTCGCGGATCGCCTCGCCACGCAGCGGCCCGGGATCCGCGTCCTGTACATGTCCGGGTATCCGGGAGACGCCGTCGTACAGCACGGGACTCTTCCGTCCGGCAGCGCCTTTCTGCAGAAGCCGTTTTCTCCCGACGGACTAGCGCGCAAGGTGCGTGACGTGCTGGACGCCTGACATGGAAGACACTACGCTAGTGCCATGACCACCGCCGCTTTCGGGACGCTGGACCTCGAGTATCTCGGGAGGCTCGTTGATCAGCTGCCCGTCCTTCTGTGGTCCACGGACGAGGAGCTCCGCGTGACATCGCGACGGGGGGGAGGTCTCGGTCTCCTCGTCGATCCACCCCGCCGCGATGAAGGACTCCGTGTTGGGGAAGGCGTGAGTGACCCTGCCGACGCAGCCCGCGTAATCGAGGCGCACCGAGCCGCGCTCGGTGGTAAGCCCACGACCTACGAAATCGCATTCCAGGGACGCGCCTTCAGTGCGCGTGTCGAGCCGATGCGCGACGCCGATGGCCGCATCTGCGGTGTCGTGGGCGTGGCGGTTGACGTCACGGACCGCCGCCGCGCCGAGGATGCCCTGCGCGAAAGCGAGGCGCGGCTGCGCACCATCATCGAGACGGAGCCCGAGTGCGTGAAACTGGTAGATGAACAGGGCCGGCTGCTGGACATGAATCCGGCCGGACTCGCGATGATCGAGGCCGACAGCATCGACACGATCCGCGGCCAGCCCATCGTCAATATCGTGGCACCCGAGCATCGGGCGGCGTTCACGGACATGCATCGCCGCGTCTTCGCGGGCGAAGCGGCGACGCTGGAGTTCGAAGTTGTCGGGCTCAAGGGCAAGCGCAGTTGGCTCGCTACCCACGCGGTCCCGCTGCGCGACGGCGCGGGCAGAATCCAGGCAGCGCTCGGCATCACGCGCGACATTTCCCGCCGCAGGCTCGCGGAGCGCGCCCTGGTGGAATCGGAGGAGCGCTTCTGCAAGGCATTCTATGCCAATGCCCTGCCCCTTCTGATCACGCGCCTGTCCGACGGCATGGTGCTGGACGCCAATGAGGCCTTCGCGAAGCTGGTGAATCGTCCACGCGACGAGATCCTCGGCGAGACGACGGTCAAACTCGGTGTTATCGAGCCCGCCCGGCGGGCGGCGGTGATCGAAAGACTCCGCGACGAAGGCGTCGTGAACGATATCGAGCTCGAGCTGCATCCACGCGACAGCGAACCCCGCGCCGGGGTGCTGTCGCTCGTTCGTATCGAGCTGGGCGGACAGCAGTGCACGCTCGGCACGTATCGTGACGTGACCGAAGCCAAGCGAGCCGAAGAGCAGCTGCGCGCCTCGCGGGCGGCGCTGCGCAGCCTCGCCACCCGCCAGCAAGACATCCGCGAAGACGAGCGTTCGCGCATCGCGCGCGAGATTCACGACAGCCTCGGCCAGGCGCTGACCGCGCTGAAGCTCCAGCTCGTCGCCGCTCAGGATGCCGCGGCAACCGAAACGCCCGCCCTCAGCGCCCGGCTCGCCGAGACCGCGTTGATGGTCGACGACCTCGTGAAGAGCGTGCGTCGCATCGCCACAGAGCTACGACCACCGATTCTCGATCAGTTGGGTTTGCCGGCAGCGGTCGAATGGCTGGCTCAGGACTTCGCCCGGCGCACGGCCATCCGCTGCCAGACCTCCATTCACCCCACTGATGGGGCCATTACCAATGAGCTCGCCACCGCGCTGTTTCGCATCGTCCAGGAGGCGCTGACGAACGTGCTCCGGCATGCCGGAGCGACGCGCGTGGATATCGAGCTCGGCGTGAAAAGCGGTTGCGTGATGGTCGAGATCAACGACGACGGCACCGGCATCACCGAGTCCGGCATGGGACCGGGTTCGCTCGGCATTCTCGGCATGCGAGAGCGGGCCGCCGCGCTCGGGGGCGTGCTCGAAGTGGCGCCGCGCAGCAACGGCGGCACGCGCGTCGCCGCATGGTTCCCGCCCCGATGATTCGCATCCTGGTCGTAGACGATCATGCGCTGGTGCGCCGGGGACTCATCGAGCTGCTGCAGGGACTACCGGATGGCGTACAGTTCGGGGAGGCGGGCACCGCCGCCGAGGCGATCGCGCTGGCGTTCGGCGAGCGCTGGGATGTGGTATTGCTGGATCTTGGCTTACCCGACCGCCACGGGCTCGAGGTGCTCCGGGAGGTCCACGCGGCACGGCCCCAACTGCCCGTGCTCGTGCTGACGATGTTCCCGGAAGACCAGCTGGCACTCCGCATGCTCGAGATGGGCGCGTCCGGGTATCTGACGAAGGAATCGGCGCCGGAGGAGTTGTTGCGCGCGCTGGAGCGCGTGATGACCGGTCACAAATACCTGAGCCCCGCGATGGCCCAAGCGGTCGCGGACGGGCTCGGTGGACCACCACCTGCGCCGCACGAGCAACTCTCCGATCGCGAGCTCGAAGTGCTGCGTCTGCTGGCCGCCGGACGTCCGATTACCGCTATCAGCCGGCAACTTGGCCTTTCTCCAAAGACGGTGACCACGTACCGCGCGCGATTGCTGCACAAATTGCGCATGCGGTCCAACGCCGAGCTGACGTTTTACGCGACGCAGCACGGTCTCATCAGTCCGGCAGCTCTCCGCGCGACGCACAATTCCTCGTAGGCAAAACCCTACCTGCCGAGTTCCCTCCCGCCGACAGACACGATTCTCAGCATCACCAATCCTGTGGCATGGAACACGTTCGCGTGCTCATGGTCGAGGACAACGACAATGACGCGGTGCTGATCAACCGTGAGCTCGCGCGCCTCACACCGGAGCCCGCGGTCCAGCACGTGCGAACTCGGCCTGCATTCGCCGCGGCGTTGGAAGGTTTTGCGCCGGACGTCATCCTCAGCGATCACAACATCCCCGGATTCAGTGGTTGGGAAGCGCTCGAGCTCGCGCAGCGCGCGCGACCGGATGTGCCGTTCATTCTTGTCACCGGATCGCTCGATGAAGAGACTGCAGTCCGGTATCTGAAGGGCGGCGCGGCCGATTACATCCTGAAGGACCGGCTCGTCCGGCTCGGCCCCGCGGTGCTCGAAGCCCTGGGGCGCGCCCGCCAGCGGGAAGCGTTGCGTCGCCAGGAGCGCCTGCTGCGGCAGATCATCGACGCGAACCCGAGCCTGATTTTCGTGAAAGACTGGGACGGCCGATTCGTTCTCGTCAATCAAGCCACGGCGCAGGTCTACGGGACCACCGTCGATGCGCTCGTCGGCAAGACGGACGCCGACTTCAATCCCAACATCGAGGAAGTCGCGCACTTCCTGCGCCATGATCGCGACGTGATGTCATCGGGTCAGCCCAAGGTCATTGCCGAAGAGCCGGTGACGAATCCCACGACACGCGAGACGCGCTGGTTCCAAACGATCAAGATGCCGTTGCGTTCGCCCGAAGAAGGAACGGCTACGCTCCTGGGCGTCTCGACGGAGATTACCGAGCGCAAACGACTGGAGGAGCAGTTGCTCCAGTCACAGAAGATGGAAGCGGTGGGCCAGCTCGCGGGCGGCGTCGCGCACGATTTCAACAATATCCTGACCGCGATCGTCGGCTACACGGACCTGCTAGCAGCGGAGCTGGGCACCAACGAGCAGCAGCTCGAAGATCTCGAAGAGATTCGCAAAGCCGCGCGGCGCGCCGCCGCCCTCACCCGCCAGCTGCTCGCCTTCTCGCGCAAACAGGTGCTGGAGCCTCGCATCATCGACGTGAACGGCGTGGTGTCGAACCTCGATAAGATGCTGCGGTCGCTGATCTCCGAGAACATCGAGCTCAAGACCGTCCTGGCGGACAACCTCGCAGCCGCACGTGCCGATCCGAACCAGATCGAGCAGGTGATCATGAATCTCGCGATCAATGCGCGCGACGCGATGCCCGAGGGCGGGACTGTCACGATCGAAACGGGCAACGCGACCCTCGACGACGCGTACGCGGCGCAGCATGTCTCGGTGATCCCGGGCGAATATGTCATGCTCGCCGTCAGCGACACGGGCTGCGGCATGGACGAGAAGACGCAGTCGCGGATCTTCGAGCCCTTCTTCACCACCAAGCCGGCCGGACGCGGCACCGGCCTTGGTCTCTCGACCGTGTACGGCATCGTAAAACAGACCGGCGGCAACATCTGGCTCTACAGCGAGCCAGGCAAAGGGACGACGTTCAAGATCTATCTTCCCGCGATTGCCGCGCTGCCAGAGGACATCGGCAAAGTCGCGCCCGCCGAAGCCCTGCCACGCGGCGGAGGCACGGTGTTGGTCGTGGAGGACGACGAGCAGCTGCGTCGGCTGACACATCGCGCGCTCGCCAGCCAGGGATACACCGTGCTGGAGGCCGATCGAGGCAGCACCGCGCTGGACATCGCGCGGCGTCATAAGGGCCACATCGACCTGCTGCTGACCGATGTCATCATGCCCGATACCAACGGGCGCAAGCTCGCGGAGACGATCCGCGCGGCGCGTCCCGGATTGCGCGTCCTCTACATGTCCGGTTATCCCGACGGCGCGATCGCCAGCCACGGCATGTTGGAGCCGGGCGTCGCGTATCTCGCCAAACCCTTCACCACCGACGCGGTCACCCGCAGGGTCCGCGAGGTCCTGGAGGCGCCATGATGCGATCGATCCAGCGCACATTTCCGCTGTTCGTGACCGCGCTGTTGCTGGCGGTGGGGATCTTGCAACTCACCATCGGATACGGTGAGGTCCGGCAGGCCAGTCGGTCGGTCGCCGACCGCCGGCTACGGTTTGTGGACAGCGTTCTGGTCGACCTATTCCGATCCTCCCAGCAGCGCGGTCGCATCACGGCACTCGCCAAGGACAGCGCCATCGTGGCGTTCCTGCGCTCCGGCGGACAACGAGGTCGTGAGCAGGCGTTAGCCGCGCTGCGTCGCATTACGTTGGATACCGCGACTAACGTCCGTCTCGAGCTGCGGGACTTTAGCGGCCGGGTGCTGCTGAGCACCGGCCGCTTCGAATTGGGCGACAGCGTTCTCGTTTCCCCAGGCACGGACTCCGCGCGATTCGGCCCGTTGCTCCGGCGCGACACGGTGCTGTTCTTCGGCGTGGCAGCGGCGATGGCCGGAACGGAGCAATCCGGTGGAGGCGCGACCGAGCGGTCCGGCGGAATCGTACAACAGGTCGGCCGTCTCCAGCTCAATGAGCGGACGCGCCGGAGCTTGACCGGCCTGGCCGGCGGCGACGTTGCCTTCCTCTTCGGCAATGCGGCCGGCGATCCGTGGACCGACTTCGCGTCCATCGTGCCCGCGCCTCCTGCAAACGTGCGCGACAGGCACACGCCCACGCGATATGAGCGCGGCGAGTCGAAACGGGCGATCGCGATGGCGGTGCCAGGGACGCCCTGGATGGTCGCCACGGAGCTGCCCACGCGTTTGATCGTCGCCCCGGCGCAGGCCTATCTGCTGAACATGGCGCCGCTCGCCGCGCTCGTCGTCATCCTCGGTACCCTCGTCGCCTGGTGGGGAAGCCGCCGACTCACTGCGCCGCTGGTCGGCGTGACGCGCGCCGCAGAAGCGATCGCGTCGGGCGATCTCGCGCAGCGCGTGCCGCCGGGGCGCGACGACGAGCTGGGCCGGCTGGCGCGGTCGTTCAACACCATGGCCGAGCAGGTATCGCGTTCGCACCACCACCTCGAGGCGCAGGTTGCGCAGCGCACTGAAGCCCTCGAAGGGACCAATGCGGAGCTGGAGTCTTTCTCCTACTCGGTCTCGCACGATCTGCGGGCGCCGCTCCGCGCGATTCACGGCTTCGCCCGAATCCTGCTCGAGGATCATAACGCCAAGCTCGATCCGGAGGCTCAACGGCTGCTGGGAGTGATCGATCAGAACACGCGCCGCATGGGACAGCTAATCGACGATCTGCTCGCCTTCTCCCGCCTCGGTCGTACCGACCTCACCACCGGGCAGGTGGACATGAAGCAGCTCGCCCAGCTCGTCGCTGACGAAGTTCAACGCGCTGAGTCGGACCGGAACGGATCCCTGGAGATTCGGATCGATCCCTTGCCACCGGCGCGCGGCGATCGCGGCCTGCTGCGCCAGGTGATGAGCAACCTGCTGCTGAACGCCGCGAAGTTCACGCGCGGTCGCCCGAGCGCGCGCATCGAGGTTGGGTCGAAGCCGAATGTCGACCAGACCGTATACTACGTCAAAGACAATGGTGCGGGATTTGACGCCCGCTACGCGGACAAGCTGTTCGGCGTCTTCCAGCGGTTGCACAGCGCCGAGGAGTTCGACGGCACCGGCGTCGGCCTCGCGATCGTCAAGCGCATCGTGCAACGGCACGGCGGCCGCGTGTGGGCGGAGGGCGCCGTGAATCAGGGCGCAACGTTCTACTTTACCCTGCCAGGCGAGGAGCGCTGATGCCACCACATGGAGTCGACATCCTGCTCGTCGAGGACAATGCCAACGATGCCGAGCTCACGCTGCGGGCGCTCAAACAGCGCAATCTGGCAAATCAGGTGCACGTGTGCCGCGACGGTGCCGAAGCCATGGACTTCTTCTCGAACGGCGCCGGCCCGGTTCCCAAGGTGGTCCTGCTCGATCTCAAACTGCCGAAGGTGGACGGCCTCGAGGTGCTCCGCCGCCTAAAGGGCGACGCCCGCACGAAAGCCATTCCCATAGTGGTCCTGACTTCATCCCGCGAGGAACCGGACATCGAGCGGGCCTACGCCCTGGGCGCCAACAGCTACATCGTCAAACCGGTGGACTTCGAGGCCTTCGCCCGTGCCGTCTCCGACGTCGGGCTCTACTGGCTCCTGCTGAATCACCCGCCGCAATAAGCGGTGGCCCCCTCCAGAACCAGGTCTCGCATATCTCGAGAAACCATTTCGCCCGACCGCGCTACTGAGAACGGTGCGTGGCGTCCTGCGAGACGCTGACCCCGACACCCGAACAAAACACGAAAAAAATCGATAATATCGACATTATCTAGCGAGTGCGCGCTCACTTAATTGCTTAATCAAAGCAGTATCAAGTAGTTAGGTGTGCGCAAGGTCGAGATTGTAAGTGTACTAGCTTGGCGCACAATGACTTACGTCAGAGCGTGGCGCCGCGCACTGACCCCCCAGCTAGATTCCGCCCATGCCTTTGCCGCCCCTCATCGGGCACGAAAGGGTTAAGACCAAACTGGCGGGCGCCCACGCCTCCGGAAAGCTGCCGCAAGCGCTTCTGCTTGCCGGTCCTCGTGGCGTAGGGAAGCAGCGTCTCGCGCTGTGGCTTGCCCAACTGATCCATTGCGAAGCACCAGGCCAGGAACCGTGTGGCCAATGCCGCTCGTGCCGACTTGTGGTTTCGCTGCAACACCCCGACGTGCACTGGTTTGTGCCGGTAGAGCTGAGCAGGCGTGGCGGAACGACGACAGGAGACGCCGAGAAGCAAGTCGATCTCGCCGCCGAGGCGTTAGCCGAGGAAATGGCGGCGCGGCGAGAGCAACCACTGTACGGTCCGCCGGCCGGACTTGCGAGTCATCCGGTGGCGTCTGTCCGTCTATTGCTCAAGCGGCTCGCGCTGACGCCGGCGATGGGAAAGCGGAAGGTGTTCATTGTCGGGGATGCGGAGCGGCTGATCCCCCAGTTGGGGACGGAAGTCGCAGCCAACGCGCTGCTGAAGGCGCTCGAGGAGCCGCCGGCGGATAGTGTGATCATTATCACTGCCGCGGATCCCAACGCCCTGCTTCCGACGATTATGTCGCGTGTTGTGCTCGTTCGTGTGGCACGAATCGCCGACAGTGACGTGACAGCATTCGCGCAGCAAGCGCTCGGAATTAGCAGTCAAGTTGAACTGGCACAACGAGTTGCTGCGGCTGAAGGGTGCATTGGCAAGGTCTTTGCGGTTGCACCCTCCCGTTCGGGACAGCCGGCGGAAGCGCAGGTAGGCCGGTTTCTGGAAGCTCCGTGGTTGTTCGCGCTTGGGCAGGTACCGTTTCAAGCGCGCGGGGGCTTCACCGATATGCTCGACGCGTTGGCGACGAGGTTGCGGAGTGAAGCGAAGCGCGGTGGCGATACGGACAAGCTGGTCGAGGCTATCGCCCTGGTGCTGGACGCACGCGATCTCGCGCAGGGCAACGTGAACCCGCAGCTTCTCGCTGCCGTATTGGCCGAGGACCTGCAGGCGATGAGGCGGTCATGAAGCTGTCGCATCTGGACCAGGCCGGCCGCGCCCGGATGGTAGATGTCGGCGACAAGCCGATGATGGATCGGTCGGCGGTCGCGATGGGGACGATTCGGATGTCGCCGGACGCGTTCCGGCAGGTGGCCGAGCAGGCCATCGCCAAGGGCGACGTGCTCGCCGTGAGCGAGGTCGCGGGAACGCTGGCGGCGAAACGAACGGCGGAGCTGATCCCGCTCTGCCACCCGCTCGGTCTGGACCATGTAGCGGTAGAAGCCAGTCTGACTGAGGCGCTGCCCGGCGTGCGTATCCGGGCGAAGGTGCGGACGGTTGGCCGAACCGGTGTGGAGATGGAAGCGTTAACAGCGGTTGCCGTCGCATTGTTGACCGTCTACGACATGGTCAAGGCCGTCGATAGCGGCATGGTGATCGGGGATGTGCAGCTCGTGGAGAAGCAAAAGGCTCCACGCGATGATTGACGGGTGCTTGACGCAAGTGCTGCATGCTTTGACTCGCAGGAAGTCGATTAACAGGGAGGATTATGCAGACGAAAACACAACGTTTGATCTTACGCGGCGGAATTATCGTGCTGGCCGCTCTGCTCATCAGTACCGTGGGCGGGTGGGCCGGTGGCACGACGACCGATACTGCGCGCGCGCCCGCGTCGGGCACCGAGCTCCTCGGTGAACTGCGGTCGCTCCGTCAGCAACTGGACGCGAAACAGGGCGAGCTCGAAGTCGCCCGGCTGCAGCTCGATCGCGTCGATGCCATCATGCAGTACTCGACGCACTACCGGCTGCCTGCCGACATGGCGACGGCGGTCTACGATGTCGCGCTCAGCGAGGGGATCGATCCCGGCCTGGCGTTCCGTCTGGTGAAGGTCGAGTCGGGGTTCAACCCGCGCGCCACGAGTCACGTCGGGGCGGTCGGGCTCACGCAGGTGCTGCCCAGCACGGCGCGGCTGTATGAGCCGGGCCTGACGACGCAGCAGCTCTATGACCGGGATACGAACCTGCGGATCGGTTTCCGCTACCTGCGGGACCTGCTGGACCGCTATCCGGCCAACATGTCGCTGGCGCTACTCGCCTACAACCGCGGCCCCGCCAAGGTCGAGCAGCTCCTGGGCGCCGGTCGCAATCCTGCGAATGGGTACGAAGTTGAAGTTATGAGGGGATTCCGGCACCACTAACCACGGGTGCCGGTCGGGGTTACCGGCTCGGGATCAGCAGAACGTCACCGGGCCGGATCACACTTCGTATCGTCAGATCATTCGCTTCCAGCAGCGCCGCCAGCCCGATGCCGTGCAGGCGCGCGATACCGCTCGCGGTCTCGCCGCGCGCCACACGATGGCGCGTGCCATCGGAGGGCAGGCTGCTCACGGTACGATACCGGCTCGACACGCGGCGGACGCGGGGCTCCGGCGGGTTGCTCCAGGCGCCGCGCGGTACCACCCGCCCGCTCATCGGCACGATGATCCGTTGGCCCACACGCAGCGCGTGCGCGCGCAGGTGGGGGTTCGCTGCCTGCAGCATGGTGACGGTCACCTTGTAGCGCTCCGCGATGCCCGAGAGCGTCTGACCCGTCGAGACGTAGTGGTCCACGAACGTCACGCGCTCGTTGACCGGCAGATCGGCGTACCGCTCCGCGACCGCCGCGCCCCTGCCCCGGGGCACGCGTACGACCACCGGGCGCTGCGGCGGCGTGATGCCGCGCACGAACTGCGGATTCAGCTCGAGTAGCGCCGCGACCGTGGTATCTGACAGGCGCGCCAATACGTCGAGGCCGGTCGCATCGGGCACCGAAACCTCGTCGAACACTAGCGGCGGCAGGCGCTGGATGTCGGTGAAGCCGTAGCGGCTGGGCTGCTTGGCGATCAACGCGGCAGCGATCAACTTTGGCACGTAGTCGCGCGTTTCGCGGCGCAGATTGCGCCGGTCGGCGATCTGAAAGAAAGTCTGATCATCCACCGTGTCGGGCTCACCCGGCAGGCGCCGGATCTCGCGCTCGATGCGGCCGGCGCCCGCGTTGTAGGCCGCGGCGGCCAGATAGACGCTGCCAGGGATCGATCTGCAGGCCATAGCCCCGGCCCGTGGACGCCATGAATTGCCACATCCCCACCGCCCGGGCGCGGCTTACCGCGGTATTCGACAGCCCGCTTTCGATCAACGTGAGATACACCAGATCCTCCGGCAGGCCACGCGCGCGCAGCCGCTCCCGGATCATGCCCTCATAGCGCCCCAGACGGGACAGCCAGATCTCGAAGCGGTCGCGTGAGTCGAGCTGGAAGAACTCCAGGTACTCGAGCACCCGGCGATTGCCCGCGAAGTTCGAGACGTCGATGTCGAACGTCGTCGTCGCGTCCCGGCCGAAGAGATCCTCCGCCTCCTTGCGCACGTCCTCACCGCGCACCGCCACGTTCGTGCGGGGCGCGGAGAGCGAGTCGGTGGACCGCTCGTGGAGGCTGTCCAGGGCCGTCTGATCGGCGGCGGAGTCCTGCTCGACCGTTGCGAGTGCCGTACCGAGCTGAACGGCCGAGCTGTCGCGAGTAGTCACGTCGGAGACGGGCAACGACGTCACGGGAGCAGGCGGAATATGGGCGCCGGCGCAGGCGGCGAGCGTCGCTGCACTCAACATCGAGAACCACACTGCCGTCAGTCGTGTCATCGTGTCGCCAGATAATTCCCCAGTAAACGGTTTGTCGCATTCAACACTGCAAGTGCCGCGCCGCGGGGCGGATCGACTTCCGTCAAACAAGACCCCACGAGCCGCGTCGCTTCCTTCCCACGCGCCGCCAGCGAAACGATCACCACCGTCGCGTCGAACGCGCGCACCGCCTTCACGCCCAGCAACTCGAACGTGAGTCGCGGCTGTACGGCCTGCTCCAATGCGTTCACGGCTGCAACCGCGCAACAGCGCAGCTCGCCGGTTTGTGACGAAACGCCGTCCGATGATCCCTCAAAGCGCCGGCCATCAGACCACGTCAGCACCACCTTGGCCCGGCAGCGGCCGTTGGCCAGGCGCTGAAACCCGAACTCCTGAAACCGCAGGCGCTCGTCGGGCACGCACCACCCTCACTCGAACCGAACTTCGATCTGCTGCTTGACGCCCGGGTCCTGATTCGCTTCGACCACATCGACCTCGAGACGGGGACGGCCCTGCCCGTCCTGCTCGGCCGAGATGACCAGAATCAGCCCGCTGTCGAACTCCACCTTCACGTGCCGCACGTCGGAGCGCACCGTGACATGCTTGATCGTCTCACCACGCAGCCGCGTCACTGCTCCGACGATGCGCCGGAGATCCTGCAGGTTCGCGGTGCTCACGAGAGACGCTCCGCGAGCAGCTGCGATAGTGCTGCGTCGGGGATCCGCTCAGCCTGGATGAACAGTGACGACTTCGAGGTGGCCTCCAACGGATACGGCGTCCAGAACGACCGGCGCCGACCCGGGAGCGATTCAGACGCGGCGCGAAACGACAACACCAACTGCCAAGCGGACGTATTCGCGTGCCGCTCGGCGACCGCGTCCACATGCCAAACCTGGTCCCCGTGCGCAATTACTCGCCATGACATGGCTCACCTCGACCCCGGAATGAAGGGCAAAGGGGCCCCAATATGGGGGTTAGCTCGTGACCGGTCAATGGGTTAGCTCTCTCCAGCGAACTGCGGTGGGAGGTCAGTCGTCCCGGGTTACGTAGGCACGGAAGCGGGTCGCCAGGTCCCGCGTGACGGGGCCGGAAACGCCTTTCCCGATCGCCCGGCCGTCGAGTTTTGAAATCCCCACGACCTCGGCGGCGGTTCCGGTCAGGAACACCTCGTCGGCGGTGTACAGATCGTACCGGTTCATCGGCAACTCTTCGATGGCGTATCCCGCCTCCCGACCGAGCTCGATCACGGTGTCGCGCGTGACGCCGCGGAGGATACCTGCGTACGGCGGGGGCGTGCGGAGTGTGCTGTTGGACACGGCAAAGAGATTCATGCCGCTCGCTTCGGCGACGTAGCCGGCGGAATCGAGCATGATGACCTCGTCCACGTTGGCCGCGATGCCTTCGATCTTGGCGAGGATGTGGGAGAGGTAATTGAGCGACTTCACCCGGGGAGAAAGCGATTCGCGATGGAGGATCGGGGTAGCGGCGGTCAGCGCGATCAACCCCTTCTCGTACCGGTCCTGGGGCCACAGCTTGATCGTGTCGAAAATGCAGAAGACGGTCGGCTTCGGGCATTTCCGGGGATCGAGACCGAGGTCGCCGACCCCGCGCGTGACGACCAGGCGGATATAGTTGTCCTTGATCCCGCTCTTGGCGACGCCCTCCTCGACCATGCGCCCCATAGCGTCCTTCGCCATGGGGATTTCGAGCCAGATCGCTTTTGCCGACGCGTACAGGCGATCGAGGTGGGCATCCAACCGGAAGACGCGGCCGCCGTAGGCCCGGATGCCCTCGAAGACGCCGTCGCCGTACAGGAGGCCGTGGTCGAACACAGAAACGACCGCGCTGCCGCGGTCGTACCACGTCCCATCGATCCACACGATGGAGGGCATTGTCGGAATCTGGCTCCTATGGTCGCCCGTGACAACGGGGGGTGAAGACGCAGTGAGGCGGCTGGGGATCGAACCCAGGACCTACGGATTAAAAGTCCGTTGCTCTACCAACTGAGCTACCGCCTCCCTCAAAAACAACACCGTCAAAGGTAAACCGTCGAAAGAGGGCGTCAAAATCACAGCGTCAAATCAAAGACGTCGAAAAAGGCGTCAAAACACACCATAAGGCGTGAAATCGATGACGCCGCGGACCTAAGAGGCATGATCATATCAGGATGGTGCTCCGTGCCAATCCGGCCAATCTGCGTGTCGTACAGGTAGCGGAAATCGTCGCAAAAGGCTGCGCTGTCCTCGCCAAGAACTTCCGCGGTCCTGGAGCACTCGCACGCGCCGATCAACTGGTGCGCGCGTCCACATCAATTTGCTTGAACATCGTCGAGGGCAGCGGCCGCGGGACCGTGCCCGATTTCCGCCGCTTTCTCCTTCAGGCTCGGGGTTCAGCCCAGGAAACGCTCGCCCTACTGCGGGTTCTTGTTCCGACTGAGGAGCAACGATCAGCCGTGCGCTCTCTCCAAAGCAGTACGGTACTTGTCCTCAAAATGCTGACTCGACTCTACGAGCATCCCCCACCCGACAAGTAACGCCGCCGCTTTGACGCCTCTCAGACGTCTTTGATTTGACGCCTCCCTCGACGTCGTCCAATTGACGCCATTCGACTCGACGTCCTTCATTTGACGCTTTTGGTTTGACGTCTCTACTTTCTAGCTCATGGCCATAACAAGCGTTTCCGATACCGCCCGCTGGGTCGCGATGTATAGAGCCATGGAAAGCGAGCGCCCAGACGCCTTGTTCCGAGATCCCTACGCTCGGCGGCTCGCGGGAACTGCCGGCGAGCAAATTCTCGCCTCCATGCCGCAAGGCCGCCGCTGGGCGTGGCCGATGATCGTCCGCACCGCGGTGATGGACGAAATCGTCATGCGCCTGGTCACACAGCAGGGCGTGGACACGGTCCTCAACCTGGCCGCCGGTCTCGATGCGCGTCCCTATCGTCTCGATCTGCCCCGCGAGCTCCACTGGATCGACGTGGACCTCGAGGGCATCCTCTCGTACAAAGAAGCGGCGCTCGCGGGCGAGCGGCCGCGCTGCCAGGTCGAGTTCGTGCATGCCGATCTCACGAACCACGCGGCTCGTCGGTCGCTGTTCCAACGGGTCGGCGCCCAGGCGAAGCGCGCGCTGGTGATTGCGGAGGGGCTGCTCGTCTACCTCAAGCCCGACGACGTCACGTCACTCGCCAAAGACCTCTCAGCCCAGCGGGCATTTCGCTGGTGGCTGATCGACCTCGGATCCCCGGCGCTACGCCAGTTTCTCAGTCGCACCTGGGGCAATCAGCTACGCTCCGGAAACGCCCCGATGCTCTTTTTCCCGGAAGAGGGCACGGCCTTTTTCGCCCCGGCCGGGTGGGACGAGGCGGAATACCGCCCGATTTTCCATGAGGCGCTGCGGCTGCGGCGCGCTCCGAAGATGTCGTGGCTATGGAGACTGCTGGGACTGTTCGCGTCAAAAAAACGGCGCGCGGAGCTCAAACGCTTCTCAGGCATCGTCCTGTTCAAAACATCAACCCCAGGAGACCGTTCGTGACCCAGTGGCGCCCGCTGTCCCTGCTCGCCATCGTTGGCGCCTGCAGTCCTGCCAAACCTCCTGCCCCACCGGCTGCCAACGTCGTCACCATCACGGCGACGGACTATGCGTTCGGGGCACCCGACACGATTCCGGCGGGGCTGACGACGATCCGCATGATCAATCCGGGCCGCGAGCCACATCGGGCGGTCGTCGCTGGCGGCGCCGGAAAGACGTTCGCCGAGCTCGAAGCCGCACTGCTCAAGGAAGGCCCACTCCGCGACTGGCTGACGGTCCCGGGCGGCGCCGGCGCGGTCAGCAGCGGCGACAGCTCCGTCGTCACGGCCACGCTGACGCCCGGCAACTACCTGATTCTGTGTTTCATTCCGAGCCTGGATGGCAAGCCGCACGTTGCGAAGGGCATGTATCGGCGGCTCGTCGTGACGCCGGCACCTGGGGGCGCAGTGGCGACAGCAGAGCCGCCGGCGGATGTGACCGTGACTCTGTCCGACTATGCCTTTGCGACCTCGACGCCCTTGACGGCGGGCACGCACACGATCCGGGTGGAGAACAGCGGGCCGCAGCTGCACGAGCTCACGATCGAGCGCCTTGCCCCGGGGAAAACGCTGGCCGATTGGCAAAAATGGTTGGCAGGCGGGATGCGGGGCCCGCCACCCGCCCAGCCAGCCGGTGGTTTCACCGGGCCTGATAAGGGAAAGGTCGGGTGGCTGACGATTACCCTGACGCCTGGCACCTATCTGTTGAATTGCTACGTGCCAGACGTGAAGGATGGAAAACCGCACTTCATACACGGTATGGTCCAGCAGATCACGATAACGTGACCGTCCGTCAGAACACCCAGTGCACCCCGATCTGCGTCTGCTGGGGATCGCCTAGCCCGCTGCGCAGCGTGCCGTCGAAGTTGAAGAGCAGGCTCGTCGCGGCTGGATCGCGGAAGTTTTCGTTGCCGAGGACGTTGAACATCTGCGCCACGAGCTCGACACGGCCTTTGCCGACGTTGAACGGCCACGTCAGGCCCACATCCCACGAGAAGTAGCTGTTGTCCTTGCGCAGCGTGTTGCGCTGGAGCACGCTGCCGTCCGCGCAGTTGCGGTCCGCTGGCGACGTGGCGCGCTGCCCCTTGGCAGGCGCGAAGGGGCTGAACGGGCTGGGCCCGCAGCTGATCGACGTCGGCTGCGCCGAGTAGAGGCTCACCCGGTTGTCGAGGAAGATCCCGCCGCCGATGTGCGCGATCATCCAGCCGTTGAAGCGATGCCGCTGATCCCGGTCGCTCCAGCCATACTCTGGAGCGAGGTTGTCGGCACGGGCGTAGCGGAACGTGAACGGATCGCGCTCGTTGTCGTCGTCCGACTTATCGAACGACAGCGTGTAGTTGACCTGGAACTGGAAGTTGGGATCGAGCACACGCTTGAGGCCGATCGTGAAACCGTTGTAGGTGGACTTGGCACTCGACTCGACCACGGTGAGCGTTCCGATGCCGGCCCATGGTGAGCCGAATAACGGGTCGTTCCGGTTGATGAACCGGGTGACGTGGTCGGTGGCGGCGTGCGTAAACGTGAGCGTCAGCCCCAGGTCGGACGCGACCTGCCGCTCGTACCCGATCGTGACGTTCAGCGTCCGAGGATTGCGGAAGTTCTTGTCAAACACGAACACCGAGGGGGCGAACACCGCCGACAGCGGCACGTTGGATGGGAACAGGTTCGGGAACGACGGTCCCGGCAGGCCGAACGGGATCGTGGCGCTGGACCCGAACAGCGTCACGCCCCGATAGCCGTCCGTGCTGCGCGTGGAGGCGAGATTCAGCCCCGGAATGCGGGCGTAATACAAGCCGGCGCTCGCGCGCACGACCGAACGGCCGTCACCATGCGGATCCCACGCGATGCCCAGACGCGGCTGAATCATCTTCTTGTCTGACGGAATCGTGCCGTCCGAGGGGAACGTGAACGTACCCTGGGCATTCGTGACCGTCTGGCCGTACAGTGGCGCGTAAGCCGTGGAGTCACGCGGCGATAACAGGCTCGGCTCGATCTGAGCGGACCAGCGCAGCCCGTAGTTGAACGTCCAGTTCGGATTTGGCTTCCAGGTGTCCTGGATGTAGAAATCGAGCTCGGTCTGGGGGATGCTCTGCGTGCCCGCCTCGCGCACCGAGCGATTCACGCCCGCCTGCTGCAGGTACAGGAGCAACGGCCCGACGATCGTGTCTGTGCGACCCACGACCGCGTCGCACGTACCGTCGGTCTGTGTATAGAAGTTCGCGCCATTGCGACACTCGACATAGTTCGAATCGTTGGCGACGTAGTTCAGGAACCCATTCACCGAGCTGAAGATGTACCGGCTGTTCGCAAAGCCGATGAACGTCTGGACCGAGTTCACGCGGTTGTACTCGCCGCCGAGCTTGAAGAAGTGGTCACCCTTGGCGATCGAGATATTGTCGAGCAGCTGGACGCGCGTGTCGTAGTAATCGATCGGCAGGAAGAACGGCATGCCGAATCGGTAGTTGCCCGCAAAGTCCAGCGCAACGTCGGGGAACGGCCGCTGTCCAGTCCCGGTCGGGTCCGCGCCCAGCGCGCTGCTGCGGGGACCGTCATACGGACGCGGCCGATCTTCACGCGAGTATTGGAACCGGAACTCGTTCGCCAGGCGCGGCGTCAGGTACGATACGAGACTGCCGTTGATCGCGTTGGAGTGATCCTGCTCGAGTCCATTGGCGCTGCGGCCCCAGCTGTCCACGTCGAACGTGCCGTTGGCCTGCTCCGACCAGGTGTAGTTGTACTTGATCGAGGCGTTGTGCTTGTCCGATAACCTGAAGTCGAACTTCGCCAGCAGCGCGCGCGCGTTGTTGGTGCGCGCGATCGGCCCGTAGTCGTTTCGCAGGGCTCCGCCAAACGCCGAATCCATCCACGCCCGCAGCGGCGCCGCGATCCGACTGGGATTCGTCTGTTTCGTCTCGTCGTAGATCTGCTGGTCGTAGGCCAGGAAGAAGAACGCGCGGTCGCGCTTGATCGGCCCGCCGAGCGTGAATCCGAACTGGTGCTGCGTAAAATCGGGCGCCGGAAGCGTCACACCGGCATGGTGCGGTTGGCCCGACAGCGCGCCGTCCTTTCCATAATAGTGCAGCGAGCCGTGCAGCTGATTCGTGCCCGACTTGGTCACCACGTTCACGAAGCCGCCGGAGGAACGGCCGAACTCGGCGTTGGCGCCTGAGGACGTGACCACGATCTCCCGCACCGCGTCGAGGTTGAACGTGAACGGTGGGCGCTGGCCACCGCGCTGCTCGCCGAAAAACGGGTTATTGAAGTCGGCGCCATCCACCGAAACGTTGTTGTGGATACCCTTTTGCCCGCCGATCGACAGCTCGTCGCCGTCCGGACCCTGCACGATCGCCACGTTCGGCGTGAGGAGCGTCAGGTTGAGGTAATTGCGCCCGTTGTTCGGGAGGCGCTCGACCGCCGCGTCCGGCAGACGGGTGGAGCTCTCGATTTTCGTCGCCTCGACGACCGGCTGTGTCGCCTCGACGACCACCGCCTGGAGCTGCACCGCCGCGAGCGGCAGGGTCAGGTTCACAGTTTCACCCACACCCAGCCGGACGCCGGTGCGCCGCGTCTCGCTGAAGCCCACGGCGCGGGCAGTGACGTCGTATGTGCCCAGCGGCATGAGGGGCGCGACGAAAATGCCGCGTTCATTGGTGGCGACTTGGCGTTGGAACCCGGTCTGCGTCTCGCGCAGCACGACGCTAGCGCCTGCGACGTCAGTGCCCGACGGGTCGGTGACGGTGCCGCGGATGACACCAGTCGTCGCTTGCGACTGTGCAGCCAGAACGACGGGGAAGACGAGAGCCAATACGACCGGCCCGAGGAGCTTACGCACCATGCTTCGGCCTCCGACGGGATGGGAAGGATGTTTCGGGACGGCTAGCGTATCACCCGTGAAGGACGTCCGCAAGGCTTAGTTTTCAGACGATGCAAAACGCCGAAATCGCCCGCCTCCTCACCGACGTCGCCGACCTGCTCGAGATCTCTGCGGGCAATCCGTTCAAGGTGCGGGCCTATCGCAACGCCGCGCGCACGGTCGCGGATCATCCCGATCCCATCGCCGAGCTCGTGTCGGGAGGGGAGTTCGACCTGACCGACCTGCCGGGCATCGGGGGCGGCATCGCGAAAGAGATCACGGCGCTGGTCAACACGGGCACCCTGCCGCAGCGCCAGCAGCTCGTGGCGACGCTGCCACCCGGCTTGCTCGAGCTGCTGCGCATTCCCGGCCTCGGCCCCAAGCGCGTCAAGCTGCTTCACGAGCAATTGAAAGTGAACAGCGTCGCCGATCTCAAGGACGCGCTGGAAAAGGGGAAGATCGCGAAGCTTCCGGGTTTCGGCCCCAAACTCCTGGAGAAGATTCGCGAGGGCGTCTCCGACACCGCGACCACGGCGCAGAAGCGCATGGTGCTGCACGAAGCCGAGCAGTACGCCCGGGCAATCGTGGAGTACCTGAAGGCGGGAGGCGGCATCGACGAGATCGACGTGGCCGGCAGCTTCCGCCGGCGCAAGGAAACCATCGGGGACCTCGACATCGTGGTCAGCTGCCGGAATCCGGCCGTGGTCATCGCGCGATTTGGAAAATTCGGTGAAGTCACCCACATCGCGTCACAGGGCGAGACCCGGTCGACGGTGCTGCTCTCCAGCGGGCTGCAGGTGGACCTGCGCGTCGTGGAGCCCGCGTGCTTCGGCGCGGCGATGCAGTACTTCACCGGCTCGCAAGCCCACAACATCGAGCTCCGCAAAATCGCGCAGGCGAAGAACCTCAAGCTGAACGAGTACGGAGTGTTCCGGGGATCGAAGTGCATCTCGGGCCGAACGGAAGAGGAGGTCTACGGATCGCTCGGCCTCGACTGGATTCCGCCGGAGATGCGCGAGAACCGCGGCGAGATCGCGCTCGCGAAGGAGCACAAGCTCCCCAAGCTCGTCACGCTGGAGGAGATCCGCGGCGACTTGCAGATGCACACGGACGCGAGCGACGGCAAAGCCACGTTGACGGAGATGATCGAGGCGGCGCGCTCCTGCGGCCACGCGTACATCGCGATCACCGACCATTCCCCGCGTACGTCAATGGCCGGCCAGAGTCCCGCGGAGATTCGTGCCCAATGGAAGGAGATCGATCGGGTCAATACGGGGATCCGCGGCTTGCGCGTGCTCAAGAGCGTCGAAATGGATATTCTGGAGAGCGGCAAGCTCGACCTTCCGGACGACCTGCTGGCGGAGGCCGATTACGTGGTCGCGACGATACACTACGGGCTAAAGCAGAGTGAGCGACAACTCACCGATCGGCTACTGCGCGCAATCGAAAACCGCTGGGTTGATGCGATCGGCCATCCGACGGGCCGGATCCTGCCCAACCGGCCCTCCTATCCGCTCGACTTCGACGTCGTCGCGAAGGCCGCGGCGAATGCGAAATGCCTGCTCGAGATCAACGGCAGCGAGCGCTTGGATCTGCCCGACACGCTCGCCGCCGCTGCCAAATCCCACGGCGTGCGGTTCGTGCTCTCGACCGACGCCCACAACACGCGCGAGCTCGAATTCATGCGGTTCGCCGTCGCCGTAGCCCGGCGGGCGTGGCTTACCGCGGCCGACATCCTCAACACGCGGCCGCTGCCGGAGTTCTTGAAGGGATTACGTCGCAGCCGAAATCGTTAACAACTCGATCTGGGCGACCGGCTCGAAGCTGTAACGGTGGTGGCGGGTGGGACCGAGGCGCTGAATCGCGTCGAGGTGCTCGGGCGTCGCGTAGCCCTTGTTCGTTTCCCAGAAATATCCGGGGTGCCGCGCGGCCAGCCGATCCATGAGGTAATCGCGCACGACCTTGGCGATGACCGACGCCGCCGCGATCGAGTGGCAGCGCGCATCCCCGTCCACGATGGCTTCGTGCTCGCACCCGAGCTCGGGGCACGGCAGCCCATCGATGAGGACGTGCGCCGGGACGATGCCGAGCCGCCGCAACGCGCGCTCCATCGCGAGGATCGAAGCGCGGCGAATGTTGAGCCGGTCGATTTCGTGGACGCTGGCCGCCCCGACCGCGACGGCGGCGGCACGCTCCCGGATCTTCACGGCGAACTTCTGGCGCTGCAGCGCCGTCAGCACCTTCGAGTCGTCGAGCCCGCGGATCGGCTTCGCGCCCATCGGAAACACGACGGCCGCGGCGACCACTGGACCAGCCAGTGGACCGCGGCCGACTTCATCGATTCCGGCGACGATGCTCCGCCCTTCGCACCACAGCGCCGCCTCGCGTTTCAGCGACGGGCGGCGGTGCCTCACGTCTCGCTCGGCTCCTGTTCGGCCGTGCCGGCGGTCGGGACCGTGATCCCGCGTTTCTCGCGGATCCGCGCCGCTTTCCCGGCCAGCCGGCGCAGGAAGTACAGCTTGGCGCGCCGCACGCGGCCCTTCCGCATCAACCCGATCTCGGCGATCGACGGCGCATGCAGCGGGAAGATGCGCTCGACGCCCACACCCGCGGAAATCTTGCGGACGGTGAACGTCTCGTTGATGCCGCCCCCGCGCCGGGCGATGCAAATGCCCTCGAACGCCTGGAGGCGCTCCTTGTCACCCTCGCGCACGCGCACCATGACGCGCACCGTGTCGCCGGGTGCGAAAGCCGGGATGTCCGTCTTCAGGGCTTCGCGCTCGACTGCTCTCAGCTTCTCCATAACTAGTCCCCGTGTTTCGACCAGATATCCGGTCTGCGTTCGCGCGTGAGGCGCTCGGCCTCAGCCGCCCGCCATGCCGCAATCTTATCGTGATCGCCACTCAACAATACGTCCGGGACGTCGAGCCCGCGATAGCTGGGCGGCCGCGTGTAGCTGGGCGGCGCCAATAGTCCTTCATAATGCGAATCACTCGCTGCCGACTCGTGATCCCCCAGCGCGCCGGGCAGCAGCCGGACCACCGCGTCCACGATGCACAACGCCGCCGGCTCTCCGCCCGTCAGTACGAAATCGCCGATCGAGACTTCTTCCGCGCCCAAACCATCCACGACTCGGTTGTCGATGTCCTTGTAATGCCCGCACAGCAACGTCAACTCACGGCCTAGCGAATAGCGAACTGCAAGCTCATGCGTGAAGAGCTGTCCGCGTGCCGACAGCACGACAATCGGCGGCTTCGCCTTCAGATCCTCGACTGCCTCGAAGAACGGCTCCGGCTTGAGCACCATCCCCGCGCCGCCGCCATACGGTGCGTCATCCACGGTGTGATGCTTGTCGTGCGTGTAGTCGCGCAGCTGCACGATGCGAAAGCGCACGAGTCCGGCTGCCGCGGCTCGTCCCACAATGCTCGATCCCAGCGCCGCGGTGAACGAATCCGGAAACAGCGTCACCACGTTGATCTGGAGCATCGCTACTCGTCCACCGCCACGAGCTGGTCGCGCCAGCCTTCCACTGCTTCACGCGACGTCACACCCTCGAAGCCGAGTAACCATTCGCGATGATAGGCACGGCGCCGGGTGACGACCAGCGGGCCGGCCAACACCTTCCGATCTGCGTCGAGGACATAGAGTCGCGCCTTCGGCACGAACACCGTCCCCGGCTTCTCCACGAGGGGGATCACCGCCACCTCCCCGTGCTGGCCGTGCGGCTTCCGCAGCCGCCCGACTACGCGGCGGGCGTCGGAGGCGGAGCTGATTTGCCCAGTACGCCGGCCTTCTTGAGGAGCGAACGCACCGTGTCGGTCGGCGTCGCGCCCTTCTCGAGCCAGGCCCGCGCCTGCTCGGCGTTCACATCGATCGCCGCTGGATTGGCGCGCGGGTTGTAATTGCCGATCGCCACTACAAAGCGGCCGTCGCGCGGCGACTTGGAGTCCGCGACGACGATCCGGAAATAGGACTGACCCTTCCGCCCCACCCGGCGTAGCCGAATTCGAGTTGCCATAGCGTTCCCTACATCCTTTTCATGAACTTGCTCATCCTGCGCATCTGCTGGAACTGTTCCAGCAGTCGATTGACTTCCTGTACGGTCCGTCCGGATCCCTTCGCAATCCGCAGCTTACGGGAGCCGCTCAACACGTTGGGATCGGCACGCTCCTCAGGGGTCATCGACAGCACGATCGCCTCGACATGCTTGAGGCGCTTGTCGTCCATCGACACACCTTGCAGCGCCTTCGCGTTGATCCCCGGCAAGAGCCCGAGCACCTGGCTCAGCGGCCCCATGTTCTGCATCTGCTTCAGCGCCACCAGAAAATCCTGCAGGTCCATGCCCTTCTTGGACCGCACTTTTTGATCGAGGCGCTTGGCGGCTTCCGCATCGACCGTCGCCGCCGCCTTCTCGACGAGCGCGACCACGTCGCCCTGCCCGAGAATCCGTCCCGCCATCCGGCCGGGATCGAAGGGCTCGAGCGCATCGGTCTTCTCGCCCACTCCGACGTACTTGATCGGCACGCCGGTCACACCGTGGATAGACAGCGCGGCACCGCCGCGGGCATCGCCATCGAGCTTCGTCAGGATCACACCCGTGAGCCCGACACTCTCGTGGAAGCCGCGCGCGATTTTCACGGCATCCTGGCCCGTCATCCCGTCCGCGACCAACAGCACTTCCTTCGGCGCCACGGCGGCCTTCAGCGCGCGCAGCTCCTCCATCATCTCGGCGTCGATCTGCAAACGTCCCGCCGTGTCCACGATGATTGTGCGAGCGCGTTCCGACTCGGCCTCGCGCAACGCATCCTGCACCAGCTTCACCACGTTTCCCGTTTCCCGTTTCCCGAGAACCGGCACGCCAACTTGGGCACCCAGCTGCTGCAGTTGTTCGGCCGCCGCCGGCCGGTAGATGTCGGCCGCCACGAGCGCCGGCGCCTTCTGCTCGAGCTTCAGCCGCCGAGCGAGCTTGGCCGCGGTGGTGGTCTTCCCCGATCCCTGTAACCCGACGAGGAGAATGACCGTCGGACCGACGGAGGCGAATTCGAGGCCGGCCTTGGTGCCGCCGAGCAGCGTCGCAATTTCGTCATGCACCAGCTTGACGACTTGCTGGCCGGGACTGACCGCTTTGACCTGCAGCGCGCCGACGGCCCGCTCGCGCACCCGCTCGACGAAGCCCCGCGTGACCTCGAAACTCACGTCCGCCTCGAGCAGGTGGCGGCGAATCTCGCGCAGCGCGTCGGTGACGTCGCTTTCCGAGAGCACCCCGCGACCCCTGAGCCGGTTCAGAACACCGGTCAGCTGCTCGGAAAGGGCCGTAAACATAAGCGTAGCAAGCTAAATGGCGAGTACCCTTAAACCAAGTGGGGGTCTTATCTTGCCCTCTATGCCTGACCAGATCCGCGAGGCGGAGCAGACGCCACCGACGCAACAGGTCATCCCGCAATGGTCCCGGCCGGACGACGGGGAGCGGCAGGCACGACTCGACGCCATGAAGCGGCGCGCCACCGGCTTGCTGGCGATCGCGCTGCTCGTCTTCGTCGCCGCCAGCCTGTACGAGTCGCAGTTCCCGTGGCTCGGCTTCGTCCGCGCGACCGCGGAGGCCTCACTGGTCGGCGGGCTGGCGGATTGGTTCGCGGTGACGGCGCTGTTTCGGCACCCACTCGGCCTGCCGATTCCGCACACCGCCATCGTGGCCACGCGCAAAGAGCGAATCGGCCAGATCCTTGGCAACTTCGTGCAGAACCACTTCCTGTCGCGCGACGTGATCGCAGCGAACCTGCGCCGCGTCCACCCCGCCGAACGCGCGGCGCAGTGGCTCGCGGACCGCGAGCACGCCCGCCAGATCTCGCGCCAGTTCGCCAGCGGCCTCGTGAAAACGCTGGACGGACTCCCGCCCAACGAGCTCCAGGATCTCGTGAGCCAGGTCGTGCGGAACCGCGTGCGCACATTTCGCGTAGCGCCCGCGCTCGGCAAGACGCTGGCATTGGCGCTCGCCGACAACCGGCAGGAAGAGTTGCTCAATGCGACGGTGAGGCTCGCGGCGGAGGCGGTCAGGAACAATCGCGACCTGATCCGCGAGCGCGTGCGCGCCGAGACGCCATGGTGGGTGCCACCCGTCCTCGATGACAAGATCTATCAAAAGATCATCGAGGCCGTCGAGCGGCTGTTGCACGACATGGTGATGGATCCGGCGCATCCGCTGCGCACCGCGTTCGACGACGCGATTCGAGACTTTATCGAGCGGCTGCAGCACTCGCCCGAAGTGATCGCGCGCGCCGAGGCATTGAAGGAAGAGTGGCTCATGGGCGCGCAGACAGACGAGCTGGCGCGAAAACTGTGGGAGGGCGTTCGGCAGGCAGTGAGCAAGTATGCGACCGGGTCCGACGGGGGGACCACTGCTGGTCCCAGCCCGCTCGACAGCGGCGTGAGCGAATTCGGCATCGCCCTGCTTTCGAATCCCACGCTCCTCGCCGAGATCGACGATTTGCTGATCGACGTCACGGCAGGTGTCGTCGAGAAGTATCGGCACGAGATCGGCGACCTCATCGCCCAGACTGTGGCGAGTTGGGATCCGGAAGCGACGTCGCGGCGCTTCGAGCTGGCGGTGGGGCGGGACCTGCAGTTTGTGCGGATCAACGGCACGCTTGTCGGCGGGCTCGTCGGCTTGTTGATCTACACGATTACTCGCTTCCTCCACTGAGACGCACGGTAGGAATCGCGCGCCACCCTTTCCAGTCGTTGGGAGCATCGACAAGGCGGACAACCGGCCGACCTTGAATCGTCAGCTGCATTATTTCCGACCGTCGGCCGGTCCCAGAGCGTCGTCTTGCCCAAGCGCGTTGCAGGCCGCCCGTGAACCGCGCGGCAGCCGCGGCATCGTCCCAGACGCTGTACCACACGAGCGCGTCGCTCTTCGGCCCGAGCACCTGATAGCGATCGCCATCCCACCCTGTCGCGAGCGTTGTGGCCTCCGACTCGCTGTCGAGGAGCTGTTGCAGCAGCAGGCGGGTCTCGAACTCGCCCAGATCGTCCTCGTATTGCACGGTGTCCGCCGGTCCCGGGGGGGGAGGGGGCGCAAAAGTCACCGTCGTGGGTTCATCGTGCGCCGCGTAACGCTCCGGATGCAGGATCTGCTCGGTAGACGTCGGCATCGAGTCGAGCACCGATCGGCCGAAGTATTTGTGGCGGAACCACACCACGAAATCGGCGCCGCCGAGGTATGGGAACACCATGGTCTCCCGTAGCCACAGCGGGGCCTGACTGAACTGTTGCATCTGCGGTCCCTGCTGACCGCCCAGGAGCGCCCGGGACTTCCAGAACAGACCGAGCGGAAGCGTGTCCGGGTTCTGCTCGGGCATCATCACGGACATCTGAACCAGCGTCGCCTGACCTTCGAGCACCGCTTGCGCTGCAGCCCGGCGATCGTTGCGGTGATGTTGCGCGATCACAGAGTCCAGATTGGCATACTGGTCCTGCAGCGCATGGACGAGCTCGTGCGCCATGACGATGCGCAGCTGCTGCGGTGGTACGTCGGCCACGACGAACAGCGCACTGGAGTCGGGATCGTAAAACCCGGCGATCTGCTCCGTGAGCAACGCGGTCATCGTGGCGTGGAGATCGAGTGACGGCGGAATGAGGCCGAACAGGCGCAACGCCGCTTGCGAGCCGTTCAGCTCCGCCGGTGGGAGGTCCTCGTCAATCTTGTGCACGACGTACTCATGCACCTGATCGCGCGAGCGCCGTAACACGGCGGGTTCCTTCTTGAACCGCAGTCGCGCGGCCTCAGCGACGGCCGGCATGAGACGGTGCACCATGTCTTTCAGCTCTGCTTCGTTCTGCACTGCCTGGGCACGTTCGCGGCACCCCAGGGTCAGCGCGACGACAACGGCGACAGCGAGTCGGCTCAGCCGGCCCACTCGATTCCCTTCCCCACGGCCTGGCCAACGACGCGCGCCACTTCCTTGCCCGTGACCACGAGGCCCTGGCGCTCGAGCTCGGCGCGCAGCCGGCGATCGAGATCGACGCGCTGCTCCTCTAGGGACGGTCGGACGGTCTGACGGTCGGACGGTCGGTCCGCTTTCTCCGCTGGGGCCGGCTCGGCCGTCCGGCCGGCAGGCCGACCTCCGAGCAGCTGCTCAATCTCTTCGCCGAATCGTTGCAGGACGGTCGCCAGGTCGGGCATTGGCTCTGCAGGCGCCGTTCCTTCCTCTTCCGTCAAGCCGCGCCGAATCAGCGCCTCGACCTTCTTGCGGTCGCGAATCAGCTTGTCGAGCTCGGGAGACACACGGGCCGTCGCCTGGGCATGCGCACAGGCTTCGTCGAGCACGTCGATCGCCTTGTCGGGTCGCGCGCGATCGGGGACGAAGCGGTCGGTCAGGACGATCGCCGCCTTGAGCGCGTCGTCCGCAATCGCGACGGCATGATGGCGCTCGAGCCGCGGCCGGCGAGCCACCAGGACCTCCCACGTCTGGATCGCGTCCAGCTCTTCGATCGTGACCGGCTGAAAGCGACGCTCGAGCGCTGGATCGGTTTTGATCCACTTGGCGTATTCTTCGCCGGTGGTCGCGCCGATGACGCGGATGTCGCCGCGGACCAGTGCGGGCTTCAGCATGTTCGCAGCGTCCATCGCCGCGCCCATCGCGGTGCCCTGTCCGATGAGGTTGTGCAGCTCGTCGACGAACAAGATGAGATTGCGGTCGGCTTGCAGCGCCTGCACGAGACGACGGATGCGCTCTTCGTACTGGCCGCGGAACGAGGTGCCCGCGAGCATCGAGACGTGATCGAGCCCGAGAATACGGGCGTCTTTGAGCGCGGGGGGTACGTCGCCCTGCGCGATGCGCTGGGCGAGGCCTTCCACGACCGCCGTCTTGCCCACGCCGGCCTTGCCGACGAGCGCCGCGTTGTTCTTCCCCTGTCGCAGCAGGATATCCACGACGCGCTCAATCTCGGCGTCGCGGCACTTCACCGGCTCGAGATCGCCGCGACGCGCCTGTGCCGTCAGGTCGATGCCGACGCGCTCCAGCACGTCGCCCGAATCAAACAGCCCTTCGAAGGGGTTACCCATCTATCAGTCGCCTTTGAGAAAATGCCCGTACCAGGCAATGATCGCGTCACCAAACACGAACGCCACGACCGCACCGACAGCGAGGAATACCCCGAACGGCACGAGTCGCTTCTTCTTGATCGACAGTGGGATGAAGATGAGCGAGCCCAGCGCCGCCCCGGCGAACACCGTGAGCAGCACGCCCTGCCACCCGACGAAGCTGCCGACCATCGCCATCATTTTTACGTCGCCGCCGCCCATCGCTTCTTCCTTGAAGACCCACGTCCCTGCCATTCCGACGAGCCACAGCAGCACGAAGCCGACGGCCGCGCCGAGCAGCGCTTGCAGAAAGCCGTCGACGCCGCCACCGAGGGCGAGCAAGAGACCGATGACGAGCCCGCCCCACGTGAACTCGTCCGGGATGATGTAGTGGCGGGCATCGGTAATCGCGATGCCGAGCAGGAGCGTGCCGAACAGCGCGGCCGCGACGGCGTGCAACGTCATGCCATACGCCAGCAACGCCGCGCCGAACAATACGCCGACCAGCGCCTCGATGAGCGGATACTGCTTGGAGATGGGCTTGTGGCACCAGCGGCATTTGCCGCGCAGCCACAACCACGAAAAGACGGGGATATTGTCGCGCCAGGCGATGGGCTGCTGGCAATTCGGGCACGTCGAGCGCGGCCGCATCAGCGACTCGTCGCGCGGCAGCCGCAGGATGCACACGTTGAGGAAGCTGCCGACGCACAGACCGAGCAGCACGGCGCCCGCGACGATGACGATGTCAGTGCCCACGCAGGACCTCGTAGAGCAGGATCCCCGCCGCCACGGCGACGTTGAGCGACTCGGCGCCGCGCGCCAGCGGAATCGCGACGCGCTGGGCCGCGATCGCGTTGAGCTGCGGGCGGATTCCCGCTCCTTCGTTCCCGACGATCACCGCAATCAGCTCCTTGGGTGAAGTCCTGGAATCGAGCGCGCGCGGAAGCGGCACACCATCCGCCGCGGCCGCCCACAACGTGAGGCTGCGGTCGCGTGCCCACGCGATGAAGGGCCCGTCGTCGAGCTGCACCACCGGGTGCCGGAACGTCGCTCCCATCGCCGCTCGCAACGCTTTCGGATTCATCGGGTCGGCGCTGCCGCGGAGCAACAGGCTCGCCGATGCCCCGAGCGCGTGCGCGGTCCGGATCAGCGTGCCGACGTTGCCGGGGTCCTGGACGCCGTCCACGACGAGCAGCGGTCCCGTGGCGACGTCCTCCAGCCCCCACGTGCGTGGCTGCACGATCGCGAGAATTCCCTGCGGTGTGTCGGTACCCGCGAGATCGCTGAACGCGCGCGATCCGATTTCCTCGACCGCGACCGCGTGGCTGGCGAGCTCGGCAGCGAGCGCCTGGCCTCGCGTCGTGCGAGCGAGCTCGGGGGCAACGAGTGCCCCCTTGAACTCGAGGCCGGCGGCGAGCGCTTCCTCCACCAGCCGCACGCCTTCCACGAGTGCCAGCCCGCGGCGTCCGCGCGCCTTGCGGCGTTGGAGATCGCGCACGGTCGACTGCAGATTACTGCGAATGCGTGTCCTCGTGCCGGTCACAGGTGCCCCTAAGATTGCGCCCGTCCTTGCTTTCGCCAAGGCACGGCTTCGGAACTCATGAGAATCGCCCTCACCATCGCGGGGTCGGATTCGGGGGGCGCAGCCGGCATTCAGGCCGATCTCAAGACGTTTCATCAGTTCGGCGTCTACGGAACCAGCACGATCACGGCCGTCACCGCGCAGAACACGATCGGCGTGTCCGCCTGGCAGGCACTGCCGGCCCAGCTCGTCGCGCAGCAGATCGACGCGCTGGCGGAGGACCAGCGCCCCGCCGCGATCAAGACCGGCATGTTGGCATCCCGCGAAATCGTCGACACGGTGGCGGAGCGCATCGCGTATCATCGTCTCACGACCTACGTGCTGGACCCCGTGATGGTGGCGACGTCCGGCGACCGGCTGCTCGATCGCGATGCCGAGGAGTTGATCGCTCGGCGGCTCGCGCCGCTCGCGCTCCTCGTGACCCCGAATTTGAATGAGGCGGAGATTCTCGTCGCCGCAGAGGTGCGAACGCCGGATCAGATGGAGCGGGCTGGACGCGCGCTCGTCGCGATGGGAGCGCGCGCCGCGCTCGTGAAGGGCGGCCATCTCGCGGACGGCGCAACGATCGTCGACGTCCTCGTGCAGGCCGGGGGCGACTCAGCGCGCCGCTTCACTCACGAGCGCATCGACACGACATCGACGCACGGCACCGGCTGCACGCTGTCGGCGGCGATCACTGCGGGCCTCGCGCTCGGTCGCCCGCTCGAGCAGGCGGTGGCGGACGGGCTCGATTTTGTGCACCGCGCAATTGCAGCGGCGCCGGGGCTCGGAAGCGGCAAGGGGCACGGGCCACTCAACCACTTCGTGCCCGTGCCCCCCCGACCACCAACCGAAGGTCTTTAGGCTACGGATTCCACCAATACGTCGCCTTGATCATGAAGATGTTCTCCGCCGGCGCGCGGAGCATGCTCCCCATCGAGGAGCCGAACCTGAAGTCGCCGTTGTCGTCGGCGGCGGAGCGGCTCTGCGTCCACACGAAGTACAGCGTCGATCCGGGCATGTACTCCCAGCGCAGGACGGCGTTGCCACGCAGCGACTTGAAATTGAAATCCTGGTTACCAAACGACATCGGTTCGGCCGGGCCGACGCCGTCCGGATCGACGGTGTACGAGTTCGTCGAATCGACGTACGTGATCGTCGAACCGTTGTCACGACCGTATCGGATGAAGGACGCGCTGCGCGCACGCGCGAGCTCGTGATAGTAGTCGTACCGGCCCGCGGAAATCAGGGGCTGGGCGTACAACTGGAGCGAGAGCGTCGGACTGTAGGTCCAGTTGAGACGGATGCCTGCCGACAACTCCGTCTGCCTCAGCCCGCCAAAGACATAGTGTGTACCAAAGGTATTCGGCGCGCCGCCAGTCGTGTCAGCGATCGCGGTGATGTACTGATACGGTTGGGTCTG
>WNGG01000682.1_pt1 | contig 36919 bp, 34 predicted proteins | sample 5400661 | NCBI WGS metagenome assembly WNGG01 (sample SAMN13153372, study PRJNA577476) | soil metagenome | isolation source: 100 cm soil or saprolite under Garry oak tree replicate 1 | place: USA:California | collected 2016-06-15
CACTGGGCGTTGATGAGCATGCCCGCGCGCGCCGTCGCGTGCCGGAGCTCGAGGTCGGCGCGACCGCCGACCTCCTTCCACTCCGGCCCCGGAACCGTCACGCGGTAACCGCTGGACGACCTGAACACGCCGCCCTCCAGGCGCGACCCCGCGCACGCGCCGAGCAGCGTTGCGAGTCCGACGGCGGCGACCACCGTCCCGACGCGCCCGGGCGCCACCACGGACCCGTCAGCGCCCCGGCGCCGCACGCCGCTTGTGGCGGCGCCCGAGCTCCTGGAGCACGTCGCGGAGCGGGATCGAGCGCCCGCCGAGGAGGACGAGGGTGTGGAACCAGAGGTCGGCAACCTCCTCGACGAGCCGTCGATCCCCCTCGCCGCCGAGCGCCGCCGTGATCACCTCCGACGCCTCCTCGCCGATCTTCCGGCAGACGGCCGCCTCGCCCTTCGCGAGCAGGCCGGCCACGTAGGAGCCGGCGGGGGGCGACGCCTTGCGCTCGGCGATGACGCGCTCGAGGCGCTCGAGCATGTTGGCCGCCGCCCCGCCGTCACGCAGCGCCCGGAAGAAGCAGGTGCGATTGCCCGTGTGGCAGGCGACCCCCTCCTGGTGCACCTGCACCAGCAGCGTGTCCGCATCGCAGTCGACGTACAGGCCCTGCACGTGCTGCGCGTGACCCGACGTCTCGCCCTTGCGCCACGGCGCCTGCCGCGACCGCGACCAGAAGTGCGTGAGCCCCGTCGCCAGCGTCTGCTCGACGGCCTCGCGATTCATCCACGCGACCATCAGCACCTCGCCCGTGTCGGCCTCCTGGACGACGGCGGGCAGGAGTCCGCGCTCGTCGAAGACGAGCTCTTCGACCTTCACCGACGTACCTCCACGCCGCGCTCGCCGAGGTACGCTTTCACCTCGGCGATCGTGTGGATCCCGAAGTGGAAGAGCGAGGCGGCGAGCGCCGCGTCCGCCTGGCCCTCCACGAGCGCGTCGTAGAAGTGCTCGAGGGCGCCCGCGCCGCCCGAGGCGATCACGGGAACCGACACGGCCTCCGCGATCGCGCGCGTCAGCTCGAGGTCGTAGCCGTCCTTCGTACCGTCGCGGTCCATGCTCGTCAGGAGGATCTCACCGGCGCCGAGCGCGACCGCCTCCTGCGCCCACGCCACGGCGTCGCGCGCCACGGGCCGCCGGCCGCCGTGCGTGTACACGCCCCAACGCGGGGGGCTCGCCGAGGCGCCGCCCTCGCGGCGCGCGTCGATGGCGATGACGATGCACTGGCTGCCGAAGCGCTCCGCCGCCTCGCGGATCACGTCCGGCCGAGCCAGCGCCGCCGTGTTGAGCGACACCTTGTCGGCGCCGGCGCGCAGCAGCCGGCGCACGTCCTCGACCTCGCCGATGCCGCCGCCGACGGTGAGCGGCATGTACACGCCCTCCGCGGTCCGGCGCACCACGTCGAGCATCGTCTTCCGGTCCTCGTGCGACGCGGTGATGTCGAGGAACACGAGCTCGTCGGCGCCCTGCGCATCGTAGGCGAGCGCCGCCTCGACCGGATCGCCGGCGTCGCGCAAATCGACGAAGCGCACGCCCTTGACGACGCGGCCGTCCTTGACGTCGAGGCAGGGGATGACGCGCTTGGCGAGCATCAGCGTCTCGCCGGGGACGACGCGGGTGGCGGCGCCAGCGCCGCCAGCGCGTCGGGCAGCGCGATCGCGCCGGTGTACAGTGCCCGGCCCACCACGACGCCCTCGACGCCTTCGACGGCCGCGAGCCGACGGAGGTCGTCCACGCCCGCCACGCCCCCCGAGGCCAGCACGGGCAGCGGGACGGCGCGGGCGAGCGCCGCGGTCGCCTCGACGTTGGGCCCCCGCTCGGTGCCGTCGCGACTCACGTCCGTGTAGAGCACCGCGGCGGCGCCCGCGTCCCGCGCGCGGCGCGCGACGTCGACGACGGCGACGTCCGCGGTCTCCGTCCAGCCCTTCACCGCGACGCGCTCGCCGCGCGCATCCACCGCGACGATCAGGCGAGAACCGAATCCGCGGCCCGCCGCGCGCAGGAACTCCGCATCGAGGGCGGCGCGCGTGCCGACGACCGCCCAGCGCGCGCCCGCGGCCAGCAGCGTCTCGATCGCGCCGACGTCGCGGAGCCCGCCGCCGGCCTCGACGGGGACGGGCGCCACCGCCACGGCGATCGCGGCGATCAGCGCCGTCTGCATCGGCGCGCCGGCGAAGGCGCCGTCGAGGTCCACGACGTGCAGCCGCGCGGCGCCGAGGGCCACCCAGCGGCGCGCCGTCGCGACCGGATCGTCGGAGAAGACCGTCTCGGCATCGGCGCGCCCCTCCCGGAGCCGGACGCATCGTCCGGCGCGCAGGTCGATCGCGGGGATGACGATCATAGGCTCGCCACGCTCACGCCGACTCCTTGACGAGCGCCGCGAAGTTCTCGAGCAGCCGGAGCCCGACGCGCTGGCTCTTCTCGGGGTGGAACTGCGTGGCGTGGATGCGCCCGTGCTCGATCGCCGCGGCGAAGCGCACGCCGTACTCGCACCACGCGCGCCGTAGACCGCCCTCGCCCCGGACGTCGCAGCCGTCGACCTGGGCGTCGGGGTAGTAGGAGTGGACGAAGTAGAAGCGCGCGCCGTCGGGCACGCCCTCGAAGAGCCGGAGCGCACCGCCGTGCCAGACGCGGTTCCAGCCCATGTGGGGCACCTTGCGCCCCGGCGGGAACCGGCGGACGACACCGGGGATCACGTCGAGACCCTCGCCCTCCCCGAACTCGTCGCTGCGCGAGTACAGCAGCTGATAGCCGAGGCAGATGCCGAGGAACGGGCGCGCGCCGTCGAGCGCGCGCCGCAGCGGCGGCAGCAACCCGAGCGTCTTCAGATTGGCCATCGCGTCGTGGAAGGCGCCGTCGCCCGGGAGCACGACCGCGTCGGCGTCGTCGACGACGCGCGGATCCTGCGTGACGACGGCGGGGGCGCCGACACGCACGAAGGCCTTCTCGACCGAGCCGAGGTTACCGCGTCCGTAGTCGATAACGGCAATCACAGGCTCGCCTCGCCTACGGCTGCGACTCGCAATGCCACGGCAATCACAGGCTCGCCTCGCCTACGGCTGCGGCTCGCAATGCCACGGCGATCACAAAGCACCCTTCGTCGACGGGAGGATGCCGGCGATGCGCGGGTTGAGCCGTGTCGCCTGCTCGAGCGCGCGTCCCACCGCCTTGAAGACCGCCTCCGAGATGTGGTGCAGGTTGTGACCGTAGTGCATGGTCACGTGCAGCGTGATCTCCGCGTTGACGGCGAGCGCGCGGAAGAATTCCTGGAGCATGTCGAGGTCGAAGTTCGACACGCGGGTGCGCGCGATCGGCACCGACCAGACGAGGAAGGGGCGGGCCGAGATGTCCAGCGCCGAGAAGACGAGCGTCTCGTCCATCGGCACGAACGCGGCGCCGTAGCGCACGATCCCCTTCTTGTCACCGAGCGCCTGGCGGATCGCCTGACCGAGCACGATCCCGACGTCCTCTACGGTGTGGTGGATGTCCACCTCGACGTCGCCCTGGGCGTCGAGCGCGAGGTCCATCAGCCCGTGCTTCGCCCATGCCTCCAGCATGTGGCTGAAGAACGGGATCGGCGTCTGCACCTTCGCCGCGCCCGTGCCGTCGAGGTTCAGCTGGATCGTGACCTCGGTCTCCTTGGTCTTGCGCTCCACGCGCGCCTGCCGGGCCGCCCCACTCATCGCCTGTCCTCCCCGAGCCGCGCCCGCGCGGCCCTGCCGTGCGCTTCCAGTCCCTCGATCGTCGCGAGCGCGCCCAGGTGCGGCAGCGCCGCGGCGAGCCCCGAGGGCGAGTACTCGATCACGCTCGTGCGCTTGACGAAGTCTTCCGTGCCGAGCGGCGACGCGAACCGCGCCGTGCCGGCGGTCGGCAGGACGTGATTCGGACCCGCGACGTAGTCGCCGACGACTTCCGGCGTGTGCGCGCCGAGGAACACCGCCCCCGCGTGGCGCACGCGCGGAAGCCACGCCGCCGGCACCGCGACCATCAGCTCGAGGTGCTCCGGTGCCAGCCGGTTCGCGAGCTCCACCGCGGCGTCGAGGTCGCCGACGAGGATCAGCGCGCCGTTGGCGGCCAGCGCCTGGGCGGCGATCTCCCGGCGCGGCAGCGTCAGGAGCTGCCGCTCGACCTCGGCCGCGACGCGCGGGATCTGCGCCGGGGCGTCGGTGATGAGGAGCGGGCGCGCCATCGGATCGTGCTCGGCCTGGGCGAGCAGGTCGGCGGCGATCCACGCGGGATTCGCCCCGCCGTCGGCCACGACCACGACCTCGCTGGGACCCGCGACCATGTCGATCCCGACTTCGCCGAACACCCGGGTCTTGGCGAGCGCGACATAGACGTTGCCCGGGCCGACGATCTTGTCCACGCGCCGGATCGACGCGGTGCCGTACGCGAGCGCGCCGACGGCCTGGGCGCCGCCGAGGCGCCACCCCTCGGTCACACCCGCGAGACGCGCGGCCGCGAGCACCGCCGGCTGTACCGTGCCGTCGGCCGCGGGCGGCGTCACGAGCACGATCTCGCGCACGCCGGCGACGCGCGCCGGCAGTGCCGTCATCAGGACGGTCGACGGGTATGCGGCGCGCCCGCCGGGGATGTAGACGCCGACCCGGTCGAGCGGCCGTACCTCCTGACCGAGCACCGAGCCGTGCTCGTCGGTGAGGCGCCAGGACTTCGGCGCGGCGGCGGCGTGATAGCGCTCGATGCGCTCGGCCGCGTAGGCGAGCGCGGCGGAGACCTCCGGCGCCAGCGCCGTGGCCGCCGCCGCGAATTCCTCGGGCCGGATCGCCAGCGCCCCGGCGCCCGACGCGCGGAAGCCGTCGAGGCGCGCCGTCAGCTCGAGGAGCGCCGCGTCGCCGCGCGCGCGCACGTCCGCGAGGATCGCGTCCACCGTGTCGGCGATCTCGCGCGGGATGCGCGACGGCGGCCGTTCGAGCGCGGCCACCACCGCGTCGAGGCCCTGCGCGCGCGCGTCGAGCGTCCGCAACCTCACGCGCCGGCCCTCACGGCGACCCGCGCCCGCATCTCCTCGACGAGCCCGGTCACGGCCGCGTACTCGGTCTTCATCGCGGCGCGGTTGACGATCACGCGCGCCGTGGAGCGCGCGATCTCGGCGACCTCCACGAGGCCGTTGGCCCGGAGCGTCTCGCCCGTCTGGACGAGGTCCACGATGCGCTCGGCGAGTCCGACGAGCGGGGCGAGCTCGATCGAGCCGTCCAGCCGAACGATCTCGACCTGGATGCCGCGCTCGGCGAAGTACCGCTCGGTGAGGCGCGGGTACTTCGTCGCCACGCGCACCCACGACCACTTCGCGGGATCGTCGCGCTCCCACAGGGCCCTCGGCTCCGCGACCACGAGCCGGCAGAAGCCGAAAGCGAGGTCGAGCGGCTCGTAGACGTCCGGCTCCTGCTCGAGCAAGATGTCCCGGCCGACGATGCCGAGGTCGGCCGCGCCGTAGATCACGTACGCCGGGACGTCGGCGGGCTTGAGCAGGAGGCACCGGAGCCCGCGCCGCGGGTCCTCCCAGATGAGGCGACGCGAGTCCGGATCCAGGTCGGTGACGCCGAGCTCGCGCAGGAGCTCGAGCGCACCGTCGAGGAGCCGGCCCTTGGGCAGCGCGAGCGTGAGCCCGGGCTTCATGACGGCCGCCGCGTGATGCGCGCGCCGAGCGCGGCCAGCTTGGCCTCGAGCCGCTCGTATCCGCGGTCCAGGTGATAGATCCGCGTGACCTCGGTGCGGCCGCGCGCCGCGAGCCCGGCCAGGACCAGCGCCGCCGAGGCTCGCAGATCGGAGGCCATCACCGGCGCGCCCTCGTAGTGCTCCACGCCCCGGATCATCGCGGTCGAGCCGTCCGTCTCGATCCGCGCGCCCATCCGGGCCAACTCCGCCGCGTGCATGAACCGGTTCTCGAAGATCGTCTCGGTCACGCGCGACTGGCCGTCGGCGAGCCCGAGGAGCGCCATGAGTTGGGCCTGCAGGTCAGTCGGAAAGCCCGGGAACGGGCTCGTGATGACGTCGGCCGGTCGGACCCGCCCGGTCCCCCGCACGCGCACGGTCGTCGGCCCCACCTCGAGCGCGACGCCGCACTCCTCGAGCTTCGAGAGCACCGCCGTCAGGTGGTCCGCGACGAGGCCGCCGACGCGCACGTCGCCGCCGGTGATCGCGCCGGCGACGATGAGCGTGCCCGCCTCGATCCGGTCGGGGACGATCGTGTGGACGGCACCGCCGAGCTCGGCGACGCCCTGGATCTCGATCCGGCTCGAGCCGGCCCCCTGGATGCGCGCTCCCATCGCGGTCAGGAGCGCGGCCAGGTCCGAGACCTCGGGCTCCCGCGCCGCATTCTCGATCACCGTCGTCCCCTCGGCGAGCGCGGCGGCCATCATGAGGTTCTCGGTCCCGGTCACCGTCACCAAGTCCGTCGCGATGCGCCCGCCCTTGAGGCGGCTCGCGCGCGCGACGACGTAGCCGTTCTCGATCGCGATCTCGGCGCCCAGGCGCGCAAGACCTTTGAGATGCTGGTCGATCGGGCGCACGCCGATGGCGCAGCCGCCGGGCAGCGCCACACGCGCCGAGCCGTGACGGGCGACGAGCGGCCCGAGCACGAGGACCGAGGCGCGCATCGTCGAGACGAGCTCGTAGGGCGCGAGATCGCTCGTCAGCCGCGGCACGGCGACGGTCGCGCGCGGACCGTCGCGCTCGACCGTCGCGCCGAGCGTCGTCAGGATCTTCGTCATCGTGAGCACGTCGGCGAGCCCGGGCACGTTGGTGAGGGTTACCGGACGGTCCGTGAGCAGCGCGGCCGCGAGCGCCGGCAGGGCCGCGTTCTTCGCCGCGCTCACGGCGACCTCGCCCCGCAGCGGCACGCCCCCCTCGATCTCGAGGCGCGGCGGCATTACGGCCGCCTCCCGCCGATGAAGCGCTCCACCCCGGCAAGGTCCGCGCGCGTCTCGACGCCGCCGAGCCCGCGGCCGCGCATGAGCGCGGCGACGGCGCGCGCCTGCTCGTCCCCGGCGGTCTCGAGGAGCAGCCCGCCGCCGGGGACGAGCCACTCCGGCGCCTCGGCGACGATGCGGCGAATCACGTCGAGACCGTCCCGCCCGCCGTCGAGGGCGAGGCACGGATCGTACCGGCTGACCTCGGGGGCCAGCGTCGGGATGAGCCCCGTCGGCAGATATGGGGGGTTGGAGACGATGACGTCGGCCGGCATCCGCCCGAGCTTCTCGAAGAGGTCGGAGACCTCGACCGTGACGCGCGCCGACAGGCCCAGCGCGGCGACGTTCGCCCGCGCGAGCGCCGCGGCCGGTGGCGAGACGTCGACCGCGAGCACCTCGACGTCCGCGCGCTCCGACGCGATCGCGCACGCCACACAGCCGGACCCGGTTCCCAGGTCGATCGCGCGCGGGATCCGCGGACCGCGCGGCAGCCATTCGAGCGCCCAGCCGGCGAGCAGCTCCGTCTCCGGCCTCGGCACCATCGCGTCGCCGCTCACGCGCACGGTGATGTGACGGAACGCCTGGGTGCCAACGATGTGCTGGAGCGGCTCGCGCGCCATCCGGCGCCGGAGTGCCCGGACGTAGCGGGCCGCGTCGGGCCGCTCCAGCGCCCTCCGCGTCTCCCCGTGGAGCGCGCTCCGCGACACGCTCAGCACGTCGGCCAGCAGCCACTCGGCGTCGACGGGCGCGCTGCCGACGCCGGCGTGGCGCAGAGCCTCCGCGCCCACCGCCAGCGCGATCCGGACGGTCGGGCGTGAGTCGACCAGCGTGCCGGGATCCACGAGCCTCATAGGGGGGCTCACGGGCTCTCCACCCGCTGCAGCCGGTCGGCCTGCTCGGCCGCCGCGAGCGAGTCGATGATCTCGTCGAGGTCGCCCTCGAGGACCTCGGGAAGCCGGTGGAGCGTGACGCCGACGCGGTGGTCCGTGACCCGATTCTGGGCGAAGTTGTAGGTGCGGATGCGCTCGCTACGCTCTCCGGTCCCGACCTGCGCGCGCCGGTCGGCGGCGATCGCCGCCTGCTGCTCCTCCTGCGCGCGCTCCAAGAGCCGCGCGCGGAGCACGCGCATCGCCTTGGCGCGGTTCTTGATCTGCGAGCGCTCGTCCTGGCAGGTGACGACGAGACCCGTCGGCAGGTGCGTGATACGCACCGCCGAGTCGGTCGTGTTGACCCCCTGGCCGCCCGGACCGGACGAGCGATAGACGTCCACGCGCAGGTCCTTCTCCTCGATCTTCACCTCGACGTCCGCGGCCTCGGGCAGGACGGCGACCGTGACGGTCGAGGTGTGGATGCGCCCGGCGGACTCCGTGACGGGTACGCGCTGCACGCGGTGGACGCCGCGCTCGAACTTGAGCCGGCTCCACGCGCCGCGCCCCTGGATGAAGAGAATCACTTCCTTGTAGCCGCCGGTGCCGGTCGTGCTCGCGTTCATGACCTCGACCTGGAAGCGCCGGCGCTCGGCGTACTTCGTGTACATGCGCGCCAGGTCGGCGGCGAAGAGCGCAGCCTCGTCGCCTCCGGCGCCGGCGCGGATCTCGACGAAGACGTTCTTGTCGTCGTTGGGGTCGCGCGGAACGAGCAGGCGCGTGAGCTCCTCCTCGAGCGACGCCTGCCGGCCCTGAAGCTCGTTCACCTCGGCCTGCGCGAGCTCTGCCAGCTCGCGGTCACCGCCTTCGGCCAAGATGTGTCGGGCCTCGGTGATACGCCGGAGCACCTCGCGATAATCGGCGAAGCGCTCGACGATCTCCTGGATGTCGGCGTGCTCCTTGCGCAGGCGCGCGTACTCCGCCGGATTGGCGAAGATGGCGGGATCGGCGAGCTGGCGCGCGATCGTGTCCGAGCGTTCCTCGATCTGGCGCAGCTTATCGAACAGCATCACGGCTCACCGCCTCCCGCAGACACGAAACCGGCTGGAGTGGCGCCAGCCGGCTTCGGGGGTTTCGCTACGAGGACGCGGTCTGACGCTTGTACTTCCGCTGGAAGCGCTCCACGCGCCCGGCCGTGTCGAGGAGCTTCTGCTTGCCGGTGAAGAAGGGATGGCACTTGGAGCAGATCTCCACGCGGATCTCGGGGCGCGTCGAGCGGGTGTGGATGATCTCCCCGCAGGCGCAGGTGATCGTCGTGTCCATGTACTCCGGATGAATACCCACCTTCACAGTCCGACCCTCCTTGGAGCCACTAAGGTTACCAGCCCGGTGACGAAAACGCAAAAACCACGAGGACTTGGCCGCCGCTCGGGCGGCTCGGGGCGCGACGCCCTACCGGGCGCCGCTAGCCCATCGAGTGCATCGCGGCGAGGAACTCCTTGTTGCTGCGGGTTTGCTTGAGCTTGTCGAGCAGGAGCTCCATCGACTCCACGGGGTTGAGCTGGGACAGCGCCTTGCGGAGGAGCCAGACCTTCTGGAGCTCGTCCTTCTCGAGCAGGAGCTCCTCCTTACGGGTGCCCGACTGCTCGATGTTGATCGTCGGGAAGACGCGCTTGTCCATGAGGCGGCGGTCGAGGTGGACCTCCATGTTGCCGGTCCCCTTGAACTCCTCGAAGATCACGTCGTCCATCCGGCTGCCCGTGTCGACGATGGCCGTGGCCATGATCGTCAGCGAGCCGCCCTCCTCGATGTTGCGCGCCGCCGCGAAGAAGCGCCGCGGGCGCTGCAGCGCGTTGGCGTCGAGACCGCCCGACAGCACCTTGCCCGACGACGGGATGACGGCGTTGTGGGCCCGCGCGAAGCGCGTGAGCGAATCGAGCAGGATCACGACGTCGCGCTTGTGCTCGACCAGCCGCTTGGCCTTCTCGATCACCATATCGGCGACCTGGATGTGCCGCTGCGGCGGCTCGTCGAAGGTCGAGGAGACGACCTCGCCCTTCACCGAGCGCTGCATGTCGGTGACTTCCTCGGGGCGCTCGTCGATGAGCAGGACGATGAGATAGACCTCGGGGTGATTCGTGGCGATCGCGTGCGCGATCGCCTGCAGCATCATCGTCTTGCCGGTTCGCGGCGCGGCGACGATCATCCCGCGCTGCCCCTTGCCGATCGGGCAGAGCAGGTCCATCACCCGGGTCGTGAGATTCTCGGGATCGTACTCGAGCCGCAGCCGCTCCATCGGGTAGAGCGGCGTGAGGTTGTCGAAGAAGATCTTCTCGCGCGCCTGGTCGGGCGTCTCGAAGTTGATCGACTCGACCTTGAGAAGCGCGAAATACCGCTCGGTGTCCTTCGGCGGACGGACCTGTCCGGAAATGGTGTCGCCGGTGCGCAGGTCGAAACGCCGGATCTGGGACGGCGACACGTAGATGTCGTCCGGGCCGGGCAAGTAGTTGTAGTCCGGGGCGCGCAGGAAGCCGAAGCCGTCCGGCAGCACCTCGAGGACGCCTTCCGCATAGATGAGCCCGTCGCGTTCGGCCTGCGATTGCAGAATCTTGAAGATCAGCTCCTGCTTGCGCAGGCCGCCGATGTTCTGGACGTTCAGCTCGCGGGCGATCGTGTTGAGCTCGGGAATGGGCTTCTCCTTCAGCTCGGAGAGGTTCATTCCGTTCGCGGGGGCGTCGGGGGATTGGGTCGGGTTGCCTTGACCACGGTCTCGGCGGGCACTCATCGGGTCGCTCCGGACGCGGCTCCTAGCGGCCGCATGCAGTTAGTGGTTCTCGCTTCGAAGGCTCAGATTTTCTGCGGGGTTAGAACGATGACGTCGAGCGTCATCCTCGCACCCGGGGGATGTACTTGTCAATATAATTGTGACTCAGAGCCGGACCTCGATCACCGCCCGCTGCTTGATCTCCTTGAGCCACGCCTCCAGCCGGGTCTCGAACTTCTGCCGGCGGAGGATGTCCTCGATCTGCTGGCGGGCCCGCTGGAGTCCCTCCCCCTCCAGCGTGTCCTTGGACTCCAGCCGGAAGAGGTGGTAGCCGAGGGGCGACCGGTAGGGCTTGGAGATCTCGCCGGACTTGAGCTTCAGGATCTCGGTCTCGATGTCGGGCGCAAGCTCGCCCCGCTTGAGTGTTCCGAGATCCCCCCCGTCCTTGGCGCTGCCGACATCGCGCGATTGCTGCCGGGCCACCTCCGCGAAGTCGGCGCCGGCGACGAGCTGGGTCCGCAACAGCTCGGTCTTGATCCGCGCCGCCTCCCAAGCCTGGTCGCTCTCGCCGGCCTCGGGGGTGACGAGGATGTGGCGCGCATGGTAGCTGAGGCCGGTCTCGAGCTTCTCGCGGTTGTCCTTGAGGTACTCGTCCACCTCCTGCGGGATGACGGAGATGCGGAGCGTGACCTTGCGCCGGATGATCTTGTTCACGCGGAGCGCGTCACGGATCCGTTTCTTGATCGCGTCCATCGAGACGCCCTGGGCTCGCGCGGCGCGCTCGAAATCCGCGATGGTGGCGAAGCCGTTGCGCTTGAGCCGATCGTTCATCTCCTCGTTGACATCGGCGTCTTCCACGACGATCTTCTCGCGGTCCGCCTCCTGGAGCTGGACGCGCTGATCGATCAGCTGGGCGAGGAGCTTCTTCGCCAGCTCCTCGGCGTCGGTCGACGCCACGGCCTGCCTGTTCTCCTGCGCCCAGATGGCGAGGCCTTCCTGCAACTCCCCGAGGGTGATCGCGTCGTTGTTCACTACGGCGACTACCCGGTCCGTCACGTCCTCGCTGGCCGCCCTGGACCGCCGCACCACCTCGCCGGGCTTGGGCGGATCCGCCTCGACGGGTTTGGTCGGCTCCGACGCGGCGGGCGCCGCCGCCTTCACCTCGGGAAGGGGCTTCTCGCCCTTCTTGCCGACGAAGGGCATCCAGCTGGGGATCGCGCAGCCGCCCACGAGCAGGGCGACGATCAGCAGGGTGCCGAGACGCTGGCTCACCGACCGAGCTCGCCGAGGAGCGCCCGGAGCGCGTCGCGCACGTGGGGCCAGTCGCCGCGCGGCAGCCGCGCCTCCACGGTGTACTCGCGCTTCATCGCGAGCCGGCCGCCGCTCGCCTGGATGGCTGCCACGAGCCGAAGCGGATCCACGCTGGTACCCGCGGCGAACGTGATCAACGCGACGCCCTCGCCCGCCTCGATCTTCTCGACACCGAGCGCCCGGGCGGCGACGCGGATCCGGACGACGTCGAGCAACCGCTCGGCCGCCTCCGGAAGCGGCCCGAATCGGTCGTGGAGCTCCGCGCGCAGCTCGGCGACCTCGGCGTCGTCGGTCGCGCCCGCAAGCCGCTTGTACAAAGCCAGTCGCTGGTTGACTTCGGGGACATAGTCGTCGGGCAGCAGGCCTTCCACCGAGACCGACACGACAGGGTCGACGCTCGGCCGGGGCGCCTCGCCGCTCAATTCTCGCACGGCTTCGGCGAGAAGCTTCGCGTAAAGGTCGTAGCCGACGGCGGCGATGTGGCCGTGCTGCTCGGCGCCCAACAGGTTGCCCGCGCCCCGGATCTCGAGGTCGCGGAGCGCGAGCCGGAAGCCCGAGCCCAGCTCGGTGAGCTCCTGGAGCGCGCGCAGCCGGCGCTCCGCGCCCACGTCCACGCGGCCGTCCGCCGGCACGAGCAGATAGCAGTAGGCCTGCTGCCGCTCACGGCCGACGCGACCGCGGAGCTGGTACAGCTGGGCGAGGCCGAGGCGGTCGGCGCGATTCACGATGATCGTGTTCGACGCGGGAATGTCGAGCCCCGACTCGACGATCGCGGTCGAGACGAGGACGTCGGCCTGGCCGCTGACGAAGCGGACCATCGCCGCCTCCAGCTCGCGCGGGAGCATCTGGCCGTGCGCCATGATCACGCGCGCGTCCGGCACCAGCTCCTGGACGAAGCGGCCCATCGAGGGCAGCGACTGGACTCTGTTGTGGACGAAGAACACCTGTCCCCCGCGCTCGAGCTCCCGCTCCAGCGCCTCCTTGATGACGGCGCGGCTGAAGCGGCGCACGACGGTCTCGATCGGAAGCCGGTCGAGCGGCGGCGTCTCGATCACGGACATGTCGCGGACGCCCGAGAGCGACATGTAGAGCGTTCTCGGAATGGGCGTGGCCGTCAGCGCGAGCACGTCCACGGACGCGCGGAGCTGCTTCATGCGCTCCTTGTGGGCGACGCCGAAGCGGTGTTCCTCGTCGATGACCAGGAGCGCCAGGTCCTTGAATTCCACGTCCTTCGACAGCAGGCGATGGGTGCCGACGACGACGTCCACCGCGCCCCTCCGGAGGCCCTCGAGCACCGCCTTCTGCTCCTTCGGCGAGCGGAAGCGCGAGAGGAGCTCGACGCGCGCCGGGAAGGGCGCGAACCGGTCGCTGAAGGTGGCCCAGTGCTGCTGGGCGAGCACGGTCGTCGGCACGAGCACCCCGACCTGGCGTCCCTCGGCGACGGCCTTGAACGCGGCGCGCAGCGCGACTTCCGTCTTGCCGTATCCGACGTCGCCGGCGACGAGGCGGTCCATCGGCTGCCGCCGCTCCATGTCGCGCTTGACCTCCTCGATGGCCCGCAGCTGGTCGGCGGTCTCCTCGAAGCGGAAGGCCGCCTCGAACTCGCGCTGCCACGGCGTGTCCGGCGTGAAGGCGTGCCCCTCGGCGAGCGCGCGACGCGCGTAGAGCTTCAGCAGATCCTCGGCCATGTCGCGCAGCGCCGCCCGTACCGATTCCTTCGCGCGCTGCCACGCGGCGCCGCCCAGACGATCCAGATGCGCGGCGCCGGCGTCCGCGCCGAGGTACTTGGACACCAGGTCGAGCCGCTCGACCGGCAGGAACAGACGGTTGCCCTCGGCGTACTCGAGAAGGAGGAAGTCGCCGCGCGAGTCCCCGACCGTCATCGTCCGGAGTCCGAGGTAGCGGCCGATACCGTGGTCCTCGTGCACGACGAGGTCGCCGACCGCGAGGTCGGTGAACGCGGTGAGCGCCGCGCCGCGCTGATACTTCGGGCGGCGCAGCGTGCGGCGTCGCGCGCCGAAGAGCTCCGCCTCGGTGAGGACGATGAGCCCGAGCGCGGGAATGGCGAAGCCGGTCGAGCACTCGCCGGTGACGATCGCGAGCCCCTCCGCGCCCTCGAGTCCCGAAGCCGCGAGCGCAGCCTCGACTCCACGATCGCGCAGGATCTGCCGGAGGTGCTCGGCCTGGTGCGCGTCGCCCGCGACGAGCCGCACGCTGAACCCCTCCGCGCGCCAGCGCGTGAGGGCCTCGCCGAGCGCGTCGAAGCGGCCGCCGAAGCGGTCGACGGCGTGAGTGTCAAGCGTCAGCTCTACGGCGCCGTCTCCGAGATTGCCGGCGACGAGGGCCAGCTCCACACGCCGGCGGCCGCCGAGGACCTCGCGGAGCGGCCGCCGTCCCGGCGCGTCCTCGGACGTCTCGTCGAGCAGCCGCGGCGCGTCGAGGATCACGGGAGCCGACACGGCGAGGTAGTCGAGCACTCGGGCGGCGCCCGCGTCGTCTCCGCCCGCGAGCGGCAGGATCACGAGCTCGTCGAGCGGCTCCGCCGAGCGCTGCGAGGTCGGATCGAAGAGCCGGATCGACTCCACGTCGTCACCCAACAGCTCGATCCGAGCCGGGCTCGACGCGGCGGGCGAGAAGACGTCCACGATGCCGCCCCGCGCGCTCCACTGGCCCACCTCGACCACGGTATCGGCGCGCTCGTAGCCGGCCTCGACGAGCCCGGACAGCAGCGCCTCGCGGTCGAGCCGGTCGCCCGTGGCGACCCGCAGCGTCCGCGCGCCAAACTCGGCCGCCGACGGCAGCGGCGAGTCGAGGGCCGCCGGGGTCGCGACGACGACCACCGGCTCCGCCGTTGCGAGCCGGCGCATGATCGCGACGCGCTCGGCCTCCGCCTCGCGGTGCCCCCCGCGCCAGAGCCGCGGCTCCCGCTCCGGAAACTCGGCGGCGGCCGCCCCGAAGAAGCGCAAGTCCTGGCTGAACCGGTGCGCGTCGGCGAGCGTCGGGACGACGACGAGGGCGGGCTGCGGCTGGGACTGGAGAAGCTCGGCGACGACGAGCGCGCGGGCGGCGCCGTTGAGACCGGCGACGCGTAGGCAGACGGGTCCCTCGGCGAAGGTCTTCGCCAACTCTGCGAATGCGGACCAGTCGTGCAGCAACATCCGAGCCTCTGCGAGCCTACCACGCGGGCCAAGCCCCCGCCCGCGGCATCCCGGGCCTATTTCAAGGACTTGGCCAGGTAGAAAGAGAGCGTTTCGAGCTCGATCGACAAGTCGACGTTCTTGAGCCGGACTTCCTTGGGCACGCGCAGGCGGGTGGGCGCGAAGTTCAGCACCGCCTTGATGCCGGCGGCGACGAGATGGTCCGTCACCGCCTGCGCCGATTCGGCCGGCACGGCGAGGATCGCGATCTGGATCCCGCGCGCGTGGATCTCCCCCGCCAGGTCGCGGGTCGCGACGATGGGCACGCGGTCGACGTCGCGTCCCACCTTGGCCGCGTCGTCGTCCGCGATCGCCGCGATCCGGAACCCCTGCCGCCCGAATCCCCGGTAGTGGAAGAGCGCCGAGCCGAGGTTGCCGAAGCCGACGAGCACGACCGGCCACTCGCGATCGAGGCCGAGGATCCTCTGCAGCTCGGCCTTGAGGCCGCTGACGTAGTAGCCGATGCCGCGGACGCCGAACTCGCCGAAGTAGGCGAGGTCCTTCCGGACCTGCGCGGAATTGAGGTTGAAGCGCTCGGCGAGCTCCTGGGAGGAGATCGTCTTGATCCCGTCCTCCTCGAGCTGCAGCAGGCAGCGCGTGTAGACGGAGAGACGACGGATCGTCATCTCCGGAATCTTCGGCAGGCGGTGGCTCGCGCGCGGCGCCATTTGCATCCCGGCGCATCGCGCGCGACCCGCGCGATGCGCCGATGCCAGAGCGATCCTACTTAATGGGCTGCACGAACAACAGGATCATCGCGACGACGAGCACGTAGATCGCGAGCGACTCGATGAGGGCCAGACCGATGATCATCGCGGTCTGGATACGCGCGGCGGCGCCGGGCTGCCGCGCCATCGCGTCCACGGCCGAGGCCACCGCCCGTCCCTGCCCGAGCCCGCACAGCCCCGCCGCCAGCGCCATCCCGAGCCCCGCCGCGATGACGGCGAAGGGGCCGACCCAGCCGCCGGTCGGCCCGCCCTCGGCCGCGCTGGCCGCGCCCGGGATTCCCAGCACTGCCACGACTGCCAGCATCAGTGAACGTCGCACGACCGTCCTCCTCTGTACGTGTGGTCTGCTAGTGATGGCCAGCTGTTTGCGCAGCGTGGTGCTCGCTTTCCTCGATGGCCCCCGCGATGTACATCATCGTCAGCATCACGAAAATGAACGCCTGAAGCACCGACACGAGCAGCTTCAGGGGGTAGAGGAAGCCGATGGTGAAGACGATCATGATAGCGCCGCCCAGGCCGCCGATCACGGCGCCGACGACGCTGCCCGACAGCGCCCAGCCGATGAGCCCGTCGAGCCCCATCAGAAAAAAGATGATGGCGAGCAGGATGTGGCCGCCGGTCATGTTGCCGAAGAGCCTCAGCGTGAGCGAGAGCGGCCGCGCCATATGGCTGATGAGCTCGATGGGGATCATGAGCAGCTTGATCGGAGCCATGCCCCAGGACCAGGGCATCGGGCCCGAGAAGTGGTTGAGGTACGCCAGCGCGCCCTGCTTCCGGATGCCGATCCAATGGTACGAGACGAACACCACGAGCGCGCACGCCGCGTTCGTGTTGATGGTCGTCGTCGGTCCCGCGAAGCCGGGGACGAGGCCGACGAGGTTGCTCGTGAGAATGAACAGGCCCAGCGTTGCGATCAGGGGCAGGTAGCGCCGTCCCTCGGGGCCCATCACGTCGTCGATCATCTGGTTGAACTGCTCGAGCACGATCTCGAAGAAGTTCTGCATCCCGCGGGGCACGAGCGCGACGTTGCGCGTCGCCGCGATGGCCAGGACTGTCAGAACGAGCATCACGAGCCAGGTGTACGTGACGTGATCGTACTGCGCCATGCCCGGCAGCCTGAAGATCGGCGGGTGCTCGATGATCTCCACGCTCAGCGCTCCCCGGGTGGAGCGACCAGGCCGACGACGAGCACCGCGCACGGCAGCACGACGGTGCCCGCCAGCAGCGCGGCCGGGTGGGCGAGACCGCTCACGAGCAGCGCGGAGACGGCGGCGGCGACGGCGATCCAGCGGAGGGTCGCGAGCATCGCCCACGGCGACGGCGCCGCGCCCGGGACCAGCGCCACCGCGCGTCCCGCGAGCCAGCGGAAGCTCAGAACCGCGAGCGCGCCGCCCGCGACGAGCCCCAGCGCGGCGCGGGGGCCGCCCAGCCACGCGGACGGCACCGCGAGAGCCGCGAGGGCGACGCCGCTCCATAGGGTCACCCGCAGCGTCAGCTCAGTTGGAGTCATCGAGCTCCCGCCCTGCCTTGTTGACGGTTCGAAAAAGACTCACGAAGCCCGCGACGATGCCGAGGACGAGGCCGATCAGGGTCAGCCAAGGCTTCGTTCCGAGCCACCGGTCCGCGTAGTAGCCGGCGCCGAGCCCGATCACCGTGGCTGCCACCAGCATCACCCCAAGCGACGACAGCTCGCCGAGCGCTTTCCAGGTCGATGGTTCCCCGGACGGCGCCATGTGAAGCGGAACACTAGCATAGCGACTTTCGCCGTACAAGCGTGTCCAACTGACCTGTTTCATTGGTCTTTTAGGGTCGGAGGGCGGGCGGGTTCGGCACAACCGGCCCGGCCGTCAGCCGAACATTCCCCCCATGCGCGTCCCGGCGATGCGGTTGATGAGGACGACGCTCACCGCGGCGACGGCGATCAAGATGACGCCGAGCGCCGCGGCTTCGTTCGCGCTCCCCGCGATGTAGAAGGCGAAGATGCCGACGGGGATCGTTTCCCAGCCGCCGAGCGAGAGGAACAACACCGCGGAGGCCTCCTGGAGCGACGTCATGAACGAGAAGAGCGAGCCGACGAGGACGCCGCGCCAGATGAGCGGCAGCGTCACGTCTCGGAAGGAGCGCAGGCCCGTCGCGCCGACCGACGCCGCCGCCTCCTCCATCGAGCGATGCACGAGCAGCAGCGAAGCGTACGAGCCGCGCACCGTGTAGGGCAGCCGGCGCACCGCGAGAACGAGCGGCAGGATGATCCAGAGCGACGTGAGCCCGCGATCGAGCCACGGCAGCGGGTAGTGGAAGGCGCGGATGTACGCGATGCCGATCGCGGTGCCCGGGATGGCGAGGATCAGCGTGTTCAGCCCATCGAGCGTGTCGCGCCCTGGCAGGCGCGTGCGTGCGAGGATCCAGGCGATCGGCACGCCGACGACGATGCACAGGACGACCGCGAGCGTGGAGTAGAGAAGGGAGTTCACGACGTACTTCGGCGTCTCGACGATCACCCGCTCGAAGTAGAGCCACGTGTAGCGCACCGGGATGGGGGTCATGGACCATCCCTTGCCCACCGACGCGAGCGCCACGCCGAGGTACGGGATGAACGACACCAGCATCACGACGGAGAGGAACGTCACCACGCCGACCTGGCCCGCCGCGCTCAGTCGCCGGCGCGCGACCCGCGAGTAGGACAGCGACGAATAGTCCTTGATCGCGACGTAGCGTCGGGCGACGACGAGGAAGACGACGGCGAGCAGGACCATGAGCACCGAGATGACGATGCCCATGCGGAAGATCCTCCGGTCCACGAACTGCACGATGTTCAGATACGCCTGCGCCGCGAGGAGATCGTGCACGCCCAGCACGAGCGGTGTCGCGAAGTCCGAGAAGGTCCAGATGAAGACCAGCAGGGCCCCGGCGACGTATCCGGGCGTCGTGAGGGGGAGCGTGATCGTCCGGAGCTTCCGCCAGCCCCGCGCGCCCACCGACTCCGCCGCCTCCTCGAGCGCCGGATCGATCTTCGAGAGCGCGTCCACGACGTTGAGCGTGATCATCGGGAAGAGGTGGAGCGTCTCGACCAGCAGTACGCCATGAATGCCGTAGACGAAGTTGATCGGCTTGGCGAGTCCCAGCCAGTCCTCGAGCAGCACGTTCACGGTGCCCGCGCGCCCGAGGATGAAGGTGAAGCCGAGGACGCCGACGAGCGGCGGCGAGATGATCGGAATCAGCGTGAGGTAGCCGAAAAACGACCGGCCCGCGAAGTCGCAGCGCACCAGGAGGAGCGCGATCGCGATCCCGAGCACCGACGCGCAGACGACGGTCGCGAACCCGAGGACCAGCGAGTTGGCGAGCGAGCGCAGGTAGAAGCGGTCGCGCGCGAACTCGACGAAGTTGGCGAGCGTGAGCCGGCCGGCCTCGTCGCTGAAGGCGTCGTAGAAGATTCTCAGCAGCGGGTAGACGAGGAAGACGACCAGAAAGAGCCAGATCGCCGCGACGCCGAGCCGCGCCAGCAGGGCGGCGCCGGCTCCTCTGCGGGCGGGAGTCGCGGCGACCGCGTCAGTCATCGGCGAGCGCGAGCGCGACCGACGCGGGGAACGTGACGCGCACCACCCGGCCCGGCGGCAGCGCCACGTGCTGCGACGGGTCCCGGACGTCGACCTTGAGCGTGAGGCCCGCCGCCGTCTCCACGTCGTACCGGAGGGTGTTGCCCAGGTAGGAGGCGAGGATCACGCGCCCCTCGACGGCGTTCTCGTCGCGGCCGTCGAGCGCGACGTTCTCGGGGCGGACGGCGAGAACGCACCGGGCGCCGCGGTCGAGCGGAGCGGCGGCGCGGCCCCGGAGCGCGCCGAGCGGCGTCTCGACGACGACGTGGCCCTCGGCGGCCCCGGCGCTGGTGAGGCGCTCCCGGTAGACGCCCGCGATGAAGTTGTTCGTGCCGACGAAGTCGGCGACGAACCGGCTGACGGGCCGCTCGTAGAGCTCCCGCGGGGTCGAGATCTGCACGACGCGCCCGTCGCGCATCACGGCGACGCGGTCGGAGAGCGACAGCGCCTCCTCCTGGTCGTGGGTGACGTACATCGTCGTGATGCCGGAATCTTGTTGAAGCTTGCGGATCTCGGCGCGCACCTGGATCCGGATCTTCGCGTCGAGGTTCGACAGGGGCTCGTCGAGAAGCAGGATGTCGGGGTTGAGGACGAGGGCGCGCGCCAGCGCCACGCGCTGCTGCTGGCCGCCCGAGAGCTGGCCGGGATAGCGGTCCTCGAAGCCCGTGAGGTTGACCTTGGCCAGCCCCTCCCGGAGCCGTTGCGCGATCTCCCCCGCGCCGAGACGGCGCAGCCGGAGCCCGTACGTGACGTTCTGGCGCACGGTCATGTGCGGCCAGAGCGCGTAGTTCTGGAAGACCATGCCGATGTTGCGCTCGTACGGCGGCAGCGGATCCACGCGCCGGTCGCCGAAGCGGATCTCGCCGCCGTCGGGATGCGCGAAGCCGGCGACGAGCCGGAGCAGCGACGTCTTGCCGCAGCCCGAGGGACCGAGCAGCGTGAACAGCTCGCCGGCGGCGACGTCGAACGTCGCCCGGTCCACCGCGGTGACGCCGCCGAAGCGCTTGACGACGTCCCGGAGCGCGATCCTCACGCCCGGCTCACGGCTTCTTCCAGACGGCCTCGATGTCGGACCGGAACTTCGTCTTCAGCGTCTCCGAGCGCTTCTGCGCGACCGGCTCGTCGTAGACGTTCGACACCTCGCGATCGAAGTACGAGCGCACGCCGCCGGTGAACTCCACCGCGAGCTCTGCGGGCGAGCCGGGCGCGCCCTGCACCTTGTACTTCGCGGTGATCGGGAAGAGCCCGCGCTCCATGAACACCTTCTGGCCGCGCTCGGTGAGGAGGAACTCGACGAATGCCCGTGCGGCTTTGGGATTTCGCGAGCCGGCGAGTATCGCCATCGGCTCGGGCGTGACGAACGCATTCCGGGGCGCGACGAACTTCAGGTCGAAACCCGCGAGCTTCTCCTCGAACGCCATGTAGGACGGCACGGCGAACCCGGCCGCGTACTCTCCCTTGGCGACGACCGTCGGCACGTCACGGCTCCGCGCGGTGAAGTGGCCGGTGTTCGCGGCGAGCTTCTTGAGCCAGTCCCAGCCCTTGTCCTCGCCGTACATGGACAGGATCACCTCGTACGTCGCGTTGGACGACGACGAGCGCGTCGGACCGCACTGGGCGACCTCGCCCTTGAGCTTCGGGTTCAACAGGTCGTCCCACTCCTTCGGCTCCGGGATGCCGAGACGCTGGATCTTCTTCGGATGAAAGACCAGCCCGTACGGCTCGAGCGCCGTGCCGACCCAGAACCCGTCCTTGTCCTTGAGCGGGACCGGCTTGGGCTTACCGATCGACGCGGGGATCTCGTCCCACAGCGCCTTCGAGATCGCCAGCTTCGCGAGCAGCCTCTGCTCCGCGAGCTTCTCGAAGAGCGCCGACTCGCCGCCCCAGAAGATGTCGGCGTCGGGCCGGCCCTTCCACTCGACGATGCGGCCGTACGCCACCGGCGTGCCCGCCGGGATCGCGTTCGTCTTCAGCGTGACGTTCCAGCGCTCCTTGGCGTAGTCGGCGAACGCCTTCAGCGCGGCATCGTGGATGAACTTCGACACCGGGGTGATCAGCGTGAGCTCGCCCTCGATCGGCGCCTGCGCGGCGGCGGGAAACGCCGCCCACACGGCGAGGGCGAGGAAGAGCGTGAACACTCCCAGTCGCTTCATGCGGAATCTCCTTTGTCGGGCCGCGCCCACCCTCTGGACCGCTCGACGGCGCGGCGCCAGTCGGCGTACAGCCGGTCCCGCGCCGGCGCGTCCATCTCGGGACGGAATACCGTGTCGATCCGGTGGCGCTCCGCGACCGCCGCGAGCGAGGGCCAGAGCCCGGATCCGAGGCCCGCCAGGTACGCGGCGCCGAGCCCGGTCGTCTCGATCACGCGCGGCCGCAGCACCGAGGCCCCCAGGAGGTCGGCCTGGAACTGGCAGAGGAACCCGTTGGCCGCGGCACCCCCGTCCACCTTCAGCTCGCGCATGCCGGCGCCGGCATCGGCCGCCATCGCCTCGAGCACGTCGCGCGTCTGGTACGCGATCGCCTCCAGCGCCGCGCGCGCCAGGTGCGCGCGCGTCGTGCCGCGCGTGAGGCCGACGAGCGTGCCACGCGCGTACGGGTCCCAGTACGGGGCACCGAGGCCGGTGAACGCCGGGACGAGGTAGACACCGCCGGTATCCGGCACCGAGCGCGCGAGCCCCTCGCTCTCCGTCGCCTCGCGGAGGATTCCGAGGCCGTCGCGGAGCCACTGGATCGCGGCACCGGCGATGAAGACGGACCCTTCGAGCGCGTAGGTGAGCGTATCGCCGACGCGCCATGCAATCGTCGTCAGGAGCCCGTGGTCCGACGTCACCGCCTTCGCCCCGGTGTTCAGCAGCATGAAGCAGCCGGTGCCGTAGGTGTTCTTCGCCGACCCGGGCGCGTGACACGCCTGGCCGAAGAGCGCCGCCTGCTGATCACCCGCGATCCCCGCGATCGGAATCGCGCGCGGCAGCCACCCGAGCTCGGCCGTCTCGCCGCACGGTCCGGACGACGGAACGACGGCCGGCAGGACCTCACGCGGGACGCCGAGGAGGCCGAGCATCCGATCGTCCCACTCGCCCACGCGCACGTCGAGGCACAGCGTGCGCGAGGCGTTCGACGCGTCGGTCGCGTGGACCGCGCCTCCCGTCAGCTTCCACAGGAGCCAGGCGTCGACGGTGCCGAAGGCGAGCTCGCCGCGCCCCGCGCGCCGCCGCGCGCCCGGCACCGCGTCGAGCAGCCAGGCGATCTTCGTCCCCGAGAAGTACGCGTCGAGGACGAGCCCCGTGCGCTCGCGCACCGTCGCCTCGAGCCCCTCGGCGCGAAGGCGGTCGCACGCGGGCGCCGTGCGCCGGCACTGCCAGACGATCGCGCGGTGGATGGGCGCGCCGCTGCGCCGGTCCCAGACGATCGTCGTCTCACGCTGGTTGGTGATCCCGATCGCGGCGACGTCGCGCCCCGAGATCCGCGCGGCCGCGAGCGCCGCCGTCGCCGCCTTGCCGACGGTCGCCCAGATCTCCTCGGGGTCGTGCTCGACCCAGCCGGGCTCGGGATAGTACTGCGGGAGCTCCGCGTAGCCGCGCGCCCGTACCTCTCCGTCGGCGTCGACGACGAGCGCCGTGGAGCCGGTCGTCCCCTGGTCGAGGGCCAGGATGAAGCGGCGGGCGGCCATGCGTGAGGAGACTACTCCAAATCTCGCCGGGCGGTAACGCGCATGTCAGCGGCCGACGAGCCGGAGCGCCAGGTCGGGACGGTCACTCATCACGACGTCCACGCCGAGATCGATCACACGCCGGAGGTCCGCCTCCTCGTTGACCGTCCAGACGGAGAGCCGGATTCCGGCGGCGCGCGCCGCCGCGACGACGGAGGCGTCCACGATCCGGTGATCCATGCCGAGGTCGGTCGCTCCCGCCGCGCGCGCCCAGCGCACGGCCTCGACGGCGGAGCTCCCGTCGCGCTCGACGCGCGCGCGCGGGACGAGCAGCATGGTCCGCGCGGACGGCTCGAGCGCGCGCAGACGCGCGATCGTCTCGGCGTCGAAGGCCTGGATGGTCGTGCGCGCGAGCATGCCCCGCGCGCGCACGAGCGCCAGCACCTTCGCCTCGATCCCCGGGTACGGCTGGCGGCCCGGGCCGAGCTTGATCTCGGGCAGCACCTCCACCGACGCGGGCGCGGCGAGCGCCAGCACCTCGTCGAACATCGGCACCGGTTCGTCCGTCGCGCGCCCCTCCCGATCACGGAGGCGCACCGCCGCGAGGGCCGCGCGCCTCGTGTCGCGCACGGCACCCCGCCCCGTCGTCGTCCGCTCCAGCGTCGGATCGTGCAGCACGACGACCTCGCCGTCGGCGGTCAGGTGCAGATCGAACTCCAGGGCATCGGCGCCGAGCCCGACGGCGCCGCGGAAGGCGCGCAGGCTGTTCTCCGGCCACAGGGCGGCGCCGCCGCGGTGCGCGGCGACGAGCGTCCGCGGCGCGGCCGCGAGGCTCGCCGCGAGCGCCGCGAGCAGCAGCGCCGCGAGTGCGAACCGCGGTACGCCGAGCGGTAGCGGGCGCGTGCCGACGCGCCGGCTCATCGCGGCCGCGCGATCGCGAGCGCCAGGTCGGGGCGGTCCGAGGTCAGGACGTCCACCCCGAGCGCGACGAGGCGGCGCATGGCGGGCTCGAGATTGACGGTCCACGCGCCGAGCGCCAGTCCCGCGCCGCGCGCCGCGGCGACGACGCGCTCGTCGACGAGCGAGTGCTGGAGCCCGACGTCGGTCGCCCCCGCGTCGACGGCCCAGGCGATCGTGTCCTCGCCGCGGGCCGCGATGGCCTCGACGTGTGTCTGCAGCACGAGCAGCGCCGTGCGCAGGCCGGGGAGCAGGGCGCGCATCCGCGCCAGCACCTCCGGGTTGAACGACATCACCGTCGTGCGCTCGGCCAGCGCCGCGGCGCGGAGGGCTCGGGCGGCGAGCTCCTCGAGCCCCTCGTAGCGCTCGCCGGGAACGGGCCGAGCCGCGCCGTTGCGGCGCGTCCACGCCACGGCGACGCCCGGCCGCGGCCCCTTGATCTCGAGCAGGAGCCCGGCGCGCGCGGGCTCGAGCAGCGCCAGAACCTCCTCGAGCATCGGCACGCGCTCGTCGGTCAGCGCGCCGTCGGGGCCGCGCAGCCTCACGCGCCGGAGGTCGGCGGCGGTCCGCGCGACCACCGGGCCCGTCGCCTCGGTGGTCCGGTCGAGCGTCGGATCGTGGACGACCGCGAGGGCGCCGTCGGCGGTCGGGTGAATGTCGAGCTCTATGAGATCGGCGCCGAGCTCCAGCGCCTTGCGGAACGCGAGCAGGCTGTTCTCGGGCCACAGCAGCGCGCCGCCGCGGTGCGCGGCGACCCGGGTCGAGCCGCTCACTTCTCCGTCTCGATGAGCCCCTTCACGAACCAGCGCTGCATGAGGAGAATGACGGCCACGGGCGGCAGCAGCGCCATCATCGCGGCGGCCATCATGATGTTCCATTCGGGGATGTGCGTGCCGGTGCGCGGGATCAGATCCTGAAGCCCGATGACGACGACGCGCATCGCCTCGGTGTTGGTGATCATCAACGGCCACAGGTACTGGTTCCAGCCGTAGATGAAGAGCACGACGAAGAGCGCCGCGATGTTCGCCCACGAGAGCGGAAGCAGGAACGAGCCGAGGAACCGTAGCGGGCCCACCCCATCGAGCTGCGCCGCCTCCACCAGCTCGTTGGGAACGGTCAGGTAGAACTGACGGAAGAGAAACGTCGCGGTCGCGGACGCCATCAGCGGGACGGTGAGACCGGTATACGAGTTGAGCAGGCCGAGACGACCGAACACCTCGTAGGTGGCCATGATCCGGGTTTCCACCGGCAGCATGAGCGTGACGAAGATCAGCCAGAAAGCCACCGACTTCCCGCGGAAGTTGAAGTAGACGATGGCGAAGGCCGACAGCATCGAGATCGCGATCTTGCCGATGGCCGAGAGGACGGCCACGATCGCGCTGTTCCAGAACAACCGTGCCATGTGCGCGCGGTTCCACGCGTCGACGTAGTTCTGGACCATGTTGTCCGAGGGGCGGAGGATCGGGGGCCGCGCGATCACCTGCTCCACCGTCTGGGTCGAGATCACGAAGGCGTAATAGAGCGGGAAGGCGATGATCGCGACGCAGGCGAGCAGCAGCACGTGGACGGTGACCCCGCCCCAGTCGACCGGCGGGCGGCGCCGGGCTTCCGCGACGCGCGGCAGCGCGCCGATACGCGCCGGAGCGGCGAGCGTGCCGTCCGCGCTCACAGGCTCGCCTCGCCCGTCGAACAGGCTGCGGCTCGCACGACCGCACTCACAGGCTCGCCTCGCCCGTCGAACAGGCTGCGGCTCGCACGACCGCACTCACGAGTAGGTCACCCGCTTCTCGACGAAGCGGAACTGCACCGCGGTCAGGGTGATCACGACGAGCATCAACAGCACCGACTGGGCGGCGGACGACCCGAGGTTCAGTCCGATGAATCCGTCGTTGTACACCTTGAAGACCATGATCTCGGTCGCGCGGCCCGGTCCCCCTTGCGTCACGGCGTGGATGACGCCGAAGGAGCCGAAGAACGAGAAGATCATGTTGACGACCAGGAGGTAGAAGGTGATCGGCGACAGCAGCGGGAAGACGATGGACCGGAAGCGCCGAATGGCACCCGCGCCGTCGACGCTCGCGGCCTCGAGCACCGACGCCGGGATGGCCAGCAGGCCGGCGAGGAAGAACGCGATGTTGTAGCCGACGTGCGTCCACGCGGTTGCGACGATCACGAGGACCATCGCCACCCAGCCCTTCAGGAGCCAGTTGAACTCGTACGACATCACGAACGACAGCCAGTACGGGAGCACGCCGTACGAGGGGTGGAAGATGAAAAGGAAGATGATGCCCGCGATCGGCGGCGCGATGCCGTATGGCCAGAGGACGGCCGTCCGGTACGCGGTGAGCCCGCGGACCTTCTGCGTGGCCAGCGCGGCGACGAGCAGTCCCGTCCCGAGGCCGAGCGCCGTGACGCCGAAGGCGAACACGAAGGTGTTGACGACAGACTGGTAGTACTCGGACGAGGTGAGAAGCTTCCCGAAGTTATCGAGCCCGACGAAGAAGGTCTTGTCGCCGAAGGGCGAGGTCCGGAAGAGAGAGAGGCGCACCGACTCGAACGCCGGCCAGAAGAAGAACACGGCGGTCACCGCGAGCTGGGGCAGCACCAGCAGATACGGCAGCCACCGGTTCTTGAAGACCGCCCGCTTCATCGGCGCGCCGGCTACTTACGGCTTGTTGGCGGCCGCGAACTCTTTCAGGATCTCGTTGCCCTTCGCGACCGCGTCGTCGAGACCCTGCTTGGCCGTCTTCTTTCCGGCGAAGATATTCTCCATCTCGCCCTCGATCGCTTCCCGGATCTGCACGAAGTTCCCGAGGCGATGGCCCTGGCTGTTGACCGTCGGCGTCGCGGAGAGCTGGGACAGCGCCGTCCACTGCTCGGGATTCTTCTTGAAGTGGTACCCGGCCTCGAGGTTCTTGATCGCGGTCTGCGTGACGGGCACGTACCCTGTCGTCACGCTCCACCACATCTGCTGATGCGGCTCGGCGATGAACTTCAGGAACCGCGCCACGCCCTTGTAGTCGGTGCTCTTGAGCCCCTTCATCACCCAGAGGGTGCCGCCCCCGACGATCGCATTCTGCTTCTTGTAGGGCGGACCCCAGTGCGGAAGCTGGCCGGTCGCCCACTCGAACTTCAGCGACTTCTTGAAGCCGCCGATCACCGCGGACGACTGGATGAGCATCGCGCAGTCGCCGTTGATGAACTTCGGATCGGGCTGGCCCATGCGGCCGCCATACGAGTACACGTTCTCTTTTTGCCAAGTCGCGAGCTGGCCGATGTGCTTGAGCCCGAACTCCCCGTTGATCAGGAGCCTGGTGTCGAGCCCCGTGTAGCCGTTCTGGTTCGTGGCGAAGGGCTGATCGTGCCACGGGAAGGTGTTCTCCAGCATCGTCCACGACGGCCACGACGTCGTGAAGCCGCACTTGGCCGCGCCGGCGGCGAGGATCTTCTTCGAGAACTCGCCGACCTCCTTCCACGTGGCCGGCGGCTTGTCGGGGAGGCCCGCCTTCTTGAACATGTCCTTGTTGTAGTAGAGGATCGGACTCGACGAGTTGAAGGGCATGGAGTACAGGTTGCCGTCCTTCGAGTAGTAGCCGGTCACCGGCTTGATGAAGTCACCCCAGTTGACCGCGATCTCCTGCTCCTTCATGAGCTGGAAGATCGGGTGGATCGCGCCCGACATCAGCATCGTCTGCGTCCCGACGTCGAACATCTGGACGATGTGGGGCGGATTCTTCTGCCGATAAGCCGCGATGGCGCCGGTGAGAACCTCGGGATAGGTCCCCTTGTTCAGCGGCTTGACCTCGTACTCCGACTGGCTCTGGTTGAACTGCTTGACCAGCTCGCCGACCGTCTCGCCGAGCTGGCCGCCCATCGCATGCCAGAAGTGGATCTCGGTGCGCGACTGCGCGGCGACCGGGAGCGCGGTGAGCGCGAAGAGCGCCAGGGCGGCGAGCGTCGCGACGGAACGCGTTGTGAAAGCAAGCATGGGCGTCGTCTCCTCTTCGAGTCGGAGCCTTTCTCGAACGGCGGTGCCGGGACTATAGCACACGAGAACATGGGGGCCCCGAGATGGCCCCCAAACCCCCCACGCTCGGGAAGCGCCCCGGCAAAGCCGTGGCGCTCCTCGTTCACGCTTGGAAGCGTATTCCTAAACGCGGAACTTGTGGGAGCGGGCGACGTGGGCGTCGACGGCGTCGAGCTCCGCCGAGAGCCGGCGCGTGGACCAGCCGCAGAGCGCCGCCATGCGCTCACCGATCGCCTCGGCGCAGTCCTGACCCTGACAGCGGCTCGTGCCGATGCCCGTGCGGCGGAGGAGGAAATCCTGGAGCGAGACCGTGAGCTCCTCGTGGACCGCGTGGTGCAGCTGCGCGACGACGTCCGGGTTGTGCGGGCACAGCCGGTCGTTGCCGCCCGGCACTTTTCCGGCGAGCTCGACGAGCCGGGGCCAGGCCCGTCCGTAGGTGGCGACGAGCGCCTCGAGCGTCGCGCGCGCGAGCCCGCTCGATCCGGTCTCGACCGAAACGTCCATCCAGGCGTGCGCCTCCACGCGGTCGGCCTCCTCGTCGGCGCCGTCGAGCGTCAGCTCGCGCGTTCCGGACGGCGCCCGGCGGCCGAGTCTCCGCGTCACCCGGTCACCCAGCTCCTCGGCCAGACTCCGGAAGCACGTGAGCTTCGTCCCGGTGATCGAGAGGAACCGCCCGTCCGCCTCGTCGACGATCTTGTGGGCCCGCGAGACGTCGGACTCGCGCGCGCCCTCCTCCCACGATAGCGGCCGGACGCCCGCGTAAGTGTACACGACCTCCCGCGCCGTCAGACGCGGGTCGGGCAGCGCGCGCCGCACCTCCTCGAGCAGGTACGTCACCTCGTCGCGCGTGGCGTGCACGCGGTCGAGGTTGCCCTCGAAATCGGTGTCCGTCGTGCCGACGAGGGAGAACTCCCGCCAGGGGATGACGAAGATCATCCGCTCGTCGCTGGTCGAGTGATAGACGGCGTGCTCCGTCAGCCGCGGCAGCAGGCAGTGGATGCCCTTCGTGCGTCGCAGGATGCGGGGGCCCCGGTCGGCGACGGAGGCCGACGCGCGGACGTCGTCGACCCACGGGCCCGTCGCGTTGACCACGATCCGCGCGCTCAGCGTCGCCACGCGGCCCGTGACGAGGTCGCGCGCCCGCACGCCGCCGATCTCGCCGTGCCGGCCTCGCGTCACCTCCTCCACCTGGGCGTAGTTGAACGCGTGGGCGCCGTGGCGGCACGCGGAGAGCACGTTCTCCAGGCAGAGCCGCTCGGGAAAGACGAGGAGGTCGTCGAAGTAGTAGCCGGCGCCGCGGAGATCCTCGGGCCGGATCGCCGGCTCGAGCGAGAGCGCGTCCACCGGACGCAGCACGCGGTACCGCTCCCGGTCCCGTCCCGGCGTGAGCCAGTCGTAGAGGCGGAGGCCGAGGCGGATCTTGATCAAGCTCCGCGACGAGTCGCGGTAGATCGGCACGAGGAACGGCAGCGGCTTCACCAGGTGCGGCGCGAGACGCTGGAGCCGCTCCCGCTCGGTGAGCGACTCGCGGACGAGCGCGAAGTCGAAGAGCTCGAGGTATCGCAGGCCGCCGTGGATCAGCTTCGACGACACCGACGTGGTCGCCGAGGCGAAGTCGCCCTTCTCGAGGAGCGCCACCGACACGCCGCGTAGCGCGAGGTCGCGCGCCGCGCCGGCCCCCGCCATGCCGCCGCCGATGATGACGACGTCGTAGTCGCCATCGGCGAGCGGAACGGGCCGCGCGGTGGTCACGCGATGAGCTCCCGCAGCGATGGTAGCACGAGGTCCGGGGCGATCTCGGCGACGCGCGGGTCGTCGGCGCGCGTGACGCCCGTCAGGACGAGCACGGTGGCGAGGCCGAGCCGTTTGCCCATCACGACGTCGGTCTCGATCCGGTCGCCGACGATCGCGCACTCGGCCGCGCCGACGCCGAGCGACGCCAGCGCGACCTCGAGGATGATCGGCGACGGTTTGCCGACGATCGTCTCGACCGTGAGGCCCGTCACCGCCTCGACCGCGGCCGTCATCCCCGCGCAGTCGGGGATCTCGCCTCCCTCGACGGGACACGTGCGGTCCGGGTTCGTCGCGATCAGGCGCGCGCCGCGCCGCGCCGCCTGGAGCGCCACGTTGAGCTTCGCGTAGTCGAACGTGCGGTCGAACGCGATGACGACCCAGCGTACGTGATGGTCGTCGCGCACCTCGAAGCCGTGCGCGCGCAGCTCGGCGCGCAGCGGCGGCTCGCCTATGACGAAGAGCGGCGCGCCGGGATCCGTCCGCTGCAGGTGACGCGCCAGCGCGAGCGACGAGTTCACGACGTGGTCGGGATCGGTCGGCACGCCGAGCCGCGTGAGCTTGGCGGCGTAGTCGGCGCGCGTCTGAAGCGGCTTGTTCGAGAGGAACGCCACGCGCCGGCCGTCGGCGCGGAGCGCGGCGATCGTCTCGGCGGCGCCGGGGACGAGCGCCTCACCCCGATACACGGTGCCGTCGAGGTCGAGCAGCCAGCCGCGGTGCGGCAGCCGGATCACGTGGCCGCGCGCTGCTCAGCGCAGCAGGGGCGCGACCGCCGCCTGCGAGAGCTCGACGAACGGCGCCGGCGCCACGCCGAGCAGGACGACCCCGACGAGCGCGACCGCCAGCGCGAGCCCCCCGGCAAAGGACGGCGCCCACGACGCGGACGCCCCCTCGGGCTCGCGCATGTACATGTAGACGATCAGCCTCAGGTAGTAATAGGCCGCGAGCGCCGAGTTGAGCACCGCGATCACCGCGAGGACCATATGGCCCGAGCGGACCGCCGCGCCGAACAAATAGAATTTCGCCATGAAGCCGCCGAGCGGCGGCATGCCGATGAGCGAGAGGAGGAACAGCGCGAGCGCGCCGGCGAGGAACGGGTGCCGCCGCGCGAGACCCGCGTAGTCGGCGACATCCAGGGCTTCCTCGCCCGCCCGTCGCGTGAGCGCGATCACGCCGAACGCGCCGACCGTCGTGAACGTGTAGGCGAGCAGATAGAAGAGGACGGCGCTCGCGCCCTCGACGGAGCCCGCGACGAGCCCGACGAGCATGTAGCCGGCGTGCGCCACGGACGAGTAGGCGAGCATGCGCTTGACGCTGCCCTGGGCGATCGCCACGACGTTGCCCACGGTCATCGTCGCGATCGCGAGCACCTCGAAGAGCCCCACCCAGCCCGGGCGCGTGGACCGGAGCGCGGACTCGAGCACGCGGATCAGGGCGGCGAACGCCGCCGCCTTCGACCCCGTCGCGATCAGCGCCGTCACCGTCGTCGGCGCGCCCTCGTAGACGTCCGGCACCCACATGTGGAACGGCACGACGGAGATCTTGAAGCCGATACCGACGAGGATCAGACCGAAGCCGATCACGACGAGCGGGTCACCGCCGCGCGCCGCGGGTGAAGCCGCGATGCGGTCGAGCCCGGTCGTGCCCGTCGCGCCGTACACCAGCGCGATACCGTAGAGCAAGAACGCCGACGCGAAGGCGCCCAGCAGGAAGTATTTCAGCGAAGCCTCGCCCGAGGTCAGCCGGGCCTTGAAGAGCCCGGCGAGCACGTAGAGCGACAGCGACATCGTCTCGAGCGCCAGGAAGACCGCGATGAGGTCGCCCGCGGCGGCGAGCAGCATCATCCCGAGGGTCGCGAACATGACGAGCGCGTAGAACTCGCCGCACTCGCCGCCCGTCCGCCGCAGATAGTCGATCGAGAGCAGGAGGATGAGGGCGGAGGCGTAGCAGATCACCACGTTGAAGAAGAGCGCGAAGCTGTCGACCCGCACCATGTCGCGGAACGCGCGCGTCTCCTGGCCCCACTGCGCGAGCGTCGCGAGCAGCGCGCCGACGACGCCCGCCAGGGCGATGCCGCCGAGGTGCTCCTTCGTCGTGTGCGGCGGCAAGAGGTCCGCGACCAGCACGAGCGCCGCCCCGCCCAGGATGATCAGCGCCGGCAGCAACGGCGCGATCGTGACCGCGGGCGGCAGCCAGTCCATCAGCGCGTGTCCAGCGCGACGGAGGCCTTGTCCTGCACTTGGCCGAGCAGCGCGCTCACCGTCGCCTCGGTCTTGTCGGTGAAGGGCGCCGGGTAGACGCCGATCCATACGATGAAGACGAGGATGGGCACGAGGATGATCCACTCGCGGGGGCCGAGGTCGGCGAGGCCGCGATTCTCTTCGTGGGTGACGCGGCCGAAGATCACGCGCTGGTACATCCAGAGCATGTAGACGGCGGCAAAGATGATCCCGCTCGTCGCCAGCGCGGCGACGACGCGGTTGACCTGGAACGCGCCGACGAGGATCAGGAACTCACCGACGAACCCGTTGAGCCCGGGCAGACCGAGCGACGAGAGCGAGACGACGAGGAACACGACGGAGAAGGCGGGCACGACGCGCCAGAGCCCGCCGAAGTCGGCGATGAGCCGCGTGTGACGGCGCTCGTAGATCATCCCGACGAGGAGGAAGAGCGCGCCGGTCGACAACCCGTGGTTCACCATCTGGACGATCGCGCCGACGAGTCCCTGCGGCGTGAACGTGAAGAGGCCGAGCATCACGAAGCCGAGATGGCTCACGCTCGAATACGCGACGAGCTTCTTGAGGTCGGGCTGGACGGTCGACACCCAGGCGCCGTAGACGATACCGATCACCGCGAGGGCCCACACGACGGGCCGGAATGTGAGGCTCGCGTCCGGGAAGAGGGGCAGGCAGAAGCGCAGGAATCCGTACGTTCCCATCTTGAGCAGGACGCCGGCCAGGAGCACGGAGCCCGCCGTCGGCGCCTCCACGTGCGCGTCGGGCAGCCAGGTGTGGAACGGGAACAGCGGCACCTTGATCGCGAACGCGAGCGCGAACGCCAGGAACATGAGGTTCTGCCCCGGGCCGGCCGGCACGACCCACCGGCCGAGCTGCTCGAGATCGAACGTATAGACGCCACTCGCCGCGCCCTGCTGGAAGTACAGCGCCAGGATGGCGACCAGCATGAGCGCCGAGCCGAGCATCGTGTAGAGGATGAACTTGATCGCCGCGTAGACGCGCTGCCCGCCGCCCCACACGCCGATGATCAGGTACATCGGGACGAGCATCGCCTCCCAGAACACGAAGAAGAGGAGGAGGTCGAGGCTCACGAAGACCCCGAGCATGCCCGTCTCGAGCGCCAGCACCGTCAGCACGAACTCCTTGGTCCGCTCCTCGATCGAGCGCCACGCCGACAGCAGCGCGAGCGGCGTGAGGAATGTCGTCAGGAGGACGAGCAGCAGGCTGATGCCGTCGATACCGATGTGATATCCCGCGCCGAGCGGCGGAATCCAGCGCGCGACCTCCTCGAACTGGAAGTCGGGATCGTCGGAGTCGAAGCGGAGCCAGAGCGCCAGGGACAGGACGAATGTCAGGGCCGCTACGGCCAGCGCGCCGCCGCGCAGCGCCGTCTCCCGGCGGCGGGGCACGAGTGCCAAGAGCGCCGCGCCGAGCGCCGGCAGAAACGTGACCGCCGTGAGCACGCCGAAGCGCACGGCTCAGCGCCTCACCGGATCAGCAGGAAACCGACGAGCAGCACCGCGCCGATCAGCATCGTCAGCGCGTAGTTGACGACGTAGCCGGTCTGGAAGCGTCGGCCGACCCGCGCCCAGAGCACGACCGCCCGCCCCACCCCGTTGACCAGCCTGTCCACGACCCCGAGGTCCACCTTCTGCGCGAGGAACTCGAACAAGACCCGCAGCGGCCCGACGATCGCGCGGTCGTAGAGCCGGTCCACGTACCACGCGTTCAGCAGGAGAGTGTGGATCACGTTCCGTGGCCGGCCGATCGCCTCGGCGCGGACGGGAGACGACATGTACATGACCCACGCGAGAACGACGCCCGCGGCGACGACCACCACCGAGAGGAGCAGCAGCATGTAGCCCGTGAGGCCGCCGTGCTCCGCCTCGCGGAGCGGGAAGACGGTGCCGAGGAAACGCTCGAAGCGCGTCCCCTGCGTGGAGGGCACACCGACGAGCCAGCCGGTGACGACGCTGAGCACCGCCAGCGCCACGAGCGGTCCCGTCATCACGCGCGGCGACTCGTGCGCGTGGTGCGCGAGGTCCTTGGACATGCGCGGGCCACCGAAGAACGCCAGGAAGATCAGCCGGAACGTGTAGAACGACGTCATGAACGCGCCGACGAGCAGCAGCACCCAGACGAGCCGCTGGCCGTGGAACGCGGCGCCGAGGATCTCGTCCTTGGAGAAGAAGCCGGCCAGTCCCGGCACGCCGGCCAGCCCGGCGGCGCCGATCGTCATCGTGATCGTGGTCGTCACCATCTTGGGCGCGAGACCGCCCATCTTCCGGAGATCCTGCTCGCCGCCGAGGCTGTGGATGACGGAGCCGGCGCCGAGGAACAGCAGCGCCTTGAAGAAAGCGTGCGTGACGAGGTGGAAGATGCCGATGGCGTACGCGCCTAGCCCGAGGGCGGCGAACATGTAGCCCAGCTGGCTCACGGTGGAGTAGGCGAGCACGCGCTTGATGTCCGTCTGCACGAGCCCCACGGACGCGGCGAAGAGCGCGGTCGCGACGCCGACCCACAGCACGACGTCCAGGGCGACGCCGGAGCGCTCGAACAGCACGTGGCTCCGCGCGACCATGTAGACGCCGGCCGTCACCATCGTCGCCGCGTGGATCAGCGCCGAGACGGGCGTCGGACCCTCCATCGCGTCGGGCAACCACGTGTGCAGCGGCAGCTGCGCGGACTTGCCGCACGCGCCCATGAAGAGGAGCAGCGCGATGCCGGTCGCCGTCGCGCGCGGCAGCTCCTCGGCGGCGCCGAAGATGGGCGCGTAGTCGAGGGTGCCGGTGGCGGTCCACAGCCAGATGACGCCGAGCCCGAAGCCGAAGTCGCCCACGCGATTGACGATGAACGCCTTCTTGCCGGCCGCCGTCGCCGACTCGCGCTCGTACCAGAAGCCGATCAGGAGGTACGAGCACAGCCCGACGGCCTCCCAGAAGACGTAGAGCAGCAGAAAGTTGCCCGCCAGCACGAGCATCGTCATCGAGAACACGAAGAGATTCAGGTATGCGAAGTACCGCGCGTACCCGGCATCGTCGTGCATGTAGCCGACCGAGTAGCAGTGGATGAGAAAGCCCACGCCGGTGACGACGAGCAGCATCACGCCCGTCAGGGGGTCGACGTACGCGGTCACCGAAGTCTGGAAGTCGCCGGCGACGATCCACGTGAACAGGGTGTCGGTGAACTGCGTCCCGGACGCAACTCGCGCGAACGTCACGCACGACGCGACGAATGACAGCGCCAGCGCCGGCACCCCGATCCAGTGAGCGCGACGTCCCGTGAGCCGACCGAAGAAGACGTTCAGCAGCGCGCCGGCGAGGGGAAACGCGGGGATCAGCCAGACGGAGAGGGACACCGCGACAATCTATCGGTCGCTCCCGGAGGTGTCAAGCAACGCGCGTGATACCATGACCGTCGTGCTCGGGCATTCCCGCACGAGGTCTTGGATCCTCGTCGTGCTGCTCCTCGTCCTCGCGGTGGTGGCGCCGATCTCCTACCTCGGATGGCGTCAATCGGTGCCGCTGGTGCGCGCCACCGTGAACGCGCCGCGCTTTCTCGGTCAGAAGACGACGTTCTCCGTCGTCGTGGAGGCGGCGCGCGGTAACGTCGCCCGCGCCGAGGTCCGCATCGTCCAGGGCGGCCGGACGCTCGGCGCCGCGCGGCAGGACGCCGGGCTCGGCCCGCGCGCCGAGATCCCGATGACCGTGGAGGCCTCGGCGATCGGCCTGCGTGACGGCCCCGCGACGATCGAGGTGTGGGGCCATGACGACTTCTGGCGGCCGCTCCGCCAGGTCGAGCGCGCGATCGCGATCGCGCCGGTCACCGTCAAGACCACGCCCCCGCGTCTCGACCTGCTCGCCGTCACGCACTACGTCTCACCCGGCGGCGCGGCGCTGGTCGCCTTCCGCGCCGGTAACGGCGCGCGCGTCACGGTGCAGGTCGGCGCCCGCGTCTTCCCGAGCTTTGCCGTCGGTGAGCGCGGCGCGCGCGCGGCGCTCATCGCGCTGCCATTCGATTTCACGGCCGGCACGCCACTCTCCATCGCGGCGCGCGACGAGGCCGGCAACGCGGTGACGCGCGCGCTCCCCGTCGGGCTGAAGCCACGCGCGTTCCCCCGCGACACGATCGAGCTCAAGGACGCCTTCCTCGCCGCGAAGGTGCCGGAGCTCCTGCCGCAGGCGCCGCGCGGCCGGCCGCTCCTCGAGAGCTTCCTCGTCATCAATCGTGACCAGCGGCGCCAGGCCGAGGAGGAGAAGGTGCGGGTCGGCGCCCGTACCGCGGACAGGCCGCTCTGGGAAGGCCCCTTCACCCAGGCGCGCAACACGAAGGTGTTCTCGAACTTCGCCGAGTCACGCACGTACGTCTACGAGGGGCGGCCCGTCGACACGCAGATCCACTTCGGCTTCGACCTCGCCTCGACGCGGCAGTCGCCCGCGCCGGCGGCCAACGCGGGCAGCGTCGCCTTCGCGGGGCCGCTCACGATCTACGGCAACACGGTGATCGTGGACCACGGCTGGGGACTCCAGACGCTCTACGCGCACCTCTCGTCGATCGACGTCAAGGTGGGCGACTCAATCGCGAAGGGACAGGTGCTCGGACGCACCGGGACGACGGGTCTCGCGCTCGGTGACCACCTCCACTTCGAGGTTCTGGTCTCCGGCGTGTCGGTCACGCCGGTCGAGTGGTGGGACGCGAAGTGGATCCGCGAGCGTATCAACCGGCCGCTGAAGGAAGCGGGCCTGCCCGAGATCGCGGGCGTCGGCGCCGTGGCCGACGACGAACCCGCTCGCGCCGCGCGCCGACGCGCGCGCTAACCGGAGCAAGCGGG
>WNGG01000683.1_pt1 | contig 36913 bp, 26 predicted proteins | sample 5400661 | NCBI WGS metagenome assembly WNGG01 (sample SAMN13153372, study PRJNA577476) | soil metagenome | isolation source: 100 cm soil or saprolite under Garry oak tree replicate 1 | place: USA:California | collected 2016-06-15
AGAGCGGCACCCAGTCGTTCCACGGCTCGGGCTACTGGTACGGGCGGCGCTCCGATTGGAACGCCAACTCCTGGACCAACAAGCGGGCGGGCGCTCCCCCGCCCGTCGGGAACGGAAAGGTCATCGAACCGCCCAAGGCTTCGCGCAACGACTACGGCTTGACCATCGGCGGTCCCGTCTTCATCCCGGGCGTCTTCAACACGGAAAAGAAGAAGCTCTTCTTCTTCTTCAGCGAGGAGCGCCAGCGGAGGAATGACCCCGTCAGCGAGAAGCAGGCCCGGGTGCCCACCGCGCTCGAGCGGGCCGGGGACTTCTCCAAGAGCGTCGACAACAACGGCAACCCGTTCCCCTACATCCGCGACTACACGACCGGGCTGCCCTGCAGCGCGTCGAACACGAGCGGATGCTTCCAGGACGGGGGCGTCCTGGGCAAGATCCCCCAGAGTCGCCTGTACGCGCCCGGCATCGCCGCCCTGAACATCTATCCCAACCCGAACTTCACGGCGGGCAGCGGCATCAACTTCACGAGCCAGGTCCCCAACAGCGCGCCCCGGCAGGAGGACCTGCTCCGGTTGGACTTCCAGCCCACCGACAAGTGGCGCTTCACGGGCCGCTACATGAAGACGAAGGAAGACATCCTGCAGGCCTACGGCACCACCTGGGCGGGCAACGGCAGCGACCAGCTTCCGATTCCGACTCTCTTCAAGCACCCCGGCACGAACTGGCTGCTCTCCGCCACCGGCGTCCTCGACAGCTCGACCTCGCTCGAGGTGTCCGTGGGAAGGGCCCACAACTCGCTCGACTATGAGCTCCAGGACAAGAACCTGTTCCGCGGGGCCGCGGGGCTCTCATCGATGCCTCTCCTCTACAAGGACGCCGTCCAGGCGGACTACCTTCCGTGGCTGGTCTTCCGCGGCGGGCGCACGGGCAACGCCGGCCAGTACCAGACTGACCGCGGCCCGTTCACGAACTTCAACACGACCTACGACGCCCTCGCCAACCTCACGAAGATCTGGGGACCCCACTCCGCCAAGTTCGGCGTCTACTACCAGAGCAGCCTCAAGCCCCAGAGCATCTTCGCGAGCTTCAACAGCCAGATCAACTTCGCCGACGACGCGAACAACCCCTTCGACACCGGCTACGGCTACGCGAACGCGGCCACCGGCGTCTTCAACACCTACACCCAGGCCTCGAAATACGCCCTGCCGGAGTGGCGTTACAAGAACTTCGAGTGGTACGGCCAGGACAACTGGAAGGCCACCTCACGGCTGACCCTCGACTACGGCGTCCGCTTCTACTACCTGACGCCGCAGTGGGACACGACGCTCCAGGCGTCGAACTTCCTGCCCGACAAGTTCGACCCCGCCCAGGCGGCCCACCTTTACGTTCCCGCCTGTCTCGGCGCCTACCCCTGCTCGGGATCCAATCGCGTGGGCTTGGACCCCGTGACCGGGAAAACCGTGGACGCCCGCTTCATCGGGCGCCTCACCCCCGGCTCCAACCGGTTCGACGGCGCCTTGCAGGCCGGCCAGGGAATCAACGACGAGCTGCAGAGCGGGAATGCCTTCCGGGTCTCGCCCCGCTTCGGCTTCGTCTACGACGTCTCGGGCAAGGGCACGACCATCGTCCGTGGCGGCGTCGGCGTCTTCTACGATCGCCCGCAGGGCAACATGGTGTTCGACATGATCGCCAACGCCCCCGGCGTGCTTGTGTCGGGGCTGCAGTGGGGTCGGCTCCAGGACCTCACGGCGGCCACGGGCGATCCCAACCCGACCCTCGGCCTGACCCCGACCGTCTACGACTTCAAGCCGCCGAAGGTCTACCAATGGAACGTGGGCGTCCAGCGCAAGCTGTGGCGCGCGATCACCTTCGACCTTGCCTACGTCGGCTCCTCGTCGAAGGACTGGCTGCGCCAGGCCAACATCAACGCCGTGCCCTACGGCGCCACCTTCCTGCCCAAGAACCAGGACCCGACCCGCGCTCCGAGCGCGACCCCCGGGGCGACCGCGCTCCCCAGCGACCTCCTGCGCCCCTACCCGGGCTACGGCAGCATCCGCATGTGGGACTACAGCGGCTACGGCAACTACCACTCGCTCCAGACCGGAATCAACCGCCGCTTCGACAACGGGTTCATGTTCTCGGCGTTCTACGTGTGGAGCAAGGCGCTGACCATCAACAACGACGACTTCACGGCGGGCCGGCCGAACGTGAGCGACGCGGAGGTCCGCCGGGCCGACTACTCCTACGCGGCCCAGGACCGGCCGCACAACTTCGTGGTCAACTTCGTCTACCAGACCCCGAAGGTCGCGAGCGGCGCGCTCGGCGTCCTGGCGAACGACTGGCAGATCTCGGGCATCTACCGCTGGACGAGCGGCCGGCCCTACGGGATCGGCTACTCGATCCCGGGCATCGGCAACGCGAACCTCACCGGGACCGGAGACTTCGGCGCCCGGGTGGTGCTGACGTGCGATCCGGGCCACGGCTCGAGCGGCGATCCCTACCGGCAGATCAACACCTCGTGCTTCGCCCCCCCGCAGCCCGGCAGCGACGGCACCGAGTCGGCCCGGTTCTTCCTCTGGGCGCCGCCGATCGTCAACCTCGACATGTCGCTCTCCAAGGTCTTCGAGGTGGGCAAGCGGATCAAGATGGAGGTGCGCCTCGACGCCTTCAACGCGCTCAACCACACGCAATTCACGGGCGTCAACAGCACGGTCAGCTTCGCGAGCCTGACCAACCCGACGGTCACGAACCTGCCGTTCGACGCGAGCGGCAACCTCGTGCGGAACAACGGCTTCGGGAGCATCAACGGGGTGGCTCCCCCGAGGACCCTGCAGCTCGTCACCCGGTTGACGTTCTAGGTCGCTTCAGGAGACGGCGCTTCTCCGTGAGGCCGTGGACTCGCGCAGGCAGAGGGTGGTCGCGAAGGTCGGGAGGGGGCTCGCTCGGCCCTGGATGCGGGCGATGAGGCTCCACGCCGCGGCCTGCCCCATCTCGAACAGCGGCTGGGCCACGGTGGTGAGAGGCGGGCGGGTGTAGGCGGCGAAGGGCTGGTCGTCGAAGCCCACGAGGGAGACGTCCCGCGGCACCTCGAGCCCGCGGTGGTAGAGGGCGAGGTTGGCCCCGAGGGCCATCTGGTCGCTGCTCGCGAAGACGGCGGTGAAGTCCCGGCCCGCGGAGAGCAGCCGCTCCATGGCAATGAGCCCCGTGCGGGTGTTGAAGTCTCCTTCCACCAGGAGGTCGGGGTCCGCGGCGATCCCCGCGTCCAGCAGCGCCCGCCGGTAGCCCTCGAGCCTCTGGAGGGCCTCCACGTGCCACAAGGGCCCCGAGATGTGGGCGATGCGCTCGTGGCCGAGGGCGATGAGGTGCTGCGTCACCTGGTAGGCCCCTTCGAAGTTCTGGACCCGGATCAGGCTGTCTTCCCGGCCCGGGAGGCTCCGGCCCACCGCCACCAGCGGGACCTCGTCGCTCAGGCCGACGAGGTCTTCGTCCGGGATGTCCCCTCCCGCCGCCACCACGAGGCCGTCCACGTGGTGGGCGATCAGCAGCTCGAGGGCCTTGGGGGCGCTCGCCGAGCCCTCGGCGCTGGCCATGAGCAGCGAGTAGTCGTGCTCGCGCAACCCGGTCTCGATCCCCTTGATGAGGCGGCCCCAGAACGGGCTCACCGTGTCGGGGAGCAGGAGGCCGATCGTCTGCGAGCGGCCCTTCGCGAGGTCCTGGGCCATGAGGTTGGGGTGGTAGTGAAGCGTGGCCGCCGCATCCCGGATCGCCTCACGGGCGGCCGGGGAGACGTGGGGATAGCCGGAGAGGGCGCGGGAGACGGTGGAGGCCGACACCCCGGCCACGCGGGCCACGTCGTAGATAGTCGCGGAAAGTGTACGGTTGGAACGCCGGGCCATGCTGGTCCTCTATGTACAACCTGTTGGAACCGATTGCAAGGCCATGCAACCGATTGCAACCGCTAAGTCGTTCGTCGCGCTTAATTTTTCCCCTTGACAGGAAATTCATACGTGCGGATACTCCGGCCACAACGTTCCCGAATTGGTCCCATTGAAACGGTCGATCGAGGCTCCGGCGCGAGCTCGACCGGCCTGAAGGGGGTTGCTCTCATGGCGATGTCGAAGTGGATTGGCCGTCTGGCCATCGCGCTTCTGGTCGTGCTCGCCGCGTCGTCCGCGTTCGCCCAGAACGCGGGTAGCCTGCGCGGCACGATCACTGATCAGCAGGGCGCGGTGCTACCCGGGGCGGCGGTCGTGCTGACCAACGAGGCCACGAAGGCCGCCCGCCAGGCCGTCACGGACGCCAAGGGCGGGTACTTCTTCGCGGCTCTGCTTCCTGGCAACTACTCGATCGCGGTCGAGCTCTCGGGCTTCAAGGGCAAGACCACCAGGGGCATCCGCATCAGCCCCAACGACACCCGCGGGTACGACGTGACCATGGAGATCGGCGGGCAGAGCGAGAAGATCGAGGTGACGGCCGAGCGCGAGATCATCCAGACCCAGACGGGCGCCCGCGAGGGTTTGGTCACCTCGGCGCAGATCGAGAACCTGTCGATCATCAGCCGCAGCCCGATGGAGCTGCTGCGCATCCTCCCCGGGGTGGTGGCCCCCGACCAGAGCACCATGGAGAGCGTCGGCAACCTCACGGGGGCCAACTCCACCGAGAGCTACGCCGTGAACGGCATACGCGGGCACAACATCGTGATCACGATGGACGGCTCCAAGCTGACCGATATCGGTGCCAACAACGGCGCCATCGTTGCCCCCACCAACGACTTCATCTCCGAGGTGAAGGTCCAGGGGAGCAACTACGCGGCGGAGTTCGGCAGCGGCGGCATCCAGGTGGCCAGCATCACCAAGGGGGGCAGCTCCGAGTTCCACGGCAGCGTCTACGACTACTTGCGCCACAACAAGTTCGCCGCCAACGACCGCTCCAACTCGATCGCCGGCATCGCAAAGCCGAAGAGCAAGTTCCAATACCCGGGCGCCACCCTGAGCGGCCCCATCCTCATCCCGGGGACCGGCTTCAACAAGAACCGCGACAAGGCGTTCTTCTTCTTTGGCGTCGAGTTCACGCGGCAGCAGGTGGACACGGGGTCGAGCTTCGCGGTCACCCCGACCGCCAACCAGCGAAAGGGCGACTTCAACGGCTACCAGGGCGGCCAGAACCTGAACCAGCCCACCACCGTGAACATCCCGAGCGGCTTCCCGGGCGCGGGCAACCCGGCGCCGAACAACGATTTGAGCCCCTACATCGACCCCATGGGGCAGAAACTCATCAACCTGTACCCGCTGCCCAACTACAAAGATCCAAACAACCGATACAACTACGTCTTCAGCACGCTCCAGCCCCAGGACCGGTCGTCGCTCGTCCTGCGCCTCGACTATAACTTCAGCGACAGCACGAAAGCATATGTTCGCCTCGCCCAGGACCGGGAGAGCCTGGAGGAGGCTCGTGGCATCTGGTGGCCCTCCTCCAACTACGAGCTGCCCACGAACGTAAAGGCCAAGAACCTGGGCCGCTCATCCTCGCTGAACCTGACAAGCGTCCTCTCCCCGACCACCACCAACGAGGTGCTCTTCAGCTACAGCAAGTTGAAGCTCGACAACGGGCACGCGGACGAGAGCAAGATCACGCTGGCGGGCCTGGGCATCCAGGGCTACCAGGGCTTCTTCGGCCCGCAGTCGACGTTCGCGCCCATTCAGCTCTATAGCTGGGGCCAGAACCTCGGCAACCTCTGGGACCCCACTGATCAGCCCAACATCTTCGCCTACAACGCGAGCCTCCAGGTCAGCGACAACTTCACGAAGGTCCTGAACACCCACGCCATCAAGTTCGGGGTGAGCGTAGAGCGCGCCACCAAGTACCAGAACTTCCAGAACAACGCGCAGACCGCGCTCGTCTTCGGGCCCTGGATCCCGGGCAGCACGGGCAGCGACTTCGGTGATCTGCTCGTGGGCCGGCCGGCCGAGGTCGACTCCGGCACCAAGGCCGCCAACGGGGACTTCCGCCTCTGGAACCTCGACGCCTATCTCCAGGACTCGTGGAAGATCAGGAAGAACTTCACCCTGGAGTACGGCGTCCGGCTCGCCAAGTGGACGAACAACATCGAGACCGCGGGCCTGGGGGCCGTCTTCATTCCGAGCCGGTACAACCCGAGCGCCGGCACCTTCCTCGACGCCGACAAGAAGCGGGTGAACGGCGTGGCCTACGCGTCCACCGGCGACGTGCCCAAGGACCTCATCGGCAGCCGTCCCGTCTTCGTCATGCCTCGTCTCAACTTCGCCTGGGACATCAAGGGCACCGGCGACATGGTGCTCCGCGGCGGGGGCGGACTGTTCTACAACCGGCCCATGGGCAACGCCGAGTATGACGTGATCAAGGTTCCCCCGAACGCCTACGGGACGAGCATCGACGCCTACGCGGGCCAGAATCTGGGCCCCGTGGGCCTCACCTACAACACGGTGCCCAAGGTCGATCCCCTGAACCGGATCGGCAAGATCGGCTTGGCCTCGGTGAATCCGTTCTCGGTCGAGTACCCGCGGACGACGACCACGAGCCTGTCGTTCGCCAAGCGCGTACCCTGGCAACAGGTGCTGGAGCTCGGATACGTGGGGACGTTTGGCCGTCACCTCCTGAACCAGCGACAGTTCAACGTGATCAAGCCGGGTACCCTGACTCAGGGCACGGTCGGCAACTCCAACCTCGCCGACCCGGTCCAGAGAGTCGCCCTGAACGGCGACGTGATCAACACCTTCCGCCCGTATCCCGCCCTCTCGAACATCCAATGGTGGGAGTACACCGGCACCTCGAACTATCATTCGCTGCAGGCTACCTTGAGCCGCCAGACGGGCCGGCGGTTCCAGTACTTCGTGGCCTACACGTTCAGCAAGGGCCTGGGGAGCGTGTCCAACGAGTACGAGGGGGTCGACCCGTTCGATCCTCGAAACTTCTCGTACGGCGTGCTGTCCTACGACCGCACCCACCTCCTGAGCGTGTCCTACAACTACCAGGTCCCCGACATCACGAAGAGGGGGGGCGTGCTCGCCGGCATCCTGAACGGATGGCAGATCTCGGGCATCACGAGCTACTCGAGCGGCATCCCCATCCGCGTCCGCTTCGAGGGCGCGCTGGCCCAGGACAACATCTCGACGGCCTGGAACGGCTCGCCCGATCGCAACGCGGCGGTCGGCGCCGGATCGGGTGGCCCCATCACGCCCCTCTTCTCCTGCAACCCGTTCATTGCCGGCGCCAAGGACGTGGGAGACAAGATCTTCGACATCAACTGCATCGGGATTCCCCAGTTCGGGCAGTCCGGACCCTACAACTCGCCGTTGTATTTCCGGAGCCCCAACCGTCAGAACTGGGACATCACGCTCTTCAAGAATTTCGCGATCGGCAAGGGAGAGAAGAAAATCCAGTTCCGGGCCGGGTTCTTCGACATCTTCAACCAGGCCTACGCGGGCGTGCCCGCGGGTGACGCTCGGAGCGGACAAGACATCGACCTGCATCTCAACACCGTCTGCAACGTGACGGTGAACGGCGTGCCCAACGGCGCGGGCGCCACCGTGGACAACATCTGCGACCCGACCAAGGGCTTCCACTACTCCGACAACGCCCTCGCGAACTTCGGCAAGATCATCCTGAAGCGTGGTCATCGGGTGATCGAGTTCGCCCTGAAGCTCTACTTCTAGGAGAGCTCCGGGTGGTACCGAGGGGGAGGGCTCCGGCCCTCCCCCCTTTTCTTGCCTTGCGCTTGCGAACGGCGCGTTGGTCTCACCGTCGTCGCCGGACCCCCAGGCGCTATAATGATCGAGTGTTCGCGAGACGCCGCGCGGACCCGGGCCCATGACCCAAGTCTCCCTTTTTCTCCGGTGCGGCCTGTTCGTCGTCGCCCTGCAGTCGCCCCGGGCGGCGGCGCAGACGGGCCCCGACGCGGAAGAGCTCTTCGCGAAGGGCGTCCAACTCCATCAGGCGGGGGACATTCTCGGAGCGATCGAGGCCTACCGGGAGGCCCTCGAGAAGGAGCCCGGCCGGCTCGACGCGCGTTCCAACCTGGGCGCGGCCTACGTGCGCCTGGGGCGATACGAGGACGCGGTCGAGCAGTACAAGAAGGCGCTGGGCATCTTCCCGGACAACCCGATGGTCCGCTTCAACCTCGCCCTGGCACTCTACAAGGCGGCGGAGGTCCCGGAAGCCATGGAAGAGCTGAAGCGGGTGGTCGATCGTGATCCCGAGAACCGCAACGCAAGGCTCCTCCTCGCCGACTGCTACCTCCAGATGGGACAGGAGGCCCGGGTGGTCTCCCTGCTCTCGGGCCGCGACGCCGAGTTTGGCGACGACCGGCTGTTCGCCTACCTGCTGGGAAACGCGCTCGTCCAGCGGAACGAGGTCCAGCGCGGGCAGGTCTACATCGACCGGCTATTCCACGACGGCGACACCGCGCAAGCGCGGCTGCTCATGGGGGTGGCCCAGCTGCGCCGCCAGGACTTCCGGGCCGCCCTGCCGGAGATCCAGCGGGCGGTGGAGCTGAACTCGACGTTGCCCACCGTCCATTCCTTCTACGGCCGCGCGCTCATGGGGACGGGCCGGCGGCAGGAGGCCGCCGAGGCCTTCCGCAAGGAGCTGGAGCGCAACCCGAACGACTTCGACTCCAACCTCTACCTCGGCCTCCTCATGAAGGACGACAACCGGCTCGACGAGTCCTTCGACCATCTGAAGCGGGCGGGCCGGCTGCGCCCCAAGGATACCCGCGTCCTCTACGGCATGGGCGGCCTCCACCTGGCAGCCGGCCGCCTGGGGGAGGCCCAGCGCGACCTGGAGACGCTCGTCCGGGAAGTCCCCGCCTACACCCAGGGCCACGTGCTCCTCGCCACCGTGTACTACCGCCAGAAGAAGAAGGAGCTGGGCGACCGCGAGCGGGCGATCGCGGAGAAGCAGAGAGCCGAGCGGCAGGCAGAGGAGCCGGGAGCGAGAGACGAGCTGGGCCCGGCCTACAAGGGCGAGCCGCTGCCCGCACAGAAGGCGCCCCTCGGGGACAAGGGAGCGGCCAGCAGCGCGCCCGGGGAGAAACCGTGACCCGGAGGGTCTCACCGATGCTCGCGGTGGCATCGGTGTCCCTGCTGCTCGGGGGTCTCCGGGTCGGCGCGCAGTCGGTCCCGGCCGCCCAGTCGCCCAAACCCACGCCCCCCCCGGCCCGCGGCCCGTCCTTCGACCAGATCGCGAAGAAGGCTGCGGAGGCAAAGGAGGCGGGCCAATTCGACGACGCCATCCAGTACTACCAGCAGGCGCTGGGCATGAAGCCGGCCTGGATCGAAGGGCACTGGGCCCTGGGCACTCTCCTCTACGACCTGGACCGCTACCCGGAGGCCCGCGACCATTTCCGGCGGGTGGCGCAGGCCCAGCCCAAGAACGGCCTCACCCTCGCGCTCAAGGGCCTCTGCGAGTTCCAGCTCAAGAACCACGAGCGCGCTCTCGCGGATCTTCAGGCGGCGCGGGAGCTGGGGATCGCGAGCCCCGAGGTCATGGCGGTTGCGAGCTACGACGCCGCGGCCCTTCTCAACCGGTTCGAGCGCTACGAGGCGGCCTTCGACATCCTGCGCGAGTTTGCTCAGCAGGGCCGGGACTCCCAAGGCGTCATCGAGGCCTTCGGCCTGAGCGTGCTGCGCATGCCTCTCCTTCCGACCGAGGCGCCCGCCGAGAAGCGGGAGATGATCCTCATGGCGGGGCGGGCCGGCTTCCATCAGGCCAAGGCCCGCAGCTCGGCCATCGGGCGGCAGGCCTTCGAGGAGCTGGTCTCGCGCTACCCCACGGCCCCCAACGTGCACTACGCCTTCGGAGCCTACCTCCTGGCCGAGGAGCCCGACGCCGCCCTCGAGGAGTTCCGCCGCGAGTTGCGCGGGTCGCCGAACCATCACCACGCCATGCTGCAGATCGCCTATGAGCTGATGAAAGAGGGCAAGTTCGGCGATGCCCAGCCCATGGCGGAGAAGGCGGTGGAGCTCGCCCCCAACCTGTTCGCGGCCCGCAACGCGATGGGGCGGATCCTGTTGGAGACCGGCGACACGGAGAGGGCCATCCGGGAGCTGGAGGTCGGCGTGAAGCTCGCTCCCGACAGTCCCGAGATGCGCTTCTCGCTGGCCCGCGCCTACACGAAGGCGGGGCGGACGGAGGACGCGGCCCGGGAGCGCGGGGAGTTCCTCAAGCTCGACCGGGTCCGCCGCACCGCCCGCTCGGGCCCACAGTCGGTCGGCGGCAAGGACGCTCCCGCCGAGCCATCCCCCGAAAAGGACTAGAGGTTGCCATGAGGCTCAGGATCGTCCTCGCACTCGTCGTGGCTTCGGGATCGGGTGTCCATGCCGTGGTCGCCCGGCAAGCCCCGCCTGCCGTGGCCAACGCCGACTCCCCGCAGGCGGGGAGCCAGGCGCCGGAAGTGCCCACCTTCGGCGTGGGCACGGCGGCGGTCACCCTGGACGTGGTGGTCCGCGACAAGAAGGGCAAGGCGGTCCGCGACTTGAAGGCCCCGGACTTCGAGGTCTACGAGGATGGCGTGAGGCAGCAGGTGGACTCCTTCCAGGTCTTCGGGCGCGGCGCAGCTCCCGCCGACGAAGCCAAGGCCGCGCCCGAGGTCGCGCGGAAGGCGCCCGCCGTCCCCGCCGCGGGTGCCGCCCCCGCCGCGGAAGCCGCCCCGCCCGCCGCGGAAGCCGCCGAGAACCGGCCGCTGGTGATCGCGTTCGTGTTCGACCGCTTGCAGCCGAACGCGCGTCACATGGCGCAGAAGGCCGCCCTCACCTACTTGGACAAGGGCCACGTGGAAGGCGATCTCGTGGGAATCTTCTCGATCGACCTCGCCCTGCACACCCTCCAGCCCTTCACGAGCGACACGGGTCTCGTTCGCCGGGGGTTCGAGCGGGCGGTGTCCCAGGCCAACACCCAGTTTTCCGCGGACCGGGAGGCGGTCCGGGCCCAGGTGGACTCCATCTCTCAATTCGAGCAGGTCGAAGCCACCGCGAACGCGCCCGTCAGCGGTCCCAGCCAGACGGGAGCCGCGCAGGCGGCCGGCAACGCGGCGGCGGCCGCGTCCCTGGCCCGGACCTTCAACGAGATGCAGGTGGGCATGATGCGCACCTTCGAGTCGCTCGAGCGGGATCAACAGGGTTACGCCAGCACCAACGGGCTGATGTCGGTGGTGAACGGCCTCAAGCGCATCCCCGGCCGCAAGACGGTCGTCTTCTTCTCGGAGGGCCTCGCCATCCCGTCCAACGTGCAGCCCCAGTTCGATTCGGTCATCCACTCCGCCAACCGCGCCAACGTCAGCGTCTACGCGATGGATGCCGGGGGCCTCCGGACCCTGAGCCTCAACGACGAGGCGCGCAAGGAGATGCTGCAGGCCAACGCACGGCGCCTCCGGCAACTGGAGAGCGGCAGGGACGACGCCTCGGGCGGGGTCATGACCCGCGCCCTGGAGCGCAACGAGGATCTCCTGCGCCTCAACCCGGAGAGCGGCCTGGGGCGACTGGCCCAGGAGACGGGGGGGTTCCTGATCCGCGACACGAACGACGCGGCCTCCGCCTTCGGGCGTATCGAGGAGGACATGCGGTTCCATTACCTTCTCGCCTACACGCCCAGCAATGAGAATTACGACGGCCGTTTCCGCAGCATTGCGGTCAAGGTGGTCCGCCCGAGCCTGCAGGTGCAGACGCGACAGGGCTACTTCGCCATCCGCGCCATCGAATCCGCGCCCATCAAGGCCTTCGAGGTGCCGGCCATCGCCCAGCTCGAACGCTCGCCCCGGCCCGACCATTTTCCGCTGCGGGTGACCGGCTTGAGCTTTCCCGAGCCCAAGAGGCTCGGCCTCGTGCCCGTGCTCGTGGAAGTTCCGGGCAACACGATCTCGTACGCTCCCGACAAGGACGACAAGAGCGGCAAGAAGATGCACCGGGCCGACTTTTCGGTGGTGGTGCGGATCAAGAACGAGGCGAAACATGAGGTGGATCGCCTGAGCCAGCATTACCTCCTGGATGCCACGGAGGCCAATCTCGCGAAGGCCCGCGCAGGGGAGGTGCTCTTCTACCGCGAGGCGGAGCTGCCCCCCGGGAAGTACACCTTGGAGGCGGTGGCGTACGACGCGGTGGCGGGCAGGGCGAGCGTGAGCACGCGGACCCTCGAGGTCCCGTCGGCCGACGAGCACCGCCTGCGCCTGAGCAGCCTGGTGCTCGTCAAGAGGGCCGAGCAGGTCGGAGCATCCGAGCAGAAGCAGGGGCCCCTTTATTACGGCAATACGCTGCTCTACCCGAACATGGGCGAGCCCTACAAGAAGTCGGCGGCCAAGGCCCTCGGCTTCTACTTCTCGGCCCTCTCGCCCAGGGATGGCCCCGCTCCCGACAAGGCGACGGTCGAGGTGTGGCGCAGCGCGCAGCAGGTGGGCCTGGTCACCACCCCGCTTCCCGCCCCGGACGCGCAAGGGCGCATCCAGCAGGCGGGCGCCCTGCCCCTCTCGGGCTTCCTGCCGGGCTCCTACGAGCTCAGGGTCACGCTGCGGGACGGCACGAGCGTGGCGTCGTCTTCCGCGCTCTTCACCGTCGAGGAATGACCCGCCGGCGAGCGCTGGCGGTCACCGTTCTCGGTGTCCTCACCCTGGCCGTGGCGGGCTTTTCCCGGAAGCCGCCGCGGGGGGTGCCACCCGCCGGCCCGGCCGCCGCCGGCGCGGTCCCCGACGAGGCCCTCGCGCGCAAGGTCTGCTCGGAGTGCCACGCGTTCCCGCCCCCCGACGTCCTGCCCCGCAAGTCCTGGGGGACGATCGCCTATGAGATGGCCGGCTTCGCGATCGGCGGTATCGGGGCGCCGAAGGGCGCGCCACCGCCGACCATCGACTTCGACGTGGACCGGGTCATCCACTATTACGAGACGCGGGCCCCCCGGGTGCTCCCCACGCCCGAGCCGTGGCCGTCGCCCGCGCCCGGCCCGGTCCGGTTCGCCCGTCACGCGTTCCGCCTGGCTCAAGGCCCACCCACTCCGACGGTGGCGAACGTGGCCTTCTGGCCGCTCGAACCCAAGGGCCCCCTCCGGATCGTGGCTGTGGACATGGCCGCCGGGCTCGTGCTCGAGGGCGATCCGGCCCGTCCGGGGGAAGGCCTGTTGCGGCTTCCCCGCGTCCCGAACCCGTGCCACACGCAGGCCATCGACCTCGATCGGGACGGGCGGATCGACCTGTTGGTGGCCGACCTCGGCGACGTTCCGCCCGGCGACCACCTGAAGGGGAGCGTAGTCTGGCTGCGGCGATTGGCGGACGGGTCCTACCGGCCGTACACCCTCGCCTCCGGCCTCCCGCGGGTGGCCGACGTGGAGGCGGCCGACTTCGACGGCGACGGGCGCCTCGACCTCGTGGTGGCCGCCTTTGGCTGGCGCGAGGTCGGGGGGATCTACCTGCTCGAGAACCGGACCACGGACTGGGACCATCCAGTCTTCGTGAAACGAGAGCTGGACGGTCGGCCGGGTGCCATCCACGTCCCGGTGGCCGACTTGAACGGCGACGGCCGCCCCGACTTCGTGGCCCTCCTCTCCCAGCATTACGAAGAGGTGGTGGCGTTCCTGAACGACGGCAAGGGAGGCTTCCGGAGAGAGACCATCGACCGGGCCCCCCACCCCGCCTGGGGCTCCTCCGGCATCTCGCTCGTGGACCTCGACGGGGACGGCGACCTGGACGTCCTGGTGACGAACGGCGACATGCTCGACGACTTCCTGCTCAAGCCCTACCACGGGATCCGCTGGCTGGAGAACCGCGGCCGCTACCCCTTCGTCCCCCACGACCTCGCGAGCCTGCCCGGCGTTCACCGGGCGCGAGCGGTGGACCTGGACGGGGATGGGGACCTCGACATCGTGGCCTGCGCCTTCGTGCAGTTCAGTCGGGAAGGCAGCCCTCCCGCGGCCCTGGCCGACCAGCCTTCCCTGGTGTGGCTCGAGCAGACCTCTCCTGGCCGCTTCACGCGCCATACCCTGGAGCTGGCGGGGCAGCACGTGAGCCTCGACGTGGGCGACTACGACGGGGACGGGGACGTCGACATCGTGGTCGGCAACTTCCGGGCGGAAGGCCCGGCCATGCTGGAGGTCTGGGAGAACCTGGGGAGGAAGCGATGAGGGGCGTCGTGCTCATGGCGGCTCTGCTCGCGCAGGCCTCCGCACCCGCCCAGGAGCCGAAGCCGCCCGTGTTCGCCCGCGAAGTCGAGCAGGTCACGGTCGACGTGGTCGTGGCCGACAAGCAGGGCAACCCCGTCACGGGCCTCAGGAAGGATGACTTCACGATCCTCGACGAGGGCCAGCCTCAGACGATCGTGAGCTTCGACCTGATTGAGCTCCCGGCCGCGGTGGGGGCCGGGGCGAGCGCGCCCGTCCCCTCGGCCGCGCCGACCCGTTCGCGCCTCGTGACCAACACGGCCCGCCCCGCCGACCGCGGTCGACTGTTCGTGATCGTCTTCGACAACCTGCACATGTCTCCCCTGAACGCGCAGCGGGCCAAGGCAGCGGTCGCCGCCTTCCTGGAGAAAGGGGTGGGGGAGGTCGACCGGGTGAGTCTGATCACCACCGGGGGCGGGGCCTGGTGGAGCACCCGCATGGAGGCGGGCCGGGCCGACCTGCTCGCGATCCTCAAGAACCTCGACGGCCGGCGGTTCCCCGACAACGCCACCGAGCGGATGACCGACTACGAAGCGATGCGCATCCACGTATACCAGGACGCCCTGGTGGGCTGGCGCGTCCAGGACCGCTTCGAGCGCTACGGGACGAAGTCGCGGCAGGGAATGCAGCAGGCTCAGGACCGGCAGCGGGAGAACGTGGTCCCCGGCCTGATCGACCTCTACGTGGCCAGCCGGGCCACCGAGGCCTACCTGAAGCTCAAGGCGCGTATGGGAGTGACCCTCGCGACCCTGGAGCGGGCCCTGAAGCCGCTGGCCGCGAGTCGGGACCGGAAGGCGGTGATCCTGGTCTCGGAGGGCTTCATCTACGACCCGTCGCAGGAGGGTTTCAAGCAAGTCGGGGAAGCAGCGCGGCGGGCCAACGCCTGCCTGTACTTCGTGGACACCCGGGGGCTCGAGGGGTTGCTCGCCGGCTATGGCGCGCAGTTCGGGGCCCCACTCCAGGAACGGGACCTCATGGCTGCCCTGGCCGACGTGAGCCAGGAGGGGGAGGGAGCGGCCGCCCTCGCCGCCGACACGGGGGGCTTCGCCGTGCGCAACACGAACGACTTCGCCGCGGGGGCGGTGCGCATCGGCCGTGAGTCCAGCCGCTACTACCTACTCGGCTACAACCCGGGCGAGATCCCGCATGACGGACGCTTCCGGAAGATCGAAGTCCGGGTCCGTGGCAAGGGCCTCACGGTCCGCGGCCGAAGGGGCTACTACGCCCCTTCGGCCGGCTCGAAAGCGGCGCCGCCGAAGCCGGAGGCCGGCGACCCCGACCTCCAGGAGGCCCTCGACGCCCCCGGCTTCCTGGACGGGATCCCCCTGCGGATGACCGCCTACGTGCTGCAGGAGGTGAGCCTCGGCCAGGCCCGCGTTCTCGTGGTCGCCGACACGGACGTCTCCAGGATGATCTTCCAGGAGGCGGAGGGGAAGACCACGGGAGCCCTCGACACGCTGCTGGTGGTGGCGCGACGGGAGACCGGCGAGTTTCACCGCACCGATCAGCGGGTGGACCTGCAGCGGCGGGCCGGCGCGACCGCGAGCGGCGCATCCTGGTACCCGATGATCCGCGAGTTCGACCTCGCGCCGGGCGGCTACCAGGCCCGACTCGTGGTGCGCGACCCGGCCAGCCGGCGGATCGGGAGCCTGGCCTTCGAGTTCGAGGTGCCGGCCCTCGACCAGTTGCGCGTGTCGACTCCGATCCTCACCGACACGGTCCAGCAGCCGCCGGGCCAGGCCGCTCCCTTGCCAGTGTTGCTCGCCCGCCGCACCTTCACCGCGGGCGGGTCGCTCTACTGTCGCTTCGACGTGTTCGGAATGGCGAACGACAAGACCCGGGGAATGCCGCGGGTCCGCTCCGGCCATCTCCTCCGGCGAATCGACGGCACCGTGATCAGCCGCAGCCAGCCCACCTGGATCGAGCCCACGTCGCTCGGCGCGCTGGCCCGGCTCCTCCAGATCCCCCTCGAGGGGGTCGATCCGGGCGACTACGAGCTCGTGCTCACCGTGCGGGACGAGGTCTCGGGCAAGGTTCAGGAGGTGCGGGAGCCGTTCACCCTTGCCGGTCAGGGGGCCGGCTCGCCGTAGACCCTAGTGTACGGATATTGGGCCTTCCAGGCGTACCAGAGCGCGGAGCTGGAGGGGACGCGGACCAGGGCTCGCCCCGCCAGCGGCCCCGCCACCGCCTTCCCCGACAGGGGGTCCCAGACCGAGGCGGTTTCGGCATCCCGGAGACGGTCGCCTTCTGCGGTGAACGTGAGGGCGCGACCTTCAACCAGACGCTCCCAAACCGTCGCCGTCGTGAGGTCTGCGGTCAGGAAGGCGACGATCGGACGTCCTTCGAGGACATCGTTGGCAACGCGGGTCTCCACCAGGCGCCGGACAAGGAAGGCGCCCGCGGCGGCCACGCCTTCGAGGCCGATCACCCAGTCCTCGTTGCGGACGGGTCCGTCGCCGCCCAAGGCCACGTGGCTCACCGTCTCCTCGTTGAAGCGCGGCCGGCGCGCGGGCGGCTCCTCATCGATGTAGACGGTGGTGTCAGGATGCAGCGCCCGCCAGCGGCCCCAGGTCGTCACGAGAGACGGCAGCTTGCGGAGGCGGGTTCCGGTGAGCGGGCCCGCCTCTGCGCGGCCGGCGACCTGGCTCCACCGTGAATGGGTCGGACGGTCGTATAGCAGAAGCACGCCGTCCTCGGCGCCGAGGGCACCGAAATCGAGCCGCTTGCCGCCGAGGTCACGGGCGTAGACCACGCCCGAGAGGGCGATGGGTCACCAGGAGGCCGCGATCGGCGTCTCCCCCAGGGTGTCGTTGACGATCTCGTTCTCGGGGCTCCACATGAGGTTGACCGGGTACGCGCGCGCTCGACCGCCGACCACGACGCCGAGGACGATCTCGTTGTCCTTCAGGACGGCGCGGGCCCGGTCGACCGTGCGGGTCACCGTCTTCAGGGGCAGCTCGCCCCGGATCTCGTTGTGCCCCGAGCGGTCGCGGTTGAGCCGCTCCTGCGCACGCGCGGCTCCGGCGCGGGCCAGGGTCCCCGCCACGGCACAGGCCGCGGCGAGCCGAAAGCACCACTGAACGGAGCTCATCATGCAGGGATTCTAGCTCGAGCACCTGGCCGCGGCCGCCCCTTGGCCGGGCTCACTTCTTCTTGAGCACCTCCAGAAGCCGTTTCGCGGTCTCCAGGTTGTGCGGATCCTGTCCGGTCATGGAGACGTACTTCTCGAGCTGGGAGATCGCGTCCGCCACGCGGTTCTCGCCCACCGCGATCGTGCCGAGATGGAAGTACGGCTCGGTGTTCGCGGGGTCCACGGCCTGCAACTTCCGGAACGCGTCCGCGCCCTCGGCCGAGCGCCCCGCGTTGACGCAGGTGATCCCGAGCGCGTAGAGGAACCGCGCGTCCTGCGGAAACGCCGGGGCGGCCCGGAGCATCGCGTCCACCGCCTCCGGCCCGCGACCGTCCAGCTCGCGGATCGCGGTCAGGGCGATGAAGGCGTCGCTCTTCTCGGGCTGCAGCTCGGTGACCCGCTGGTATTCGGTCTCGGCGGACTTCCAGTCCTTCCTGAGCTGGTAGACGTAGCCGAGGTTGTAGTGGGCGCCCGCGAGGTCAGGGAACTTCCCGAGCACCTCCTTGAAGAGGCCCTCGGCCTCCTCGAGGCGGCCCGCCTTCACGGCCTCCACCGCGGTGGCGTAAGCCTGACCCGCCTTGGCCGAATCCGCGTCGGGCGGCAGGACGGCCTCGGCCCCCGCGGCGGGAGTGGCGGTAGCGGCCGCCGCGTCCGCTCCATGCATCACCACGTCGGGGATCTCGCTGAAGCCGCCGAGGGAGATCGAGATCTCCATCCCGTAAGGCTTGTACCCGTCTTTGGTGAACGTCATCACGTAGGGACCGGCAGAGAGCCCCGCGCGGACGAACCCCCCTTTTTTGTCCGTGACCACCGTCTTGACGATCTTCTGCCTGCTCTCGCCCTTGAACTCCATCTCGATCTTGACCTCGGGGAGGGGCTTACCCCCCTCGTCCACGACCTTGCCGCGCACCGTCGCGAGCTGGGCCTGAGCGGCCGGGGCCAGGGCGAAGAGGCCGAGGCAGAGCGGGAGGGAGAGGGTTTTCGCGCGGGTCATTTCCGAGCCTCCTTTCGAGGATGCGCCGTCAGGTTTTCCCACACTTCCACCCAGTGGTCCATGGGCTTGTCGGCGGTGAAGACCCCCACGACGATGTCCAGGTCGCCGTCGCCATCGAAGTCCCCCACGTCCAGGGTGGCGTGGGTGGCGTTCCCGACCTCGAGGGTGTGCCGCACGAAGTGGCCGGGCGCGGTCTGCTCCAGCCAGACGAGGGACGGAAGGCGGGCCTCGGCCTCGCCCACCGAGCCCGCGGTGAAGGTGCAGGCGACCACGTCCAGGTCACCGTCGCCGTCGAGGTCCACGGCAAGGGCGCGGTGGACCCCGGGGAGCTGGGCCAGGGGGTGATGGATCCAGGGGAACTTGCCCTTGCCCGGGTTCTCCAGCCACTGCACGCCGTGGTAGGGCTTGAGCAGCCGGTCGTCGAACATGTCGCCGTTGGTCATCAGCACGTCGAGGTCGCCGTCCTTGTCGAAATCCACGAGCTGGATCCCGGAAGAGCCCCAGTTGGGGTGAGGAGCGGTCCAGATCGTCTCGGCACGGAAGGGCCTCCCGGGCCCCTCGTTCATGAACGCGACGACGGTCTCGTACTGCTGGGAGATCACCGCCACGAAGTCGAGACGGCCGTCGCCGTCGAGGTCGGCGGGGATGACGTGGATGGCCCCGGGTCGGCCGTCGACCTTGCGCCGGTCGAAGACCGGTCGAAGGGGGAGCACCGTGTGGTTGTCGAGGATGTCGATCTCGCCGGTTCTCCGCAGGCCGAAGGCCGCGACCACGAGGTCGAGCTTGCCGTCCCCATCGAAATCCGCCGCCTCGACGTCGGCGACGCGGGGGAACCCGCCCATGGCGTATTTGGCGAAGCCGCCCTCGGGGAGACCGCGTAGCCAGACCACGGCGCCGTGGTCGTGGTCGCCGGGGTAGAACTCTCCCAGGTCGGCCACCAGCAGGTCCCTGATCCCGTCGCCGTCGAGGTCCACCACCTCTGCGTGGCAGGGGTGCGGGACCTGGGCGATGGGGACGAGACCCGCCGCGGGATCGTAGGGGCGACCCAGCAGGACGAGGCCGTACCGCATGTCGCTCACGATGAGCTCGGGGCGGGCGTCTCCGTCCAGGTCGGCCAGCCGCACATTGGCCACCGCGGGCTGCGACCCCGCGTCGGGGTAGGAGAGCGCGCGGCGAGAGAAGCGGATGCGGTCGTCCGGCGCGGGCCAGGGCTGCGGCGAGGGCAGCGCGACCGGTGCCTTCGATTCGTACCAGCGCAGCACGGTCATCATCGCCGAGGAGAGCTCTACGGGCGGCGCGCCCGTGCCCGGGGCGGGCAGATCCTTGTCCGCGATCAGATACGACATCTTCTCGAAGGACGTCCGCCAGGCGGCGCGAGGCAGGATGTCGGGAGTGGGAAAGCCGTGGCAGCTCGCGCAGAGCCCGCGGGCCAGCTTCTCCTCTCCGCCTTTCCCCGGTGCCGCTGAGACGAGGACCGCAGGACGACCACTGCCGTAGACGAGACCGGCCGCGACAGCGACGACGATCAGCAGGAACCGGGGGAGGGAACGACCGCGGCGCATGCCCAGGCGGATTATAGACCCAAGTCCCGGAGTTGCCGCGCCTTCGGGGCCTGGGGGAGGCGCGGACGCAAGACGGGGGTGCGGGCGACCCCGGAGATCATCGCCCGCACCCCCTTGGGGTGAGCAGGAGCTTGCGGCTCCCGGCGCGGAACCGCAAGCCACGTCGATGCAGAGTATTGAGCCACTTAATACGGCTTCCGTAATCCATTGTCAAGAACAAAATCCAAGGAAACGAATGGGGTCGATCCAATGGAGCTGAAGGGCCCGAAGAATCAGCTAGATACGGGAAGCAAGGCATTTGCGCCCCGTCTTTGGGGCCTCTTGCGGCCATCTTCATATTAGCGGAGTCCTTCGGTTCGGCCCGTTGAATCGCCGTGTAACCGCGTCCCCGAAGGGCAGGCTCTCGCCAGCGAACCGCCGCGGTGATATAAGCAGCCACTTCAAGGAGGCATGGACCCTATGCGCGCAGACCCCCGATTCGCACTGGCCGCCGCCACGGCCTTCTTCCTGGTCGCCTCCGGCGCTCGCGCCCAGGCCGCCAAGGAATGGCCGATCCACGACCGCACGCGGCCGCTGCCGCCGGTGGTGGATCCCGGCACCGCCGGCACCCCGGATCAACCCGGCAAGCCCCCCTCGGACGCCGTCGTGCTCTTCGACGGCAAGGACCTCGCGGGCTGGAAGTCCCAGAAGGACGGTGGGCCCGCGCCCTGGAAGGTCGAGAAGGGCTACTTCGAGGTCGCGAAGGGCACCGGGGGGATCGAGACCCGGCAGGGCTTCGGCGACTGCCAGCTCCACATCGAGTTCATGTCGCCCTCGCCGGCGGTGGGCGAGGACCAGGACCGCGGCAACAGCGGCGTCTTCCTGATGGGGCGGTACGAGGTGCAGGTCCTCGACTCGTACAACAGCGTCACCTATGCCGACGGGCAGGCGGGCGCCCTCTACGGCCAGAGCCCGCCCCTCGTCAACGCCTCCCGGCCGCCGGGGCAGTGGCAGACGTACGACATCGTCTGGGAGGCACCGCGCTTCGACAAGGACGGCAAGCTCACGCGGCCGGCTCGAGCCACCGTCTTCCACAACGGCGTGGTCGTCCAGCACGCCACCGTGCTGACCGGGCCCACCGCCCACAAGGCCCGGCCTCCGTACGCGGCCCACGCGGACAAGCTGCCCATCAGCCTTCAGGACCACTCCCACCCGGTCCGCTTCCGCAACGTCTGGGTCCGGGAGCTGAAGGAGCGGCCTTAAGTCACGAGCGGTGAGGCGGGGCTTCGGGCCCGCCCCGCGCGACCTTCTCGACGGCCGCCCGAAAGTGGCGTGGGTCGATGTTGGGGAAACGGAAGAGCCGGTCCTCGATCGCCTCGAAATGGCGAAGGAGGGCCGCCCGCTCGACGAGACCGCGCTCGATCATGGCCTCGACGTCGGCCCGGTCCCGATCCTGCCCGCGCAGGATCTTGGAAAGGGCCTGGGCGTAGAAGTCGTAGTGGAAGAAGTCGACCCGGCCTTCCCGCTCGATGAACCGGCTCCGCTCGCGCCACCCGGGCAGCTCCGGCAGGAACTGCGCCGGCGAGGCGAGCTCGAGGTTCAGGTCGAGGGCTTCCTTCAGGCGCGGGAGCAGGCGCAAGACGGGGTCGCGATCGGGGACGACGAGGATGTCGGCGTCGATCGTGGTGGGCCGCCAGCCGATCAGGACTGCGGTCGCGCCCCCCGTGAAGAAGACGGCGCCTTCCGCGTCCGGCTCCGCACCCAGGGCGCGCATGAAGAGCCGCAGGCGGTCGGCATCCGCTACCGCGCGCACTCGGCCGCCTGGGTGAAGCTGACCATCCTCGCGATGAGCCCGTTGTAATGGACGTGGGGGTTCCCCTGCTCCCGCTCGATCAACCGGTAGAGCCGGATCTCGGGATCGGGAATACGACGCTCGGGGACGAGATAGCCGAGCTCCCGGAGCCGCTGCGAGAAGCTCGCCACGAGCAGGCCAGGAATGGATTCGCGGCCCGCCGCCAGGTCCCGCAGGCCCGCGTCCACCAGGTCCTGCCCGGGAAGCTCCATGCCGCCCATGTTAGCGGAGTAGCTACTGGACCTTGACCCAGCGGCGCGTGCGGGCGGCCCGCTCGATCGCCTCCAGCACCGCCTGGTTGCGCAGGCCGTCCTCGAAGTCCGGGCGCACGCGCTTGCCCGAGGCCACCGCCTCCAGGAAGTCGTAGACCGTGTGCACGAAGGTGTGCTCGTAGCCGATGACGTGCCCGGGAGGCCACCAGCCCTTGACGTACGGGTGGTGGGCGGGGTCGGTCACCAGGATCTGGCGGAAGCCCTGGACGCTGCCCTCGTCCTCGGCGGAGTAATACTCGAGCTCGTTGAGCCGCTCCAGGTTTAAGGCCACGCTGCCCTTGCTCCCGTTCACCTCGAACCGGTTGTAGTTCTTGCGCCCGGGGGCGAGGCGCGTTCCCTCGATCGAGCCCAGGGCCCCGTTGGCGAAGCGCACGAGGCAGAGGGCGGCATCGTCCACCGTCACCCGGCCCTTCTTCTTCGGGTCGTCGAGGAGGGGCCGGTGCTTGATGTAGGTCTCGAGGGCCCCCGCCACCTCGGTGACCTCGGCGCCCAGCACGTAGCGGCCCAGGTCGAGGGAGTGGGAGAGGATGTCGCCGAGCGCTCCCGAGCCCGCCTTGTCCTTCTGGAAGCGCCAGAGAAGCGGGAGGTCCGGGTCCACGATCCAGTCCTGGAGATACGTCCCACGGTAGTGGTAGATGCGGCCGAGCTTGCCGGAGGCGACGAGCTGCCGGGCCAGCACGACCGCGGGAGCCCGGCGGTAGTTGTGGCAGACCATGTTGGCCACCCCGGCCTTCTGCACGGCGGCCACCATGGCCTTGGCCTCCTTCACCGTGTTGGCCAGGGGCTTCTCGCACAGGACGGCCTTGCCCGCCTTGGCGGCCGCGATCGCGATCTCGGCGTGGCTGTCCCCGGGGGTGACCACGTCCACGACCTGGATGTCCTCGCGCCCCACCACCTCGCGCCAGTCGGTGGCCCACTCCTCCCAGCCGAGCTGGGCGGCCGCCCGCGCCACCTTCTTGGGGTCGCGCCCGCAGACCACCTTGAGGCGCGGGGTGAGCTTCGGAGAGAAGAAGCGGCTCACCTGGCGGTAGGCGTTGCTGTGGGCGCGCCCCATGAACGCGTAGCCGATGAGGGCGACGTTGACCTCCGGCACGGCTACTTGCCGCCCTTCGTGGGCTTCTCGGGCTTGAGCTTCTTGTCGAAGGAGCGGACGTAGCGGGCCAGGGCCTCGATCTCCTCCGGGGAGAGCTGTTCCTTGAAGGAGACCATGGCCGTGGCGGGGACGCCCTCGTTGATGACCTTCACCATGTCCGCCACCTTGGTCCCGTGCTTCCAGTTGCCGTTCACGAAGTTCATGTCGGGGACCGGAGAGTTGCCGTCGGCCAGGTGGCAGGCCAGGCACTTTGTTTTGTAGAGCTCCAGGGTGGCCTCCGCGGGCTTCTCCTGGGCGGCCGCGGCCGCCGGGAGCAGGGCGGCCATCGCGAGGATCGGAAGGATGGGGAATCGACGCAGGTTCACGTTCGTACCCTCGTGGGTTAGATAACCGAGGGACGATAGCCGCCCCGTGGGGCCCCGTCAAGGGGCGGTATCATGGCTCTCGAGGCCAGCGGGATGTGGATCGGCCCGGGCGTGCGGATCGCAGCGGGGGCGGCCCTGGCCGCCCTCCTCGGCGGCTGTCGAGGGGACACCCTGGTCGCCCCGAAGCTCGAGGCCACCTGTGCGGCCAACCCGGCTTCCGGCGTCGCCCCCCTGCTCGTGACCTTCAACCTGAGCGTCGCCGGGGCCGAGGGACCGTTCATCGTGGGGGTCAACTACGGCGACGGCCTCGCGGGCGCCGACCCCGATCGGCCCCACACGTTCGTGGCCGCGGGGGTCTACACGGTGGCGTTCACGGTCAGCACGGCCCGCCAGAGCGCGCGCTGCTCGACGACGGTGAGCGTGAGCCCGCTTCCCATCGTGCCCGTGCTCGTCGAGAACACGCCGCCCCGGGCGGTCTTTCAGACCACCCCTCCGGCCGGCCCGGGCGACCAGATCGTGGGTCCGGCGCCCCTCGCCATTCGGTTCAACATGTGCGGGTCCTCGGACGTGGACCTCGACGTGCTGCGCTGGACGATGGACTTCCAAGGCGATGGGACCAACGAGGTCGACGGAACGACCGGCGGGGCCTGCCGGCGCGATTTCACGTACGCGGCCGGGACCTACCGGCCGCGGATCTGCGTGACCGACCTCGGCCCCGACCGCGAGCCCGCGCACCCGTTCCAGTGCAAGACGTACACGGTGACCGCGAGCTGAGCCCCGCCCGACGCTGGTTGCGCTCAGTTCGCGGGATCGGTGACGTGGCCGAGGAGCCGAACCTCGCGCGCGCGAAGGTAGATGAGGCCGCCGCGCACCTCGGTCTGGCCTTCCACCTCGAGCCGGTAGGCCGAGTCGCTCCGGCGGGCCAGGTCAAGGGCGAAGCCCTTCCCCTTCGGGGCCTTGCCCGTGACCCAGATGAAGAACGGGCCGTCCCGGAGCACCCAGTCGGAAGGGCTCTTCTGGCTGTCCGCAGGCAGGTCCCCGAAGAGGTTCCGGCCGCGGAAGAGGCCGCGAACCGCGATCGTCCTCTTCTGGTACCGGTCCGGCCGCCGCACGAGGCTCTCCAGCGACACCCAGCCGGACTCCGCCCCCTTCTCGCGCGGCGGGCCGGAGTGGAAGGACCAGAAGAAGAAGCCGCGTTGCGCCGGCATCAACGCCGGGGTCGGGGTCCTCGTCACCGACTGAGCGTCCCTGGCGGGAGGGGCGGAGCCTTGACCTTCGGGGTTGGCGAAGGCGCCGACCACCTCGGCCTCGTCGCCCCGCCGGAAGGCCGCCTGGTGAAAGAACGCGTCTCGAATCTCCAGCGCGGGGTTGTCCAGGCTCAGGCACCACTCCTCCTTGCAGAGGCTGCACGAGGGCGGAGCCCCGGGTCTCTCGATGACATAGAGGATGCCGACGGTTCGGATCGACTTGTTCGCGGGCGCGTTCCCCTCACCGGGGAGCTGCCCGACCAGGAGCTCGAGGGAGTAGAACTCGGGCTTCCCGTACATCGCTTCGTACCGGCTCCTGGCGTCAGAAGAGACCGTGTAGCCCTGCTGCTGGGGAAATGGGTCCTGGGTGACGCCGAGGGCGGCGACGGCGACGAGGGCCGTCCTCATGGGGGAGCGCTGGGGCGGCCGGAGGAGCGGCCAAGGAACTGGATGCGCCGGGCACGGAGGACGACCACCTCGCCGTGTCTCTCCGGACGGCCCTCGACCTCTAGCCAGAAGGCGCAATCCGCGCGGCTCGCGGGGTCGAGGGAGAAGCCCGAGCCCTTGGGAGGCTTGCCCGTGACCCAGGCGTGGAAGGGCCCATCGCTGATCACCCAGTCGGTGGGCGTGGCCCCGCTCCCCGCGGGCAGGTCGCCGAAGAGGTTCCGGCCGCGGAACTGGCCGCGCACGGTGACATCCCGGTTCCCGAGCGGCGCCTTCTGCGTGACGAGCGCCTCCAGGGTGAGGCCGCCTCCGGGCCCCCGCGGGGGCGCCTCGCTCGGGTCGGGGAGCGTGTAGGACCAGAAGAGGAAGTCGCCGCTCTCGAAAGCGCCGACGATCTCCAGCTCGCGCGCCCGGAAGCTCGCCGACTCCACCTCGAACACGTGTACGATCTCCTCCGCGGGGCGGATCGGGCTCAGGCACCGCGGGCCCTCGCAGAGCGCGTAGGTGGGCCGCGATCTGGGCGTCGCACCGGAGCCGGGGTCCTCGAAGCGCCCGCGGGTCCGGACCGCGTGAGCGAAGCGCTCCCCCCGCTGGAGCATCCGGATCACTTCCTCGAGGGGGATGTCCTCGGGGGTCCCATAGAGGGCCTCGTATCGACTGATGTCGGCGTTGGTGGCGCTGACGCCCGTCCGCTCCCGTTGCGGGGGCCTCACGGGCTGGGCCGAGGCCGGCGCCCCGAGGGAGAGCCAGGCGGCCGTGGCGAGGACGGCGGCGGCGAACGAAGGGGCCCGCGACCGGAAATCACGCATGGAGGACCGCGTCTGCAGTCGATACGAGTATAGGCCCGCAGCGAGTCCAGGAGGATTGACCCCCTAAGTAGGGAGGGATAGGGTGGGGACCGATGAGCAAGACGTGGACCCGAACATACCACTGCATTTCCCTCCCCCTCGGGCTCCTGCTCCTGGCCTGCGGGACCGCCCGCGCCCCCGAGAAGCCCCGGGTCGCCCTCGTCATGAAGTCGCTCGCCAACGAGTTCTTCAAGACCATGGAGGACGGGGCCCGCGCGCACCAGCAGGCCCACCCCGCGGACTACGAGCTCCTCGCCACCGGCATCAAGGACGAGCAGGACGTGTCCGGGCAGGTGCGCCTGGTCGAGCAGATGATCGCGCAGGGGATGAGCGCGATCGTGATCGCCCCCGCCGACAGCAAGGCCCTGGTCTCCGCCTGCCAGAAGGCACAGGAAGCCGGCATCATCGTGGTCAACATCGACAACAAGCTCGACGCAGGCGTGCTGGCGGAGAGGAAGGCGCAGGTCCCGTTCGTCGGCCCGGACAACCGCAAGGGCGCGCGCCGGGTCGGAGAATGCGTCGCCCGGCGGCTGAAGAAGGGCGACAGAGTCGCGATCCTGGAAGGCCTCCCGAACGCCTTCAACGGCGTCGAGCGCAAGCGGGGCTTCGAGGAGGCCCTGGAGGCGGGGGGGATCGTGGTGGCGGCCTCGCAGTCCGCGGGATGGGAGACCGGCAAGGCCAACCAGTTGGCGGCGGCGCTCCTGACCGAGATCCCCGACCTGAAGGCTTTCCTGTGCGCCAACGACAGCATGGCCCTGGGGGCGGTGGCGGCCCGGAAGGCGGCCGGTCGCAGCAACGTGCTGGTGGCGGGGTTCGACAACATCAGCGCCGTGCGCGAGCTGGTGAAGGACGGACGCATCCTGGCCACGGCCGACCAGCACGCGGACCGGCTGGCCGTCTACGGGATCGAGTACGCCCTGGAGATGCTGAAGACGGGCGGCCGGCCGGGAGACCGTGAGACGCCGGTGGACCTGATCACCGCCGAGAAGCTGGAGTAGGCCGGTGTCGGGGCCGCTCTTCCAGGCGATCGGCCTCGGGAAGACGTACGCGGAGCCGGTCCTGGCGGACCTCAGCCTCGACCTGCAGCCAGGCGAGGTGCACGCGGTGGTGGGGGAGAACGGGGCGGGCAAGAGCACGTTCGCCCGGATCGTGGCCGGGGTGGCGCGGCCGAACGCGGGGACCATGCGCCTGCGGGGCGCGCCCTACGCGCCCCGGGACCGGGCCGCCGGGCGGGCCGCGGGTGTGGCCTTCGTCATGCAGGAGCTCAACCTGGTGGGCACCCTGACCGTGGCCGAGAGCCTGTTCCTCGACCGCCTGCCCATCCGGGGCTTCGGGGTGATCGACCGCCCCCGGCTCGGCGCGGAGGCTCGGGCGGCCCTCGCCCGGGTCGGCCTCGCCGATCTCGACTCCCGGCGCGCCGTGGCTTCCCTTGGCCTCGGCGTGCAGCAGCTCGTCGAGATCGCCGCCGCCCTGACCCGGCGCTGCGACCTGCTGATCCTCGACGAGCCCACGGCCGCGCTCAGCCCCCCGGAGGCCGAAGCGCTCTTCGCGCAGATCGAGGCCCTGCGCCGCACCGGGACCGGCGTCTTCTTCATCTCGCACCGCCTGGCCGAGGTCGAGCGCGTGGCCGATCGGATCAGCATCCTCCGGGACGGCCGTCTCGTGGCCACGCGGCCGGCCCGGGAGGTCTCCCGTGAAGAGGTGGTCCGGCTCATGGTCGGCCGAGCCGTGAGGGTGGCATCGGAGCGCCCACTGCGTGAGCCGGGCGAGGTGGCCCTGCGGGTCGAGGGGCTGACGGGTCGGGGGTTCCGCGACGTGGCCTTCGACGTGCGCCGGGGCGAGGTGCTGGGCCTGGCCGGCCTCATGGGCTCGGGCCGGACCGAGCTGCTGCGGGCCCTCTACGGCGCGGACCGGAGCACGGCGGGCTCTGTTTGCCTCGGCCGGTCGCGGGTGGCGATCCGCTCGCCGCGCGACGCGGTGCGGCTGGGCCTGGCCCTCGTTCCCGAGGACCGCAAGACCCAGGGCCTGCTGCTCCCGTTCTCGGTCCGGGCCAACGTGACCTTGAGCCGTCTCCGGGACGCCGCCGACGCCCTGGGCCGCCTCCGGCCGGTGCGGGAGGAAGCGCTGGCCGGGCCCTCGATGGCCGCCGTGGGGGTGACGGCGCGCTCCCCCGAGCAGCCGGTGGGCCAGCTCTCGGGCGGCAACCAGCAGAAGGTCCTGCTCGCCCGCTGGCTCTGCCGTGACGCGGAGGTGCTTCTCGTCGACGAGCCGACGCGCGGCATCGACGTGGCGGCCCGGGCCGACGTCCACGCGCTGCTGCGTGGCCTGGCCGACCGCGGCAAGGCGATCGTGGCCGCCTCGTCCGAGCTGGACGAGCTCTTCGCGATCGCCGACCGCATCCTCGTCCTCTCGGCCGGCCGCGTGGCGGCTACGTTCCGGCGCGGGGAGGGGAGCGCGGATGCGTTGATGGCGGCGGCGGTCTCCGGCCTGGAACGGCGGAGGCCGGCGTGAGCGGCCGCGGGGAGATGCTGGCCCTGCTCGGCGTCCTCGTGGGCCTGGTGGCCGCCTTCTCCGTGGCCACCGAGCGCTTCTTCAGCCTCGCCACGTTCCGCACGATCGCGAACCAGGTGCCCGAGGGTGTGATCGTTGCCGTGGGCCTGACCTTCGTCCTCGTGATCGCGGGCATCGACCTGTCGGTGGGATCCGTGCTGGGCCTCACGAGCGCGGTTCTCGGCCTCGCGATGCTGCGCCTCGGAGTGGGGGTCCTGCTGGGCGGGCTCCTGGCCGTGCTGACGGGCCTCGCGTGCGGCGCCCTGAACGGCCTCCTGACCGTGCGCTTCGCGATCCCCTCGTTCATCGTGACCCTCGGGATGCTCGAGGTCGCGCGGGGGGCCACCTACCTGATCACGCGCTCCCAGACGCAGTACGTGGGGGCGCGGGTCGAGACCCTGGCCGAAGGCGCGGTGCTCGGTCTCTCCCTTCCCTTCCTGGCCGCGGTCGGCCTGGTGGCCCTGGGCCAGTTCGTCCTGTCCCGGACGGTCTTCGGGCGCTACGCGGCCGCCATCGGCACGAACGAGGAAGCGGTCCGACTGGCCGGGATCGACCCGCGTCCGGTCAAGGTCGCGGTCTTCATGCTCGCGGGCGCCCTCGCCGGGCTCGCCGGAATCGTCAACACCGCCCGCCTGGGAGCGGCCGACCCGAACGCCGGCATCGGCTTCGAGCTGCAGGCCATCGCGGCGGTCGTGGTGGGCGGCACGAGCTTGATGGGCGGCCGGGGATCGGTGGTGGGCTCGTTCCTGGGCGTGCTCGTCATCGCCGTGCTCGCGAGCGGCCTGGCCCAGGCCGGTGCCCAGGAGCCGACCAAGCGCCTGGTGACGGGGGCGGTGATCGTGGCCGCCGCGGTCGCGGACGCCGTACGACGGAAATCGTAAGGTTGGGGGGTTCGCTGAACGGCGGAGCCGGACGCACGGCAGCATTCCCTCCCCCCTACGTGGGGGAGGATAGGAGGGGGGGTTGATGAACGATCGGTCCAGGGTGGGGGGTCGATGAATGACGCACTCGATCGTCGTGCTGGGCAGCCTGAACGCGGACCTGGTGGTCCGCGTCCCGCGGTTCCCATCGCCGGGCGAGACCGTGACGGGGACGGACCTGGCCGTCTTCGCGGGGGGCAAGGGGGCGAACCAGGCCTGCGCGGTCGGGCGCCTGGGCACGCGCGTGCACATGGTCGGCCGGGTGGGAGCGGACGGGAACGGCGCTCTGCTGAGAGCGAGCCTGGACGCGGCCGGGGTGGACACGGCGGGGGTGGTGGCCGACGAGGCCGCGCCGACCGGGACCGCCCTCATCACGATCGATGCCTCGGGCCAGAACGAGATCGTGATCGTGGCCGGGGCCAACGGGCGCGTCTCGCCCGCGGACGTGGAGCGCAGCCGCGGCTTGATCCAGGGAGCGGCCTTCCTCCTGCTGCAGCTCGAGGTGCCTCTCCCCGCGGTGGAGGCGGCCGCCCGGGCGGCCCGCGCGGCCGGGGTGACCGTGATCCTCGACCCCGCCCCCGCACGGCCCGAGGCCCTCGGCCTGCTCGCCCTCGCCGACTACGTGACGCCGAACGAGTCGGAGCTCCTGACGCTCTGCGGCGAGCGGCCGCAGGCCATGGGGCCGGACGAGGCGGCGGGACTCGCGCGCCGCCTGATCGCGCGGGGGGCGCGCCGCGTGATCGCCAAGCTGGGCCCGCTGGGAGCGCTCCTCGTCAGTGAGGAGCGGACGAGCCGCTGGCCGGGGGTGGCGGTCCAGGCGGTGGACACGACGGGGGCGGGGGACGTGTGGAACGCCGGTTTCGCCACCGCGCTCGCCGAGGGCGCGACCGAGGATGCCGCCGGAGCGTTCGCGAATGCCGCCGCCGCCGTCTCGGTGACCCGTCAGGGCGCGCAGCCGAGCATGCCGACCCGGTCGGAGGTGGAGTCGCGCACGGGTCGCAAGGTGGGGGGTCGATGAATGACCGGACGAGCGTCGTTCGCGACTAGCCTGGTCCTGATGGCGCTCCTCGCCGCGGGGGCGGGGGCAGAGCCGGCGGGCCTGCGCCGCATCAGCCAGGCCGCGCTCCTGGACAAGATCCAGGGGGGATGGGCCGGCCAGATGATCGGGGTCAGCTACGGCGCCCCCACCGAGTTCAAGTCCAACGGCCGGATCATCGAGGGCGAGATCGCGTGGTCGCCCGAGAGGGTCGAGAACGCGATCCACCAGGACGACCTCTACGTGGAGATGACCTTCGCGGAGGTCATGGACCGGCTCGGCCTGGGGGCGACCACCGAGCAGTACGGCGAGATGTTCAAGGACTCGAAGTACAGCCTGTGGCACGCCAACGCGGGGGCGCGACGGAACCTGAACCGCGGGATCAAGGCTCCCTGGTCCGGCCACCCCGACTACAACATCCACGCGAACGACATCGACTTCCAGATCGAGTCCGACTTCATCGGACTCATGACCCCCGGGCTCCCCCAGGAGGCGAACCGGTACGCGGACCGCGTGGGCCGGGTGATGAACTACGGGGACGGCCTCTACGGAGGGATGTTCTTCGGGGGGATGTACGCCGCGGCCTTCTTCGAGAGCGATCCCCGGAAGGTGGTGGAGCAGGGCCTGCTCTCGATTCCGCCCGACAGCGGCTACGGGCGGATCATCCGGGACGTTCTCGCCTGGTCCGCCCAGCACCCCGACGACTGGAGGAGGACCTGGCAGCTCCTCGAGGACCGCTGGGACAAGGACGACGCCTGCCCCGACGGCGCGCGCACGGCCTTCAACATCGACGCCCGGCTCAACGGCGCCTACGTCGCCCTGGGCCTTCTCTACGGCAAGGGCGACTTCGCGAAGACGATCGAGGTCTCGACCCGCTCCGGTCAGGACTCCGACTCCAACCCCTCGAGCGCGGCCGGGATCCTAGGGGTGATCCTCGGCTACGACCGCATCCCTGACGTCTGGAAGTCGGGGATCCCGAAGCTGGCGGACACGAGGTTCGAGTTCACGAGCTATTCCTTCAACGAGATCGTCCGGTCCACCCTGAAGCGGGCCCTGCAGGTCGTCGAAGGCGCCGGCGGCCGGGTCTCGGCCACCGAGGTCGAGGTGCCGGCGCAGGCCCCGAAGGCCCCGCCCCTCGAGCAGTGGGACGCGGGGGTTCCCAGGAAGCGGGTGGAAGTCGAAGACCCCGATTGGAGCTGGACGGGCGGCTGGGGGGTGGAGACCCTGAAGGGCGGCGGATCGTCGGGGAAGGTCAGGCAGGCGGTAGGCCCAGGTGACGAGGCCACCCTCACTTTCGACGGGACAGGGGTGGCCATCGTCGGCCGCTGCTCCCAGGAGGGCGGCCGGGCGGAGGTGTACCTGGACGGCACCCGGGCCGGCGAGATCGACGCCTGGATCCCCGAGCGCACCCACGACAACGACTATTGGCACGTCACCGGTCTCGCCCCGGGGAGGCACACGGTGCGGATCGTGGTCCGCGGCGACCAAGACTCGCGGTCGGCCGGCCGCAAGATCGAGATCCAGCGTGCGATCGTTTACGGAGCGCGATAAGATTCCGACCACCTCGAAGAAGGAGATCCCATGCCCTCCTCCCGCCGCCACTTCCTTGGCCAGGCCGGGACCGCCGCTCTCGTCCTCGGTGCCGACTCCTGGCTCGCGCGAATGGCCGCCGCGCAGACGTCGAAGACGGCGCGCGTGATCCTCGACCCCGCCCGCCGGGTCGCCGCCCTCGACCGGCGGCTCCTGGGCTCGTTCCTGGAGCACCTGGGCCGCGCCATCTACGGCGGCGTCTACGAGCCCGGCTCGAAGCTGGCCGACCGGGACGGCTTCCGCAAGGACGTGCTGGAGGAGGTGCGGAAGCTCGGGGTGCCCATCGTCCGCTATCCCGGCGGCAACTTCGTCTCCGGCTACCACTGGCTCGACGGCGTGGGCCCCAAGGAGGAGCGGCCGCGGGTGCTGGAGCTCGCCTGGGAGAGCCTCGAGACCAACCAGTTCGGGACCAACGAGTTCATGGCCTGGTGCCGCGCGGCGGGGACGGAAGCCCTTCTGGCGGTCAACCTGGGGACGGGCACCTCCGAGATGGCGGCCGCCCTCGTGGAGTACTGCAACGTCGAGCGGGGGACACGATGGAGCGACCTGCGCCGCCGGCACGGGGTGGAGGCGCCCCACGGCGTGAAGCGCTGGTGCCTGGGCAACGAGATGGACGGCCCCTGGCAGATCGGGCACATGACGGCCCCGGAGTACGGACGTAAGGCGGCGGACGCGGCCCGGCAGATGCGCGTGGTGGATCGAGACTTGCAACTCGTGGCCTGCGGCTCGAGCGGCCCCGGCATGGCGACCTACCTCGAATGGGACCGGCAGGTCCTCGAGGAGTGCTACGGGGAGGTGGACGCGATCTCGCTCCACCGCTACTACGGCCTGGGTGAGCAGTCCGCCTCGGACTCCCCGAGGTTCCTCGGCCTGAACCTCCAGATGGACCGGCAGATCGAGGAGGTGGCGGCGGTCTGCGACTACGTGCGGGCCCGCAAGAAGTCCGAGAAGCGCCTCTTCTTGTCCTTCGACGAGTGGAACGTCTGGTACCGGGAGCGGGGCGGGCGCGGGGGGAGGAAGGAGGCACCACGGCTGCTCGAAGAGGTCTACGACCTCCAGGACGCGCTCCTCGTGGGGGGGACCGTCAACACCCTGCTGCGCCACGCCGACCGGGTCCACCTCGCTTGCCTCGCCCAGCTCGTCAACGTGATCGCTCCGCTGGTCACGAGCCCCGACGGGCTGCTGCGACAGACGATCTACTACCCCTACGCGTGGGCCCTGCAGCACGCCCGGGGACACGTGCTCGACGTCGTGCCCGAGTCGGACGCCTACGAGGCGGCGTCCGTGGGGCGCGTGCCGTACCTGGACGTGGCGGGGACGGTGGACCCCGAGGGCGGCACCTCCAGCCTGTTCGTCCTGAACCGCGACCTGGAGAAGGCCCGCGACCTGGAGGTCGTGTGGCGGGAGGGAGCGCCCACGCGAGTGCTGGCCAGCCAGACCCTGACCGGCCCCGACCTGAAAGCCACCAACACCTTCGCGGCCCCGACGCGCGTTGCCCCGCAGCCGCTCGACGCGTCGCGCCTCGGTCCGCGCATGACCTTGTCCCTCCCTGCGCGCTCGTATTCGGTGATCCGCCTGGCCACCCGTTAGTCGGTCATTCGATCTGTGAGGGCCCGAGATTCAGGGGAACCCTGAGCCGCTTTGCAGGGTCAACCGGATTGTCTTTCGCGTCCCTTTCTTAGTAGACTGCGGCAGCAAAGGAACGACCAGCTCCGGCAGCTGGACGTGCTCCGGTGGCCGCTCCGCCAACCCTCCGACCCGACTGCGTCGGTGCCGCCTCGTCGGCCGTCGCCTTGGCCTGCCTGCTCGCCCTGGCGCCCGCGCCGGGCGGGGCGATCCCGGCCACCGAGGCACCGGCCAAGAGAGCCGTTCGGCTCGACGACGTCCCGGCTCCCCTGCGCGCGTGCCTTCCGGGCAAGGGCCGGAGCGCGGCGGCTTTCGAGCGTGACGTCGCGGCCCTGAACCGCCAGACGGCCGAGCGGGAGCGGGACGGCGAGTACGACCACCTGATCTTCTTCCTCCTCCAGTCGCGGCGCTTCACGAACGAGCCGAGCATCGAGCCCGCGCGCTCCGCCCACGAGTTCCTGGAAGCGATGGACGCGGACGAGCGGCGACGCTACCTGTCGGGAGAAGGCTCGGACGACTACGGCCCACGCGTGATGCGCGCGGTCGGCCGCCGGATCGTGGACTTCGAGCGGGCATTGGCGAAGGGCCCTCGCGACTCCCGTCTTGCCTACTTCCGGGAGCTCCTCGAGGGGGACGGGGCGTCTTGGCCCTCTCTCACCGAGCGGCTCGTCCGCGAATACGCCCGGGTGATGCGGTTCCTCTACCGCAAGGAGTTTCTCTCGCGGAACCTCCAGGAGCCCCCGGCCCTCGAGGCGTTCCTGGCCGGGCTCTATCGCGAGCGGGGCCACAGCACGGACACCCAGGTGGAGGCGAACTTCGGCGTCCACACGGCGCTGGCGGTGATCCGGGCCCTGAGGGAGCCCGGCCCGCTCGACCACGTGCTCGTCGTGGGGCCCGGTCTCGATTTCGCGCCGCGCACGGACCTCCAGGACCTCTTCGAGCCCGCGAGCTACCAGCCCTTCGCGGTGGCCGACGCCCTGCTCTCCCTCGGCCTGTCGACGCCGGAGAGGCTGCGCGTCCACTGCGTGGACATCAACCCGCGGGTCAACGCCTACCTCCTGGGCCTGTCGCGGGAGCGTCCGACCCGCCTGCCCCTGGTCGCGGGCGTTCCCGAGCGTCCGGAGCGGCCGTTCACGGCGGACTACCGCGAGTACTTCGAGCGGCTCGGCCGGAGCGTCGGGGAGGTGAGGCCGCTGAGCCTGCCCGCGGCCTTCGGCCCGCGCCTCCACAAGGCCCTGGTGGTCCGGGCCGAGATCACGCGAAGGATCACCGCCGACCGGTTCGACGTGGTGACCGAGCGCTATGACCCGCCGCCCCGGTACGACCTGGTGGTGGTCACGAACGTCTTCTCCTACTTCGACCCCGCCGCGCAGGCGCTCGCCGTGAGCAACCTCGGGTCCATGCTGCGGCCGGGCGGCTACCTGGTCCACAACGAGCCGCAGTCCGCGCTCGTGTCCGCGGCCCAGGCGGTCGGCCTGCCGGTCGTCCAGGGGAGGACGGTCCTTCTCGCCTCGGGCGCGGCCCCGCTCTTCGATCGCGTTCTCATCCATCAGAAGGCTTCTTGCGACGTGAAGGAGGTTGGACGGGCGCCGTCACTCAGGTGAGGAGGGGGCACACATGAGAAGAAGGCTTCTGGCCGGCTGGGCGCTCACGACGGGGCTGGCCCTGACCGCCGCCGCCCAGGATTTCCGGGCCACCGTCAACGGACGCGTCACCGACACCACCCGGGCGGCCGTCGCCGGGGCCGCGGTGAGAGTCCAGAACGTGGAGACGGGCGAGCTGGCCGTGGTCACCACGAGCACGGACGGGAGCTATGCGATCCCGTTCCTCCGGCCGGGTGCCTACGCGCTCGCGGTGGAGATGCCGGGCTTCAAGAAGTACACGCGCCGCGTCCGGCTGGAGGTGAGCCAGACCGCGACCGTGAACGTGGAGCTGTCGGTGGGCGACCTCAACGAGGAGCTGACGGTCGCGGCGGAGACCCCGCTCCTCGACCTGGGCAAGGCCGATCGGGGGACGGTGATCGACAACCGCCGCGTGACCGAGCTGCCCTTGAACGCCCGCAACCCGTTCATGCTCTCCATGCTGGTGGCGGGGGTGAACTACAACGGCGCCGCCATCTACCACCGGCCCTTCGACAACGGGGCCATCGCGGACTGGTCCATCAACGGGGGGCAGAACCGGAACAACGAGTTCCTGCTCGATGGCGCCCCCAACAACTCGATCCAGGGGGGGAACAACCTGGCCTACGTGCCGCCGGTGGACGCGGTCCAGGAGTTCAAGATCATCACCAACTCCTACGACGCCCAGTACGGGCGCACCGCGGGTGGGGTCGTCAACGTGTCCCTCAAGTCGGGGACCAACACCTTGCACGGCAGCGTGTACGAGTTCATGCGCCGCAAGGCCCTGGACGCGAATTCCCTGATCCTGAACGCCCGCGGGGCTCCCAAGTCGGAGCACTTCCTCGACCAGTACGGTTTCCAGCTCGACGGGCCCGTGCGCATCCCCGGGGTCTACGACGGCCGCAACCAGACGTTCTTCCTGTTCAGCTACGAGGGCTACCGCGAGGGCACGCCCAGCCCGCAGTTCAGCACCGTCCCCACCGCGGCCTTTCGCCGGGGCGATTTCAGCCAGCTCCGCGACTCCACCGGCCGGTTGATCACGATCTACGACCCGGCCACCGGCCGCGACGTGAACGGGACCTGGGTGCGCGACCCCTTCCCCGGGAACATCATCCCGCCCGACCGCATCGACCCCCTGGCCGCGCAGATCCTGGCCTTCTACCCGCTCCCCAACACGACCACGGCGGGCGTCCCCCCCTGGCAGAGCAACCTCGCGAACCTGGCCCACATCAACCGGGACAAGTTCTACAACTGGGTGGCCAAGATCGACCACAACTTCGGGACCAAAGACCGCATGTTCGTGCGCTACGGGCAGAACAAGCGGAACGAGATCCGCAACTTCAACGCCATCGCCTCGGGCCCCGCCCAGGACGGCCAGCTCCCCCTGGAGCGGATCAACTACACCGGGGTGGTGGACTGGGTGCACCTCTTCGGGTCGCGGGCCGTGTTCAACCTGCGCACCTCGGCCAACCGCTACGTGGAGCTGGCCCGGGCCGATCCGGGCATGGGCTTCGACGCGTCGGAGCTGGGCTTCCCGGGGAGTCTCGCGGACCAGCTCCCGATCCGGATGTTTCCGCGCATCGAGGCCTCCGAGTTCGTCAACCTCGGCCGCGACGG
>WNGG01000687.1_pt1 | contig 36895 bp, 34 predicted proteins | sample 5400661 | NCBI WGS metagenome assembly WNGG01 (sample SAMN13153372, study PRJNA577476) | soil metagenome | isolation source: 100 cm soil or saprolite under Garry oak tree replicate 1 | place: USA:California | collected 2016-06-15
CGGCTGTTCCCGAGCCCTTGGGGGATTCTGCGCAGATGATGGCCCTTCAGCACCGGTGCCCGTGCGGCGCACCGGGACGAACCTCTCCCCTCTCCCTTCTCCCTGTCTTGGCCGGAGGCCTGCTCATCGCGGCTCGAGTTGGCATTGCCCAGGTGCCATCTCCCTCCCAAGCACAGCAGGCGTTGCAGCAAGCCATCCAGCAGAATCCCGGGCTCCCCGACATCATCCGGCAGCGCATTCAACAGTCGGGCCTCACGCCGGATCAGATCCGTGCGCGGCTCGCGGCGAGCGGGTATCCGACGAACTTGCTCGATCCGTATCTAGGACAGGCGTTGCCTGGTGGGGCGTTGCCGGTTCCCGGCGCCTTGGAGTTCGGCGCGGTGCAGGCGCTCGGCCTGGCGCCGATCCAGACGGGCGGACTGCCGGTGGACACGGGGATGTTCCAGCTGCGGGGCGTGACGCCCGCGCCGCCCTCCGCGGTATTCGGCGTGGATGCGTTCCGGCGCACCACGACGCAGTTCCTGCCGCTCCTCTCCGGCCCGGTGCCGCCCGACTACAAGCTCGGCCCCGGTGACGCGCTGGTCCTGATCCTCACGGGCGACGTGGAGCTGGCGTACACGCTGCAGGTGACGCGCGAGGGGTTCGTGCTGATTCCCCAGGTGGGACAGGTGCATGTCTCGAACCTGACGCTCGATCAGCTGCGCGATGTGCTCTACGCCAGGCTGGGGCGCGTGTACTCCGGGGTGAAGCGCGGGCTCAACGCCACGACGCGGTTCGACGTCTCCGTGGCGAACGTGCGGGTCAATCAGATCTACGTCGTGGGCGAAGTGTCCCAGCCGGGGGCGTATCAGATCAGCTCGCTCGGCACGGCGCTCACCGCGCTGTACGCCGCGGGTGGGGTGACGGAGCGCGCCAACATGCGGCGCATCGAGATCCAGCGCGCCGCGAAGGCCGTCGCCACGCTCGACCTGTACGACTACCTGCTGCGCGGCGACACCCGCAACGACATCCGGCTCGAGACCGGGGACGTGGTGTTCGTGCCGGTGCACGGCATCCGAGCCGAGGTGGCGGGGGCGGTGGTGCGGCCCGCGGTCTACGAGCTCAAGGAGAGCGAGACGCTGCTCGACCTGCTGCATGCGGCGGGCGGGTTCCGCCCCAACGCCCAGCTCCAGCGCCTCGCGATCCATCGGCTGCTGCCGGCCGCGAACCGCTCACCCGGCTCGCCGCCGCGGGCCGCGATCGACGTGGCGCTTACACCTTCAGGGAGCGGGGAGCAGGGAGCAGTTCCTCCCGGTGATCCACCGCTACCGGTGAGCTTGCCGGCTATGGTCCTCGAGGACGGTGACTCGGTGGTGGTGGACACGGTGCCCGCGCTGGCGGGTCAGTACTACGTGGCGATCGCGGGGATGGTGCGGAAGCCCGGGATCTATCCGTGGCGGGAGGGAATGACGCTGCGCGACCTGGTGCTGCTGGCGCGCGGGCCGGTGGTGGGCGCCGACCTGCGTGAAGCTGAGGTGGCCCGCATGCCCGAGGACCGCTCCAAGGGCCAGCTCGCCACGACTATCCGCGTGCCGCTCGACTCCACGTATCTGTTCGAGCGCGACTCCAGTGGCCGTTATTTCGGCCCGCCGGGCCTCGCCTTCCCTGCCAAGGGCGCGCCCGAGGTCGGGCTGCAGCCGTACGACAACGTCCTGATCCAGCCCCAGCCCGAGTTTGACTTCCAGCGCACGGTCACCGTGACCGGCGAGGTGCGCTATCCCGGCACCTACTCGTTGCGCACCAAGAGCGACAAACTGGCCGAGATCATCGGGCGAGCGGGCGGGCTCACCCGGCAAGCCTATCCCGAGGGGATCCGGTTCGTGCGTGCTGCGAACAACGTCGGGCGAATCAACGTGGACCTAAAGCGGGCGCTCCAAGACACCGCATCGCGCTACGACATCATGCTGCAGCGGGGCGACGTGATCGAGATCCCGGAGTATCAGCCCGCGGTGAAGGTGGGCGGGGCCGTGAACTCGCCGGGGAGCGTCCTGTGGAAGCAGGGAGCTGACCTCCAGTACTACCTCGACGGTGCGGGTGGATTCACCTATCGCGCCGACAAGGGCCGAGTGAGCGTGCAGTATGCGAACGGCGAGGTGCGGACGCGCCGGAAGACGCTGTTCTTTCGCAGTGATCCGAGGCCGGGCCCGGGGTCGGAGGTGTTCGTGCCGGTGCGGGACACGACGGCGCGCGCTAATACCGCCCAGCTGTTCACGTCCATCGTGCAGATCATCGCGAGTACGGTGACGGCGATTTATGTCATCAAGCATCTGTGAGCACACGTCGGAGTGCTGGCGGGCGCGGTGGCGCAGATTCTGGCGAGCACGGTGGCGATCATTGTGTTGGTGAAGAAGTGAGGCAACTGCCCCGAGATCGGATACAGGCAGGTGGGCATCGTTTGGCGACGTTCGTGGTCGCCACCACTTTTTTAATCGCAGCCGCTTGCCTCGGCAATGACCAACTCGGTCCTCAGACCGATGCACCACAGTTCCTAAGCGTTTATGCGAGACCCAATCCCAACAACGCGCTCTCCACGGTCGTGACCTTTGCGGCGGTCGCAGTCGACTCCGCGCGTGTCGAATATTGGTCGGGAGGTGAACCTCGCGGTTCAACTCCATGCTATCCCACCGTGAGGATCGACTCGAGCGTAATCACAGTCCTTGGTCTTAGACCCACCACAGCATACTCGTATCTCCTCCGGGCCTGCGGACCGCGAGCTCAGCTAGTATCGGCCCTCGCGTCGCTGTCCACTGACCAACTTCCACCGCCGCTCCAGGGTGTAAGGTTGGAGGTTACTGGGATAGGATCGGCGGGCTATTTCGTGACGTCGTTCAGGAGAGATTCGATCGGGTTCGTCGTGGCGTTCGACAGCTCAGGGGAGATTCGTTGGTATCGACAGTTCGCCCTGCGTCTGGGTGAAGATGCCCAGGACGCGCAGCAGCTCGTAACGGGCGACTTCACGGTTTTCCTGGGAGGCTCCACTGGCTGGCAGCCCACCTACGGCCGGTTTGTGCAATTCCACCCTGGAGGAGAAGTCGTCCTGGCGCACGCCGCCAGCGCCCCATACTACACCGACCTCCACGAACTCGACGTGACCCCGGACGCGGCGGGTACGGTCAGCCTCTTCGGCTACGATCTCAGGGCTGGCGATCTGAGCTCCATCGGCGGGGCAACAAATGCACTGGTGTCCGGTCATACTCTCCTACGCCAGACCCAAGACGGCTCGGTCGTCTTCTTTTGGAGCGCGTGGGATCATTTTCAGTTCGATGACTGGATCGAGCCTCCTTTTCCCATCCCCGAGAATCCGAACATCGATTTTGACCACCCGAACGCGTTCGTGTTCGATCGGGACAGCAACTATGTGATTTCCTGGAGGAATTTCGGAGAGGTTACGAAGATCGACGGAGTCTCGGGTCAGATCATCTGGAGGCTCGGCGGTCGTCACAATCAGTTCACATTTGTGGACGACCCGTTCGCCGGCTTCAGCGGCCAACACTGCGTCCGCATCCTCGACAACGGAGATCTGTTGCTGTTCGACAACGGCCTTCGTCACAACCCGCCGGAGTCCCGCGCGGTGCAGTACCGCCTGGACACACGCGCGATGACAGCGACGATGGTCTGGCAGTATCGGCACAACCCTCCCCTCTACACTCCCTTCGTGGGGTCCGTACAACGTTACGCAGACGGGCGGACTCTCATCGGCTTCGGCTGGGCATCCACGGTCGTCGAGCTGGGTCCTCTGGGCGACGTTACGTGGGAGGGACGCCTGACGTTCGACGGGGCGCCGGCGCCCTTCTTCTACCGGATGTGGAAAGTGCCGTCTCTGTACAGCTACGAGCGACCGTAGGGTGAAGACAAATTGCACTGAACGGTCATTCGCACAGAGGGCGAAAGGCGCAATCCGCGCCGACTTGCGGCTGGTTGGCATTGAGGTCAAACGGGCTCGAGCCAGCAATGCTAATCGATTCGTCTGGCCGCAGCGGAACCGTATCCAAACCGTGATCGATATAGGCGCCAATACCGGCCAATTCGCGGCCAACATACACGGACTGACCTCGCATGCGCCAATCTATGGCTTGGAGCCACGTCCGGATTACTACCTGGCCGGTGGCGCTCAATGAACTCGCCTGAGCCAGCTTCGGGCGGGACGATGGCGAGCCATGCCCACCACGCAGCTCCCGAGCGCCCAGCCCAAGACGAAATAGGTCTTCTGCAGCTTCTGAGCGCGTTGGTCCGGCGCCGGCGCATTGTCGTTGGCATCCCTCTCCTAGCCGCGCTGCTCGCAGCAGGAACCTCCCTGCTCCTGCCACCCGCCTTCACGGCGACCGTCACGTTCGTGCCAGAGGTAAGCTCGCGAGGTCGACTGCCGTCTGAGCTGACGGGCCTGGCTAGTCAGTTCGGGATTGCTATCGGGTCGGAAGCTAGTCAGTCGCCGCGCTTCTACGCCGAGGTGGTCAAGAGTCGCGAGCTCTTGGAGCGGACTCTGCTCAGCCAATACCCTAACCCCTCTGACGAGAAGACGACGGCCGATTCGGTCACGCTCCTCCACGTCCTCCGAGGGACGAGTGGTAACTCGACCGACAGCGTGGAAAAAGGCTTTGAAAGACTCGGCAAACTGATCGCGGTGAGCGTTGACAACCAGACCGGCATCGTGACACTGAGCGTCGACGCCCCCTATCCGACGCTCGCCGCCGCGGTCGCGAACCGCTTGGTCGAGTACCTCAACGATTTCAACACAAGGAACCGGCAGTCTCAGGCGCGGGAACGGCGCAAGTTCATCGAACGGCGGATTGAGGACGGGCAACGCGAGCTGCGAAGCGCGGAAGAGGATCTGCGGACCTTTTACGAGCGCAACCGTTCCTGGCAACAGGCGCCTCAGCTGGTTTTCGAGGAAGGGCGGTTGCGACGACAAGTTGATATCAGGCAGCAGGTATACCTCACGTTGCGGCGCGAATACGAGACCGCGCGGATCCAAGAGGTGAACGATACCCCGGTCATCACGGTGATCGACTCGGCCGTACCGCCATCAAAGCGCTCGAAGCCAAGACGGAAAGTCATCCTACTTCTTGCGCTGTGCCTGGGTGGGATCGTTGGCTTGTCTTGGGCTCTAGGCGCGGAATACGTGGATCGGCTACGCCACGAGGAACAGGGCGAGTATGCGAGGCTCACCGCCACACTCCGGCAAGCGCGGCATGAGGTGTTCGACGCCTTTGGCACGCGCCGTGGACAGGGCGAGGGCTCTGCCGGACAAACTGGAAAGGACGAGTTGTGAAGGACAGGCAGATCGCGAGTAACGTCGTTCTGACCGTGATCCAGATCGTCGTTTCGGCTGCAGTTCTCTTCTTTCTCTATCGCTTTCTGTTGAAGGTCATCGGCATCGAGGCGGTGGGCGTGTGGTCGCTAGTGCTGGCTATCACATCGGTCGGACGGGTCGTCGATCCGGGAATCGTGGGAGGCACGACACGATTCGTGGCGCGGGCGCGAGCGCGAGGCCCTGTCGAAAGCGCACTGGACTACACCCAGACCGCAGCCCTTTCTGCGGGAGCGGTCTACCTAGTGCTCGCGCTGCTCCTATATCCAATCCTGAGCCGCCTTCTCGGGATCGTAGTACCGGCAGGGCGAGTGGGCGATGCCCACTTGCTCCTCCCCTACGCCCTCGTCTCGTTCTGGCTGACGAACGTCGCCGCGGTGTTCCAGGGAGCGATCGACGGGACACAGCGAGTAGACCTGAAGAGCGTCCTGCTCATCGGCGCTTCGCTGGTGTATTTCGCTTCGGCATTGCTGCTGGTCTCCCGAGTAGGGCTCATCGGGCTTGGCTACGCTCAAGTAGTTCAAGCCGTCGCGTTGCTCGTCGGCTCTTGGCTCCTCTTGCGGCGGTGCCTTCCCGGACTGCCGCCACTGCCCGTCCGCTGGCGGGCTGCGCTTTTTCGAGAAATCACAGCATTTGGCTCGCAGTTGCAGCTCATCAGCCTCACGGTCATGCTGTGGGATCCGACCACGAAGGCGCTCCTGTCATGGTTTGGCGGACTCGCCCCCGTCGGCTATTACGACATGGCAGGCCGGTTGGTGCAACAAGTTCGGGCGCTACTGGTGAACGCGAACCAAGTGCTCGTTCCCACCATAGCGGACCTGTATGAGCGAGCGGCCGAGCAGGTGGGGAGTCTCTACCGAGACTCCTACAGAGTTATCTGCTACCTTGCTCTGCCGCTGCTCAGTGCCCTACTCGCTTCGATGCCTCTTGTGTCGGAATGGTGGGTCGGACGCTATGAACGCACCTTCGTGCTGTACGCAAACCTCCTCGCTATCGCATGGTTCATAAACATCCTCTCCGCACCGGCGTACTTTGTTGGTGTTGGAACAGGCCATCTACGCTGGAACGTCATGGGGCACGTCCTCATCGCCGTTGTGAACCTTGTGCTCGGCGCCGTGCTGGGTCACTTCTACGGCGGCCTCGGAGTAGTTGTCGGCGCTGTGACCGCGTTGGTCCTCGGAAGCACATTTGTTCTCCTCAAGTACCATGCCCAGCAAGGTGGCCGCCTGCGTGACTTGTTCCCGATCGGAAGTACCCCGCTGCTCGCAGGTTCGCTAGCGGCGGTCGCTGCCGGCCTTCTAACCTACCACGCGGTGCGGCAACACGCGGACCTGATCCAGACTACGCTCCTTGTCTTTATCGTGCTCATCGCCCTGCTCGGCTACCAGACGTGGCGTCACCCGCTGCGGCGCAGGCTTATCGCTTGGGCGATGCCGCCCTTCAGAGGGGTATGACGATCGACAGAACCGAAGCACGCCGGCGACTCGATATCGCCGCCTCCCGAGCCAACCGCAGTCGCTTCCAGCGTCTAGCGGCGAGCCCCTGGAGAACGATCTATCCACGACTGCTCCGCGGGCTGCGAATCAGTCATCAGGCATCTGCGGACACCTTCTGGGGCGGGCGCCTCAACGTGGTGTTACCTGAGGCCGTCTCCACCCACATCTGGCGCCACGGCTTCTTCGATCAAGACGTGTGCGTCTTCCTCCTCCAGAGTCTGAGACCGGGAATGGTGTTCCTTGACATTGGTGCACACTTCGGATTCTTCACTCTGTTTGCGGGCGAGCTCATCGGGGCTGGAGGTCGGGTTGTTGCCCTAGAACCCATGCCAGACACGTTCGAGCACCTCAGCAGAAACGTTGCCCAGCACGCAGAGCTTCACAACATCACCGCCCTGAACTACGCGGCGTACAGTTCTCGAACCAGTCTGCCGTTCCACGACTATGGCCTGGTCGACGCCGGCCTGAATTCGGCCTTCGCGATGCGCAAGGAGGACGGCCGCAAGGAGCCCGCCAGTACGGTGCCCGTCGAGGCGCGCACGTGCGACGAACTCGTGACAAGCATGAGCCTTCCATCGGTCGATGTGGTGAAGATCGACGCAGAATCGGCAGAGCTGCATGTATTGAAAGGCATGGAACAGGTCATCGCACGAAGGCGGCCGACGATCATCATGGAAGTGGGTGACTTTAACCTTCCGGGCGTAGCATCATCGGCTGAGCTAGTCGACTGGCTGCGATGCCACGGGTACGTGGCTTACGAGCACTCGGCTGGACACCTCCTGGAGCACAGGATACGCCCGAGGTACAGCTACGCCAATTTGCTATTTGTCCATAAGGGCGTTGGGAAGAGCGGGCCAAGTTGCACGCGGGCGTGACGACGACCACCACTTCGCCTCCGCAGGTCCTCGGGCGGACGGTCTCCAGCCGGCAACTCGAAAGCGCCTTCGCCGACTTCCTGGTTTTCGCCATCCCAGCGCTTGAGTTCGTTCAGATCCAGGTTGTCGGCCGCTTGTTTGCCACCGACGTTCTGGTGCTTGCGACGCTGCCGTTTGCTCTACTCGCTCGCGGGCACCGGCTGGCCGCACCCTTTCCCCGCAAGTTGATTCTGCTCGGCATGCTTTGGCTCGCCTCCCAGATGATCACGGACTTCGTTCGACAGACCCCATTCAACGACTACGCCCGGGGATGGGCTAAGATCGCCTTCTTTCTGGCGAGCTTCGGCGTGTTGTACGTGCTCGCTCACAACCGACCGAGGCGCTTGGTCCTTTACGGCATCGGCCTGGTCGTGGGAGGCGTGCTCAGCTTCTACCTGAGCCCGAGACCGCACGCAGAGGTTGATCCTTGGAAGTTCGGCCTTGGAGAGCCCGTCACCTTGTTGCTCATTTTGATCGCCACCAGTCGCAGTGTTCGCCGCCTCCCTGCCGAGCAACTGCTGGTGTTGGCCTTTGGCGCCCTTATGAACCTTTATTTGGGCTTCCGCGCCCTTAGCGGGGTGTGCTTCTTGGCAGCGACCTACATAGCCACCCGGCGACTGAAAGCCCGTGGGCACGAGTTGTCGTTGCGAAACGTGGCCCTATTCACGCTCATAAGCCTGGGAGCCGGGCTCGGCTTCTTGAGAGCATACGAGTACGCTGCTGACAAGGGGATCCTTGGCACGAGCGCCCAGCGGAAGTACGAGACCCAGGCAGCCGGGGAGCTGGGTGTACTTATCGGTGCACGATGGGAGATACTTGTTTCGGCCAGCGCCATCAAGCAGTCGCCGATCTTGGGGTACGGCTCGTGGGCCAGAAATCCGCAGTACGCCTGGCTGCCGCTGGACCTGCTACGCTCGTTCGGTTACAACGTTGACGAAGGCGACGTGAGTGGAGCCGATCTAATACCCACACACTCCTATCTTTTCAGTGCATGGGTCGAAGCTGGTGTCCTGGGAGGCGTGTTCTGGCTGTGGATATTGTTGGTAGCGACCCGCGCACTCACGGTACTGCGCCGCACTCCAGACTCGCGGATGCCTCTCATCGCCTTCGCCGGTTTCATGCTGATTTGGAATGTGCTGTTCTCGCCGTTTGGCGCCGAGCAGCGGTTCATGACGGCATATTACATCGTCCTCCTCCTATATGTCTTGGAGAACGCGAGATCGGAGCAACCTCGAGCATGAAGGTCTCCATCGTTACGATCTCGTACAATCAGGGAAGGTTTCTCGAGCAGGCGATCCGTTCAGTCGTCGAGCAGGACCATGAGAACCTGGAGTATATCGTCGTGGACCCCGGCTCAAGCGATGGGAGCCGCGATATCATCGAGCGCTACCGCTCCCGCATTGCCAAGGTTGTCTTCAAACCCGACGACGGACCTGGAGACGGCCTGAACAACGGGTTTGCCCAAACGTCTGGCGAGATCTATGGGTACCTGAACGCTGATGATGTATACCTGGCCGGAACCCTGACAAAGGTATGTGACATCTTTGCGAAGAAGAAACACATAGACGTTCTCAGTGCGCACTGCTATGTCATTGACCAAAACGGGAGGCCAGTACAGAAAGCGTTCTCCCACAAGTTCGACCTGAGAAGGTACGCAGCTGGCTGCTGCGTCCTCATCCAGCAGTCAACATTCTTTCGGTCTCGGGTTTTCAAGCAAACGCGAGGCTTTAACGCCTCAAACCGAATTTCGTGGGATGCCGAGCTCGCCGTCGATTTGGCGCTGGCAGGCGCCCGGTTTGAGGTTGTGCATGATTACTGGAGCTGCTTTAGAATCTATCCAGAGTCGTTGACTGGCTCCAAAGATCAGAGGGAGAAGCACGCCGAGGAACGGAAGCGAATTGCTGCAAGAGTTGGATTCGCAGCCATGTCAAGGTTGCGAAGGAAGTTGTTGTGGGCCACGGGATGGTTCCGCCAACCGATGACGCTTGGCTTAAGACTAGTGGACGGTATGGTCCACCCACGTCGACTGGTCTGAAAGGTATTGACCGACGTCCACGCAAAGCACGTAAGCGTCGAGATACCTTGCCCCCTGCTGACAGATAGAATAGGAACCCGGTTTCCTACGAGTGGCACAGAATGATCGGTATGCGGATCCTTCATGTAATCGGCAGTCTCGCGCCTCGCTATGGGGGTCCTTCAAGAGACTGTGCGGAACTCTGCCGGGAGTTGGCCAAACAAGGCGTTCGGGTGTCGATCTACACAACGAACATCGATGGCAGTGGACACCTCGATTTCCCTATCGACAGACCTGTCTGGAGAGACGGTGTCGAATGCCGATACTTTCCCGTACAGCGGCCACGTTCTATCGTGTTTTCTTTCCCCCTTGCCATGGCCTTGAGATCTGCAATCCCGAGATTTGATCTCGTGCACATTCACTCACTCTACCTGTTCCCGTCCACCGTCGCAGCCTATTACTCGCGCCGCTACGGCGTTCCTTACGTCGTCAAGCCCCACGGCTCGCTCGACCCCTACCTGTTTCGTCGTCATCGCGGAAGGAAGTGGATCTACGAACAGTTGTTTGAATGGCGGAATCTGAATCGGGCTGCGGCTATTCACTTCACGACTGTCGAAGAGCGAGACCTCACCCGTCCATTACATCTGAAGGCACCAAGTCTAGTCGTGCCGGTCGGGCTCGATCTGCGAGAGTTTGACACCGCCCCCCCTTATGGAGCCTTTAGAGCAGCATACCCACACACCCAGGGGAAGAAGATCCTCCTATTTCTCGGGCGCCTCAACTTCAAGAAGGGTCTTGACCTTCTGATTGAGGCGTACTCTGAGATAGCGCGCCAGCGGGATGATGTACATCTGATGTTGGTGGGCCCGGACGACGATGGGTACGGAGAAAGGATTCGCCGATGGCTCCGAACTCAAGGGGTCTTAGGACGCGCCACGTTCACGGGCATGCTATCGGGGCCGGAAAGGCTAGCGGCATTCCGCGACGCGGACGTATTTGTGCTTCCGTCTTACACGGAGAATTTCGGGATTGCGGTGGTCGAGGCTATGGCATCGAGAGTCCCGGTCGTTATTTCGAACAAGGTTAACATTTGGCACACGGTAGCAGAGGCCGAGGCGGGGCTTGTAGTAGATTGCAATGCGCGCCAGCTGCGCCAAGCATTGCTAATGCTCATCGATGATCCCGTGCTCAGAAACGAAATCGGCGCGCGGGGGCGGCGTCTTGTGGAGGACATGTTCACCGCGAAGGCGGTAGCTGAGCGGATGATCCACGGCTATCGGCAGGTTCTTTCATGTCAGGGCGCGATCCGAACCAAGGGAGCGCGAGGAGCCAATGAGAGGCGTGCATGAACGCGAACGGCTTCTACGAATCCTACTGGCAGAGCGAAAACGCACCGCCTCAGTTCGACCCCACGACCGCCCACCGCGTGCATCGACTCGAGCGCGCCCTGCGTTCCTTTGCCAAGGGCAGCGGCCCCGACACAATTCGCGTCTTGGATGCCGGGTGTGGCGACGGTGCGTCTGTTGGGTTCCTGCGGGATAAAGGGTTCAGGGTGTCAGGAATCGATCTTTCAGCGGCCGCGATCGAAAAGGCCAAGGCGCGATGCCCTGACGCCGACTTGCGGGTAGGATCGTTGGAGGAACGACTCCCATTTGCTGACGCATCATTTGACGCAGTATGGTGCACGGAAGTGCTAGAACACGTTTTCAGTGTACACGACGCTCTATGCGAGCTCAACCGCGTCTTGAGGTTTCAAGGGAGTCTTGTCCTCACGACACCCTATCACGGCTTCATCAAGAACCTCCTCATCACTCTCTTGAGGTTTGACAAGCATTACAACCCAGACATCTCACACATTCGCTTCTTCACGCGTGCGACGCTTGAGAGATCCCTTCGCCGAGCCGGGTTCGTTCCGGTCGCATGGGGAGGAGTCGGCAGGGTGTGGCCGATCTGGAAGTCATTTTTCGTGACGGCTCGCAAGGAAGGACCTCCAGGACAGCGTCCAACGATTATCGGGTGAACTGGTAGCCCGGGATCCCTAGCTGCTTATGACGACATCGACCATTGGAACCCCCTCAGCACTGAGCACGGCCATGAGCGTCCCAGTATCGGTACTGGTCCCGACAAGAAACGAGGAGAAGAACATTCGGAAGTGCCTCGAGAGTGTCTCGTGGGCCAACGAGGTCTATGTTGTCGACTCCTCCAGCACCGATCGCACAGCGGAGGTCGCGCAGAGCCTAGGTGCCACTGTTGTCCATTTCTCATGGGACGGGCAGGGCCCTCGGAAAAAGAACTGGGCGTTGGACCGCTTGCCGTGGAAGAACGATTGGGTGTTGATCGTGGACGCTGATGAAGAAGTGACGCCCGCACTCGGGGAGGAGATCGCTGCTCGGATCACTCAGCCTTCGGAGTATGCAGGGTTTCTTGTTCCCTACAACTACTACTTCCTAGGACGTCTCCTGCGCCACGGAGCCCCTCTCTGGAAGCTGATTCTGTTCAAACATCATCTCGCTCGGTTCGAGCAAATCCACGTGCCCGAGCTAACGAGTTATGACGTAGAACTCCACGAGCACCCTCTCGTACGCGGCCGCGTTAGTCGGCTTCGTGCCCCCATGATCCACCACGACTTCGAAGATCTTCACCACCATTTTCAACGACATAACATCTACTCCGACTGGGAGGTCCTGCTCCGTACGCGATACCGGAACCGGAGACTGCATACCGAGCTCCGTCCTCGCCTCTTCGGTTCTCAACCGGAACGACGACGGTTCCTGAAGCAGCTGTTTTTGAGTCTTCCAGCAAAACCTTGGATCTACTTCTTCTACTCGTATGTGGTACGAGGTGGCTTCCTCGACGGTCGTCCGGGGTTCATCTACAACGTCCTTAAGGCTTTCTACTGGTACCAGATCAGTATCAAGGAATACGAAATCCGGTTGCGAGACAAGTCTGTAACCTAGGAGGGCTGAGATGCTGCGCGAAGTACAACGGCGCGTTGCTGCCGAGTGGCCTCCGATGTTACTGAATACCGCCGTATGCACCCAAAGACGAGGTCTCAGATAGCCGCTCGCCTCGCCGGGCGCTATGTTCGTGGGGATGGATGCGAATCGGCCCCGAACGCAGCACGCGATGGGTAGGAGTGATGTCGCATGGCCGCAGAGGCTCTTGATTCCAACGTTGAATGGAAGAAATGGGGACAGGTTGATCCCCTTTTTGGCGTGTCAGCGTGGAAGGGAAGGGGGATTGGGTGTCCCGCTCCGTGGACGGACGCTGAGTTCTACGACCTGGGGAGGCGCGACTGGGAGCAGTTCGCCGCGCACTGGGAGAAGTACGGATTCGATCGAGCGTGCTGCGTCGAGGTCGGCTGCGGAGCCGGCAGAATTACGATGCAGCTCGCGGATTGTTTCGGGAAGGTGCACGCGATCGATGTCTCGGAGGGCATGATCGAGTATGCACGCCAGCGCGTCCGTGCTCCCAACGTCGCCTTCCACCTCACGAATGGAATGCGGATCCCCGTCCCGCAGGAGTCGGCGACGGCGGTCTTCTCAAGCCATGTGTTTCAGCATTTCGACGCGCTCTCGCAAGCATCCGCCTATTTTGCCGAGATAACTCGCGTCCTGAAGCCGGGAGGGACGATGATGATCCACGTCCCGATCCATCGGTGGCCGGCGATGCCTGGCGTCTTCGGCGTTCTGTACTCGTGGCGCAAAGCGGTAGGCGGCAGGGTCGCGTGGCTTCGCCGGCGACTGTTGGAGCGGGGTCTGGGGAGGCCGATCATGCGCGGCCTCAGTTATCCGCTGGACTATCTTTTTGACACGCTTCCGCGGATGGGCCTTGTCAACGTCGAAGTGTGGATCTTCTCGCCCGAGCCAAGCAATCGAGACCCGCACCCCTTTGTGCTCGCCCGCCGAGCCCCACCCGAGCCGTTGTGACACGGTAGCGCACGAGCGGCCGACTAGTCCGACCTCGCCTGTACCGTTCTACGACAAACCGTCTCATCAGCAGAACGGACGTCCTCTTCTACGGTCTCGTCGAGATAGTGGGGACCGGAGGCATCGAGCGCAGGGTCGAAGGTTCACCGTGGCCCACATGACGGCTTGACGACGAGGGCAGGCCCCAAGCCTGCCATGAAGAGCACGGGTTGAGCGAAGACTCTGGTTCCCGACGCATTCACGGCTTCGTGACTACGATAACCATTTCTGAGCGCAACCGCGGCAGCAATCGGGTCACCACCGCCAGCGCAGAGGATAGAATCCTAATCACGAGAGGCGTCCTGCCCCGAGTTGGGCTTAGTTTGCGTGATCGAGTTCGAATCTGATCGAGGCCAGACACTTCCGTAAGCCCGAGACGTGCCTCGTGAAGATAGAATGCTTGCTCAAAGAACCCGGCCCTACGGAAGACCTCCCTAAACTCATCAATGGTGTATTCGTGGTGGTGCCCGCCATGGAACGGCGCGTCGTAATAGTCAAACACGAAAGGCCAGTTCGAATAGCCCAGCGGCACTTTAAGGCGCACCGTCAGCCTCAGGGCGTTCGGAGTTGTCGCAATGCACGATCCGCCTCGCTTGAGAACTCTAGATATCTCGGCCAGGACTGGCTTGGGTGAGTGCAGCAGATGCTCTATGACGTCGGCAAGCAGCACGCAGTCGACCCGACCATCAGGGATGGGCAAGGGATCGTGGCCTATTTGACAGTAGTAGCCCTCAATGCCCACCTGCCGGAGGTTTAGAATCGCTTTCTCAGTTCCGGTGACCGGCCAATCCACGCTGATGACGTGCACTCCCAGCTTGTGGACGACTCGCGGGACAATCCCGGAACCCGTGCCGATATCAAGAAACACGGCGTTCTCAGCCGAGACCCGCTTCACGACTTCCTTTAGCTGAATGAGTGTGAAGTCATTTGGTCTGTGGTACCACCCGTCATTCATCGCCAGTGGCGACCTGTTATACTCGTCACAAACCGCCAGATAGGCTTGGTAAAGCTGCTCGCCCCTGCCGCGTAACCCCGCCGCCGCAGACCCGGGCCTCACGTCAGCTCCGGACCACAACGTTGAAGGAATAGCTTCGATCATCGAGATACCCAGGTTCTGTCTCCCCCGGCGTCGGTTCGACGGCCACGGCACCGCGCGAGTAACCGAAGGACTCCAGGAGGTCGAGCACTCGCTGTCGATCCACTCCGCGGTGGAACTCTACGACAAGCTTCGGTGTCACCTCCCCCAATAGGGCGGCCATCCCTCGCAACGCGTCGATTTCCATTCCTTGTACGTCGACCTTTACGCCGTCGACTCGCCAACGCCCACCGCAGATGCGTTCCCAGAGCCAGTCCAGCCGGGCGATCATGACCGTCTCAAGCAGCTGACCGTCTGACACAACGGTGCTGTCCACCATGCCGCGGACGCCAGGAACTCGCCTAAGCTCGAAGGTTTCCGGAGTGCCCAGCCCACACGGGATCACCGTGAGCTGGGCCAGCCTATTGACAGCTCGGGTGCGCGCCAGGCACCCAGACGTCGTCACCGCAGGTTCGAACGCGAACACCCTACCCTCAGGACCGACCAACCGGCTCAACGCGATTGCGGTGTACCCGTAATGTGCACCCACATCGAGCCACGTTTCACCTGGGGCAACGTTGCGCTCGAACCAGCCCAGCAGGGCGCGCTCGGTCCGCCCGAGGATGGCAGCGGGGTAGTCGTGCCATGAGGTGACGATGCGAAACCCACGAAGCGGACCCGCGAGGATGCGGTGGGGCCGTACACCCTTCGGCAACAGCCGGCGGATCCGCGCCTTCAGAGGCCCGTCGGTCACCACTTACGAAGCTGCCGCGAGCTCTTTTCTCAGCCGCCCGCTGCCCTCGAGCATCGAGCGGATCCACCGGTACGTCTGCTCGAGCCCTGTCTCAAGAGAGGTCTGCGGCTCCCACCTCAGGACCTCACGAAGGCGCGAGTTGTCGGAATTCCGGCCCCGCACCCCTTGCGGCTTGGTGAGGTCATGCCGCCGGCGGATGCTCTTCCCGGCGATGCTCGCAACAATGTCGACGAGCTCGTTGATCGTCACCAAGCGATCGGAGCCGAGGTTGAGCGGCTCACGGTAGTCGGATCGCATCAGGCGATAGATCCCCTCGACGCAGTCGTCGATATAGCAATACGACCGCGTTTGCTCTCCGTCACCCCACACCTCGATTTCTCCGCCGTCGTCTGCCAACGCGATCTTCCGACAGATAGCGGCCGGCGACTTCTCCCGCCCGCCATCGTACGTGCCGAGCGGCCCGTAGATGTTATGGAACCGGACCACGCGCGTCTCAAGCCCGTAATCCTCGTAGTAGTGCCGACACTGCCGCTCGGAGAACAGCTTCTCCCAGCCGTAGCCGTCTTCGGCGTCCGCCGGATAGGCATCCTCTTCCTTCAGAGGTGTCACATCAGCCGAGTTCTGCCGGTAGCCCGGGTAGACGCAAGCGGATGATGTGTACAAGTAGCGCATGATGCCGTTCTGTCGCGCCGCCTCGAGCATGTGAACATTGATCAGCACGTTGTCGTGCATGATCTCGGCCTTGTGGGACTCGATGAAGCCGATGCCGCCCATGTTGGCGGCGAGGTTGTAAACCTCGTCAACGTCCTTGGTCGCCTCGAGGCAGTTCTCCCAGCGGCGCAGATCGAGAAACTCGAACTCCTGCGCTTTGGTGGGCTCGTACTCGGGGGTCTTGATGTCCACCCCCCGCACCCAGTCGCCCCTCGCCACCAGGTAGTTCACCAGGTGATGCCCGATGAACCCGCCCGCTCCACTGACCAGAACACGTTTCATCGCACGACTCCTCGGTCGAGAACCGAACCACTGACCTCGAGCCCACGCTCCTCGATACGGCGGCTCACCAGCGCCTCGACGAGCGGTCCATACACGTTCGCCCGGTCAAAGTACCTGAGCGCGAACGCGCGCGCCCGCCGGCGGAAGCCTTCGGTGTCCAGCGCCCGGGCGCGCACTCGCCGAATCACATCGACCAGCGCCGCGTCGTCACCTGCTGGAATGAGCAGCCCGCCGTCACTCGCCTTGATGAGCGCCGCCGTTTCGCTGTCCGCGGCGCATGCCGCCACGATCATGGCTCCTGCACCAAGGGCCGTGATCAGCTTCGACGGCACGACGATATCCACGACTGCGGCGAGCTGGCTGACCAGGATCAGGTCCGCGCCCGAGAGCATCTGGGGTACCATCTCCCGGTCCTGCAGCGGGTGGTGCGACACGTTCCGCAATCCCCACTCGTCGCGCCGGCGCAGGAATTCGTCCTTGGCCGCACCGTCGCCGAACACATAGAAGTGCACGGCCGGGTCACGTTGCAGTCGCCTGGCGGCGCGAAGCAACAGCCCGAGATCCTGCTTCGCGCCCATGTTCCCGGTGTGGAGCACTGCGAACGTCCCCTGCGGCACGAACCGCCGCCGGAACTCGTTGTGCTCACGCGGGCCGGGCCGCAGCTCGGCCGCGTCCACCGTGTCCGGAACGACCCTGATCTTGGCGGGGGTTGCCGTCTGCCGCGCGATGCGGCGGCGCATTCCCTCACCCAGCGTGTGAATCTCGTCCGCCCAGCGGTACATGAGGCGCGCCAGCCGACGCGACACCCCGACGACCCACCTGTTGCGGAGCATCCCGAGCTCGACTGCCGCGTCGGGCATCACGTCCTTCACCACCAGCACGCGGCGCACGCCGAGCAGCCGCGCTACACACATCCCGACGAATGCGTAGCCCAGATCCGGGCTGACGACGTACGCCACCGTGGCGCCGCGCAGCGCCCCGACCAGGCGCGGCAGCGCGCAGCAGGCGAGCGTGAGCTCGTGCAGTAGCCGCGTGAGGGTCGTGGGGCGTGGCGCCACGTAGTGCCACGATCGCAGCACCGTGAGCCTGCCGTCGCGGTCGGTACGCCATACGCGGCCGCGGAACTCGGGCCAGATGCGCCACTGCGGATAGTACGGCATCGCCGTCACGACGCGAACATCGACGCCGTGCCCCGCCACAAAATGCGCTAGCTCGGCAACAGTTTGACTGATGCCGGTTTGCTCAGGGGCAAAGTTCGAGGTCACGATGGTGACGTGACCGGAAGGCGTCCGGCGCAGCCCCATCAGTGCGCTCCGCGCGCCTTCAGGACCGCGGGGATGGTACGCAACAGAATCCCCAGATCCTGCGCCAGCGACCAGTTGCGGATGTAGGAGGTCTCGAACGCTACGACCTGCTCGAAGTCCGTGATTTCGTTCCGTCCCGCCACTTGCCACGGTCCGGTAATGCCGGGCTTCACGTCGAACCGGGCGTAATGGTGCTCTTCGTACAGCGCCACCTCCGAGGGCAACGGCGGCCGCGTGCCCACCAGCGACATCTCGCCGCGCAGCACGTTCACGAGCTGCGGCAATTCGTCCAGACTGGTGCGCCGCAGCCAGCGCCCGAGCTTCGTTGTCCGGGGATCGTGGGGCATCTTGAAGAGCCGCGGATCGCTGTAGACGCTCTGCGACAACAGCTCGTCGCGCTGCCCCTCGGCGCCGTCCACCATCGTGCGGAACTTGATGATCCGAAACCGCTTGCCGCCGCGGCCCACGCGCTGCTGCGTGAAGAACACCGGGCCGCGTGACTCCAGCTTCACGAGCGCGGCAATCACCGCGAACACTGGGCTCAAGGCGACCAAGCCCACTGCCGCGCCGATCACGTCCACCACCCGCTTCACCGCCAGCTGCCAGCCCTTGAGACTCGGCGCCGTCAGCTCCACCAGCGGCTGCCCCCGGCGCCACACCGTCGTCGGATGCACCCCCGCGATCTCGGCCGAGCGCGGCATAGAGAGCACCTGGCAGCCCCCGGTCAGGGCCGTGTCAACGATCTCCTCGAACTGCTTACCGGTCAGATATCCGCAGACCACGACGACCTGCGCCCCCGATGCCGCAAGCAGCAGCGACAAATCGCTGATGTGCCCCAGCGCTCCGGGAGTCGGCGGGATGCGGCTGTCCACGAACCCGATCGGACGGTATTCCGCGCCGGACATGAACGCCTGGCTGCCGATGGCACTGAGGCACTCCGCGCCCGACCCGACGAACAGCGTGTCGAGCCGATCGCGGCCGGATGGCCGGATCCGCGCCGCCACGCGATCAAGCGTCAGCCGCTCGGCAACGAGCCCCGCCCACACCAGCACGGTCACGAGCCCGTACTGCACCAGCATCGGCTCGAGCCCGCGCGTCCAGATCGTCATCCACAAGGGCAGCGCCGTCGCGAGCGCGCAACCGAGGAACAAGCGGCGCGGATCGCGCCGCCGGTCACCCGGGCCGTAATTGCCTGTCACCAGCAGTCCCACGAACAAGGCGACGGCGTATTGCCAGCCGTTCAAGATTCCGGGCGGGACGAGCGTCTGCACGGCGCCGGCCACTCGGTGGCCCAGCACGGCATACTCGCGCACCGCGCGAAACAGCTCGCGCATCACGTAGAAGGACGCGAGGTCCACGACCACGAGCGCCAGGAAGCGCCGCGCCGCGCGCACCAGGTGGCGGCGGATGTTGGTGGACGCCCGCCGCTGCAGGTCGAGGCGCACCCGCACCGGAGTATCGCGCCGCAGCGCTGCGAACCCCTGGGCGCCGGCAGTAGTGGGCAACGCGCTTCCGCGCCGTCCCCCCTCTCCGCCATGCGGAGAGGGGGAAAGGGGGTGAGGACGGGGCAGGGGCTCCACGACGATGCAGTCCCCCAGCGTTGAAGGAGCGTCAGGGCCGCACTGCAATGTCCCTCGGGGCTGCGACAGAAAGTTGGGGCGAGCGGGCGCTGCTGATCGGACCGGCGAGGCCACCGAACAGCCAATCGCCGCCCGCCAGGGCTCGCGGCAGCGACCGAAGGAGCGGCTGAATATACCCGCGGTCGGACGACCCGCTAGACCTCGCCCTCGCGCCTTGCGACTGCCATGCGCGTGCCACACTTTCGGTCGGAGTCGTCGGGGAATTCCCTGACGGCCGGGTGCCCACACGCGGAAGGGTCTTACGCCGTGCGGATACGAGTCGTTGTCGCTGGAGACCACGGGGCTTCGCAAGCCGAGCTCCGGAACGTGATCGGAGCGCAGCCCGACATCGAGATCGTGGCGGACACGCCCGACGCCCCAACCAACGTCGCCGTCCTCGATGTCGCCGCGCTGAGTACCGGCCTCACTGAAACCATTGAGCGGATCCGCCGCCAACACCCGCCGGCTCGCGTCTTGGTGCTCACCACGCAGGACGCCCCCGGTTGCCTGGAGGCGGCCCTCGCTGCGGGCGCGACGGGCTACGTGCTGACGCCGGTCCCCGATCAAGAGCTGCTCGCCGCCATCCGCGCTGTGCACCGCGGGCGCACGTTCATTGACGCGGACCAGGCAGGCGAGCTCGCTACCGGGCGTGCCCTCCCCGCTTCGGCCCCGGGCCACGCCCGGCCGCGACACCCCCTCAGTCCCCGCGAGCGGGAGGTGCTCGTCCTGCTCGTCCGCGGGTTCGCGAACCGGGAAATCGCCCGCCGGCTGCGCGTGAGCGTGAAGACCGTGGAGACCCATCGGGCGCGGCTCGCCCGCAAGCTGGGCGTCCACACCCGCGCCGGACTCGTCCAATACGCGCTGCTCGAAGGTCTCCTGACGGTCGACGCGGAGCTGTCTGACACCGCCTGACCGGCTCGGCGGGCGTCAGGGAATTCCCTGATAGCCGCTCCAGCCAGCGCGGCTACGTTCGCGCCGATGCACGCGCGCAGCGGGCTGGCTCCCTGGAGCCGGGTGGTCGCCGCCCCCGACCAGGTCTCGTGCGACCTGGGCGGCGAAGCGGCGATCCTGCAACTCACCTCGGGGATCTACTACGGCTTGAACCCCGTCGGCGCCCGCGTCTGGGCGTTGCTGCAGCAACCGCACACGGTAAGCGACATCCGCGACGCGCTGCTCGCCGAGTACGACGTCGGGCCGGAGCGGTGCGAGCGCGATCTCTTCGCCGTGCTCGAAGCGCTTGCGGCCGAACGGCTGATCAAGGTGCAGGATGACGCCGTGGCGTAAGTTCGCCCACCTGCCAGCCGCGGAGCGGCGGCTGATCCTTGCGGCCGCGGCGCTCACCGTGGGCGTGACCCTCGCGCTGCGCGTCGCCCCGTTCCGCCTCGTGCGGGCCGCCCTCACCCGCGTCGCACGGCCGATGCGCGGCGGCCCCCTGCCCGTTCCCCGGATCGTGTGGGCGGTGACGGCCGCGACGCGCCGGGTGCCCGGAGCGAACCGCTGCCTCGTGCGCGCGCTGGTCGCCCGAGCGCTGCTCGCGCGGCACCGCCACCCCGCCGAGCTGCGGCTCGGCGTGGCGCGCTGGCCCGCGGGAGCGCTCGCGGCGCACGCCTGGGTGGAGAGCGAGGGACGCATCGTCATCGGTGGGGCGGAGCGGCCGGGCTTCTCCCCGCTGCCGCCGCTCCAGGAGGCGGGCTCGTGAGCGGCATCGCGGGCCTGTGGCGCCTCGACGGTCGCCCGACGCAGCCTGCGGACCTCGACCGCATGCTCGTCCGGCTCGCGCACCGCGGGCCCGACGGCTCGGGCGCATGGCGCGATGCCACGATCGGCGTTGGCCACCGCATGCTGCACACCACGCCGGAATCGCTGCGGGAACGCCAGCCGCTGGTCAGCGCGAGCTCGGATCTCGTCCTGACGGCTGACGCCCGCATCGACAATCGCGCCGAGCTCTGCTCCCTGCTCCCCGCTCCCCGCTCCCTCCCCGACGCCGACCTGATCCTCGCCGCCTACGAGCGGTGGGGCGAAACGTGCCCTGAGCACCTGCTCGGCGACTTCGCGTTCGCGATCTGGGACGCCCGGCGCCAGCGCCTGTTTTGTGCGCGAGACCACTTCGGAGTGAAGCCGTTCTACTATCACCACCGCCCAGGCCGGCTGTTCGCGTTCGCGTCCGAGATCAAGGGGCTGCTCGCGCTCCCCGACGCGCCGCGCCGCCTGAACGAAACGCGAGTGGCGGACTATCTCGTGCCGCTGCTCGAGGACAAGGAGATCACGTTCTACGAGGAGATCGTGCGCCTTCCGCCCGCCCACTGGATGACGGTTGGCCGCGAGGGGATTCGGCGCCAAGAGTACTGGGCCCTCGATCCGGAGCGCGAGATTCGGCTCCGGTCGGACGACGACTACGCCGCGGCGTTCCGGGAGATCTTCACCGAGGCGGTGCGCTGCCGATTGCGCAGCGCGTTTCCGGTCGGCTCGATGCTGTCGGGCGGACTCGACTCGTCGAGCATCGTGTGCGTGGCGCGCAAGGTGCTGGCGGAGAACGGTGGTGCGCCGCTGCACACGTTCTCGGCGACCTTCCCGAGTCTGCCGGAGTGCGACGAACGGGAGTACATCGAGGGAGTACTGGATGGGGATGGACTCAAGCCGCATTTCATCAGGGGAGATCTAATCAATCCCTTGACGGAAATTGACCGCGCCCTCTATCACCAGGATGAAGCGTTCTACGCCCCGAACCTCTTCCTCCACTGGGGACTCTACGACTCGGCGAGCCAGGCGGGGGTTCGGATCCTGTTGGATGGCTTCGATGGTGACACCACCGTGTCACACGGCATCGGGTACCTCCCCGAACTTGCGCGCACAGGACGATGGATCACTCTGGGCAGGGAGGTCTCCTGTCTCGGGAGACACCACAAACGGAGCGCATTGAGCATTTTCCTTACCCGCGCCATCAGACCGCTAGCGCCAGAGGTGCTGCGACGCGCCTGGCGGGCAGTCACGGCTTGGAGGGATCCCTATCCGAACCCCAACACCATTGTCTCCTTGAGCTTCGCGGCCCGCATCGGATTGGAGCAGCGGAGGTCAGCGCTTGAAAGGGGTCGCTCGAGATTGGCGCGGGCGCCACGAACCGACCACTGGAGTCGTCTAACCTCCGGTCTGATGCCCTTCCTTCTTGAAGTAGCCGACCGCGTGGCCGCAGCCTTCTCGATCGACCCACGCTATCCCTTTTTCGATAGACGGCTGGCAGAATTCTGTCTGGCGCTCCCTCCGGAGCAAAAGCTGTGGAAGGGTTGGGGGCGCGTGGTCATGCGACGGGCACTAGGCGAACTCCTGCCGCCGAAGGTCCAATGGCGCCCTGGCAAGTGCGACCTCAGCCCGAACTTCATCCGTGGCTTAGCTGCAGCAAACGGAGGGGTCGCAGAACTGGCGAGTCTCGAGGACGTGTGCCAAGCTGTCGACGGGTTTGTGGATCGGGCTGCCGTGGTGGAGGCACACCGTCGTGCCCAAGCAACGGGCGCCGAGCATTACGCTCTGAGCGTCTGGAAGGCAGTCACCCTGGCCCTCTGGTTGCACCGCACGGGGCTCGCGTCACAGCGTGTCCCTCATGAATCACTTGGAAAGAGGAGAGTACAATGAGATCCGACCATGCAGAACAGCCCGAGAAGCCGGCATCAACCGAGCGGCCCAAGCTGCCCTACGACACCCCACGTCTCAGTGTGCACGGCACGGTGGAGGAGATCACTCAGCTCGGGGGAGCGGCCGGCAAAGACGCCCTCTCTGGTTCCAGCATTCTGTGAACCCCAGAGGGCCACAGCACGATCGTGGACGTTCGCCGCTCTCCTATTATGTCGCCTATGGCCTGAGCATCCGCTCCAGACTCCGCCTCCCTGAACTGTTCGACGGCGGCGCGCAGCCTGAACTCGAAATCCGGCTGGGAAGGAGCGAGCCGACTGCGCGAGACGCGATCGACGATAATGTGTGTGTCCGCACGACTTGTGAGGAGGTACAGGTCGCCTGGCCGACCGTAGGACGTTTCTTGGTCCGACGGGGACGAGAGATCCTTGTACATCCCGCACGCGATGCGGACGAGAGAACGCTTCGACTCTTCCTCTTGGGCCCCGCCCTCGCCATCCTCCTCCACCAGCGCGGCTTCCTAACTCTGCACGCCAGCGCCGTCACGCTCGACGGCGGCGCAACCTGCTTCCTCGGCGCCTCGGGCTGGGGCAAGTCCACGCTCGCCGCGCTGCTGCATGCCCGTGGCCACGCCCTCGTGACGGACGACGTGGCAGCAATCGATTTGGCGGGAAGCCCCCGCGTGCTGCCGGGGACGCCACAGCTCAAGCTCTGGCCCGACACGCTCGCGTCGCTGGGCGAGCGCGCCGAGGCGTTGCCGCGGGTGCACCCGCAACTCGAGAAGCGCGCCCGAGCGATCGAGCGCCGGCATCCCTCCGAGCCGGTTCCGCTACGCCGCCTGTATATCCTGGCACAGGCTCCGTTACCAAGCATCCAACCGCTCGGCCCGCAGGAGGCCTTGCTCGAGCTGCTGCGCCATTCGTACGGCGCGCGCACGCTGCAGGCCGTGCGCCGCGAAGACCATTTCCGCCAATGCGCGCGACTCGCGAGCCAGGTCCCCGTGCGCCGCCTCGCGGCGCCCCGCGACCTCGGCGCACTCCCGGCCCTGGCCCGCCTGATCGAGCAGGACTGCGCCGACGCGCCCTGACGCCCGGCTACTCCTCGCCTGCGCCCGTGCGTCATTGGACCCGGAGCCCGCGCAACAGGTCCAGGAGCTGGCAGAGGGCCGCCTGGACTGGGCTTGGCTGCTGGACACGGCCCGCCCGCACGGGATGCTCCCGCTGCTGCACCACCACATTCGCGCCATCGCCGACGGCGCCGTTCCCGCCCCGGTACGCGACGCGCTGCGCCGCCGCGCGGAGGCCGATGCGCGCCGCAACCTCCGGCTGGCCGGCGAGCTGGTTCGGCTCCTCGACCTCCTCGCCCACCACGGCGTCACGGCGGTGCCGTACAAGGGGCCCGTCCTGGCCGTCCTGTGCTACGGCGACCTCGCGCTGCGGCCGTTTCGAGACCTCGATTTGCTCGTGCGACCGCAGGACCTCGCGACCGCGCGCCAGGTGCTTGCCGCCGACGGCTACCGGCCCTCGCCTCCGCGCACGCCCCGACAGGAGGCGGCGATCCGCACGACGTGGCACGAGGATGCGTTCTGGCGCGACGACGACATCGTCGAGTTGCACTGGGCCTTCGCCCCGCGCGAGTTCCCGCTCCCGCTCGATCTGGACGATGTGTGGGCGCGGCTCGAGCCCCTCCCCTGGGCCGGACGCTGGTCCGCACGCTCTGCGCCGAGCACCTGCTGCTCGTGCTGTGCACGCACGGTGCCAAGCATTGCTGGGAGCGCCTCGGGTGGATCTGCGACGTGGCCGAGCTGCTGCGCCGCACACCAGGACTCGACGTGTGCGGCCTGCTGGACCAGGCGCGGGCCCTCGGCGTGGAGCGCATCGTGCTGCTGGGACTGCGGCTCGCCGCGGAGCTGTTGGACGCGCCGCTCACCGACCGCGTGGCGCGCCGGGTGCGGGACGACCGGACGGTCCGCGCGCTCGCTGCACACGTGCGGACAACGCTGTTTTCCCGCGTCCCGGCGACCTCACCCGATCCCTGGGAGTTGCGGCTCTTCCACCTGCGGGCGCGCGAGCGCTGGCGCGATCGCCTGCGCTACGGCGCGCGCGTCGCGCTCACCCCCACCGCCGGGGACTGGGCGTGGCTGCAACTGCCGGACGCGCTCTATCCCCTGTACTATGTCACGCGCTCCATTCGGCTGGTGGCCAAGTACGGGGCCAGGCTGATGAGATAACGCGGCCTCTTCACCGCCCGCCGCTCTCCGCTCGCGTGCCCGCGTGGGTGGGCTAACCCCGGGGCCACGCCCCGGGGCTCACCGTACATACCAATCCCACCACCGGCACGCCCCAGGTGCCCTCACCCCCTGACCCCCTCTCCACGTCGTGGAGAGGGGGGACCAACGGGAGGATTGACTCGGCGCCCCCGCCGAGCCGACATTGGATTCAGCACAGTTTCGCCCCCGCGCGCACGGTTTCGGTGACGCCTGACCGCCTCGCGGCGCCCAGATTCGCTCCGACCTTCACAGGAGCCCCATCTGCCGGTCACGGCGAAACTGTCTCGGAAGCTGTACGACAAGCTGGGCGAGGATGTCGCGAACGAACTCGTGGACTGGTTTAACGCCGTGGACGCGACCTACCGCGCTGACTTGCGCGAGCTGAACGAGCTGAACTTCGCGCGCTTCGACGCGAAGCTCGAGCAGCGGCTGGTGGAGCTTGACGCCAAGTGGGGCGGACGCTGGACCGAGCTCGACGCGAAGCTGGAGCAGCGGCTGGTGGAGCTTGATGCCAAGTGGGGCGGACGCTGGACCGAGCTCGACGCGAAGCTCGAGCAGCGGCTGGCCGAACTCCGAGCGGAGCTCAAAACGGAGCTCGGGGATCGGCTCCGGACTCTCGAGACCCGCCTCGTGCGCTGGATGCTCGGCTTCTGGGTCTCCACCCTCATCGGACTCGGCGCGCTGTTCTTCCGGGGATAGCCGGCTCGCGGTTCGCTCGGGCCGACGCCACATCCGACCCGAGCTGTGAGCAGTCACGGCCTCGGCACCCGCAGCCATCTCCACCACCGTAAGCCCGCACGGGTGGGCTAACCCCGGGGCCATGCCCCGGGGCTCACCGTACATACCAGTCCCACCACCGGCACGCCCCAGGTGCCCTCACCCCCTGACCCCTCTCCACGTCGTGGAGAGGGGGGACCAACGGGAGGATTGACTCGGCGCCACGGCCGAGCCGACATTGGGGCGTTCTATGAGAAGTTCGGCGAGGATGCGACCAACGAGCTCGTGAACTGGGGCAACGACCGAAGGGAGTGCTTTAGCGCGCCGTGGATGCGACGTATCGAGCGGAACTGCGAGAGCTGAACGAGGTGAATTTCGCGCGCTTCGACGCCAAGGTGGGCGAGCGCCTCGCCGAGTTGCGCGCGGACTTCGATAAACGGCTGGCGGAGCTCAAAACGGAGCTCGGGGATCGGCTCCGGACGCTCGAGACCCGCCTCGTGCGCTGGATGCTCGGCTTCTGGGTCTCCACCCTCATCGGACTGGGCGCGCTGTTCTTCCGGGGATAGCTCGCTCGCGGGTTCGCTCGGGCCGACGCCACGCCCGACCCGAGCTGTGAGCAGTCACGGCCTCGGCACCGCGGCCATCTCCACCACCGTAAGCCCGCACGGGTGGGCTAACCCCGGGGCCACGCCCCGGGGCTCACCGTACATACCAGTCCCACCGCCGGCACGCCCCGGGTGACCTCACCCCCTGACCCCCTCTCCACGTCGTGGAGAGGGGGGACCAACGGGAGGATTGACTCGGCGCCCCCGCCGAGCCGACATTGACCAACGAACTCGTGGACTGGTTTAACGCCGTGGACGCGACCTACCGCGCTGACTTGCGCGAGCTGAACGAGCTGAACTTCGCGCGCTTCGACGCGAAGCTCGGTCAGCGCCTCGCGGAACTCGAATCTCGCCTCACCTGGCGGATGTTCGCCTTCTGGGCGCCCACGGCGCTGGCCGTGATCGGCACCGGTGCCGGCGTAATCAGCCTGCTGCTCCGGCGCTAGCCCCACCTCCTCGCCTGGGTAGACCAACCCCGGGGCCATGCCCCGGGGCTCATTGCGCACAGATCCCTGCAGAGCTCGGCTGACCCCGGGCCGGCGGCCCGGGGCTCACCGAATACACCACCCCCACCGTTGGGAGGCCCCGGTGACCTCACCCCCTGACCCCCTCTCCACGTCGTGGAGAGGGGGGACCAACGGGACGATTGACTCGGCGCCCCCGCCGAGCCGACATTGGTTAGCCACCCGGAGCCAAGGGGAAAACCCACCACAGGAGGCGAACTATGAAGCGCCCCATCGGTGTCGCGACGGTTGTGCTGGTCGGGGTGATCGCCGTGGGCTGCGACTCGGCACGATCGACTGCGCCCACGATCACCGGCCCGCTGTTCGCGGCGGCAACAACCACGACCATCACAGCGAGCGCGCCGTTGACGATCGCAGATCCAGGAACGATCCGGGTCTCCGGTGGCGTCGTCCATGTCCGCGACCTGGTCCTGGTCGGACCGGTGAGCGGCGACATCACGGGCACCATCGAGACGGTCGGAAACCTGAACGTGATGCAGGCCACCAGCAACGGAACGGCGTTCGGGACCTTCACGATCACCGAGGCCGCGGGCGCGTGGGACGGGAGGTTCCAGGGGAGCTTCGACGCGGACGTATTCTCCGGTACCCTCGTTGCCCGAGGGAGCGGGGAGCGCGAGGGGCTGATCCTGCGGGGGAGCCTCGCGCAGACGTCGCCCACCACGAACGTGGTTCAACTGACGGGCACGATCCTCAACCCGGGCGGCTGATCTTCCCCTTCGTGCGTGGCAGGTCTATTCGGGGGTGCTCGGCTCGGCCCTGGTCGGGACGTCACCCTCCCAGCACCACCTCCACCCCTTCCCGCCTGAGCTTCCCGAGCAGCCATGCCTCCACCCGCGCCGTCACCTGCACCACCCCGTCCACCTGCACCTCGGCCATCACCTCCGAGTCGCGATGCAGCGCGGCGAGCAGCCGCCCGTCCGCCACCGGCACGCGAATCTGGGCGACGGGACGGAGGGCCTGAGCCGAAGTCCGGAGCGCGTCCCGCACCGCGTCCACCCCACCCCAACGGGGAACGCGGAGGTCGGAACGCGGAACAGATGATGTAAGTACCGAGTGAGGATACCGCTCCCGGACCTGCGCCAGAAACGCCTCTGGATCCAGCAGCAAGTCGGCCTTATTGAACACGTAGATCACGCGCTTGCGCTCGCGACCTCCATCGCTGTTCCGCGTTCCAACTTCCGCGTTCCGCGTTTCGTTCTCCACCACCTCCACCTGCTCCTCCCACGCCGGATGCGCCGCGTCGATCACATGCAGCAGAATGTCCGCCGCGCGCGCTTCCTCGAGCGTGGCGCGGAACGACGCGACCAGATGGTGCGGCAGCTTGCGGATGAACCCGACGGTGTCGGTGAGGCGGAAGCGATACCCGCCGCCCACGTCCACCTCGCGCGTGAGGGTGTCGAGCGTCGCGAACAGCCGGTCCTCGACGAAGATGTCGTCGCCCCCGCCCCGGGCGGCGGTCAGCGCGCGCAGCAGGCTCGACTTGCCGGCGTTGGTGTAGCCGACGAGCGCGGCCGAGGGCAGGTCGCGCCGGCCCTGGCGCTGGTTGGCGCGGTGGTCGGCGACCTCCTCGAGCCGCCGCTTCAATCCGGAGATCTTGCGGCGGATCGCCCGGCGGTCGGTCTCGAGCTGCGTCTCGCCCGGGCCCCTGAGCCCGATGCCGCCGCGGATGCGCGACAGGTGGGTCCACATGCGCGTGAGCCGCGGCAAGAGATACTCGAGCTGCGCCAGCTCGACCTGCATCTTCGCTTCCGCCGAGCGGGCGCGTGTGGCGAAGATGTCGAGGATCACCTCGGCGCGGTCCATCACCCGCACCGCGAGCGCCTGCTCGAGGTTCTGCCCCTGCACGGGGGAGAGCGGCTCGTCGAACAGCACCAGGGTGGAGCCCGTGTCCTTGAGGACGCTCTTCAGCTCCTCCACCTTCCCCTGCCCGAGATACAGGTTGGGAGTGGGCGCTTCGACGCGCTGGCAGGTCCGGCCGACGATCTCGGCGCCGGCCGTGTCGGCCAGCCGGCCCAGCTCGTCCAGATGCTCCTCCACCTGCGCCGCTTCCGCGGAGCCCTTGCGCGGGGCGCCGACCAGGAAGGCGCGCTCGACCGGGGGCTGGACTTCAATCAACTGTCGGATGCCTGGAGACCTCTTTCTCGCTCAGAGCCCAGGCACAAAAATAGCGTGATCACCTGCTGGGGGGCACTACCTCCACCGAAACCGTGGTCGTCAACCCCACGGCAATCATCAGATCGGTGCTGCCGAGCCGCATCGGCTTGAACATCAGGACGGTCGCCTGGTCTTCCGGCTGCACGGCGAGCAAATCCAGCTTGCGCTCCGGCCGCGTGTTGTACGAGCTGCGCAGCTCCTGCAGGCGGCCGGTGAGGCTCGCGGTCGACGTCATATTGCCGTAGCCGTCCCGGGCCCGGAGCGTCAACCCGAACGGGACTCCCAGCTCGACCAGGATGCGGCCACCGTCCACGCGCTGGCCGTCGCGCTCCAGCACCAGCTCGACGGCTGCCCCCGGCACCACCTGCAACGTATCCTGCGCCCGCACCGAATCCACCACCGCGGTGACTAGGGCGATCCCGGCCTTCGTGCCGAGCGTCACCTCCACCCGAACCTGACCGGCGGAATCGGTCACGGCACTGGTCGGGTCGACTTGCGCGTTGGCGGCTTGAAACGTCACGGTCTTGCCGGCAAGGGGCGCTCCGGAACGATCCCGCACTTCGAGGGTCGGCACGTCCCCAAGGCGCGTCCGGGGCAGACCCCGCCGCAGGGTACCGGCCACGAACCGGGGCGCGAGCTCGAGGGTCGGAACAGGCTCGGCGGCCTGCCGGACCGGCGGAGGGGGCGGGATGGGCGCCGCGCTGCCCGGCCGCAGCTCGATCGGCTCTTGCGGCACGGCGTCGCCGAACGAGTCCCGCACGGTGACCAGGACGCCGAGCGCCGTGTCGCTCGCCCCCGGCGGCGCGAACTCGAAGCGCGGCGGCTGAGCGTCGGCGATGGCGGGCGGACCGGGGCGCACGAGCAGGTCGACAACTGGCCTGCCCGGCAACGGCATCCCCGACCCGCTCGCCAATTCGATACGGTACCTCCCCGCCAAACGGCCGACCGGCACGTCCACTACCGCGAAGCCGCTGTCGTCGGTGACGGCCTTCATCTCCCCCGGAGGCCCTCCGACAACGCGGGGCGTGGCCCGCAGGGCGAGCGCCACGCCGCGGGCTTGAGTCCCGTCGGCGCGCCGCACCTGAATCTGGACGGGCACCGCCGCACCAGCGACGGCTGCCACGCGCGGCGCCAGGAACACGGCGACCAGGGCCACGGGTCCCGGGGCCGCGGGGGACGCAGGGGGCGCCGTGCGCTGCGCGTCACGCGCCGCGCACCCGCCCACGCTGCTCAGGACGTCGGTATCCGCCCCCAGGGTGCGCAGGTCGGACCAGTCGCGCTGCGTCGGCTGGAATGCGAGGCAGTTGCGGCGCACGACCTCGGCGACTTCGCCGCGCTGAATCAGCGGATTGGAGAGGAGGCGCACCAGGTCGCTCTTGCGCAACGGCGCCGCATTCTGCGCCGCGGCCTCGGCCCACCAACCGAACCCGAGCAGGCCTGCCAGACAGGCCGCGGCACGGAGCCCTGGGATCACGGCCTGGCGCACTTGGACCGCTCGAAGCGCTGCTCCACGGCGGTGACGTCGGCGTACGCCGATCGATCCCTGACAGCGCGCGCGGAATCGAGGACGAACGCGCTCTTCCTGGCGGCGTTGTAGGCGATCCACCGCTCTTCCATCTCGACGAGGCCGCGTGACAGCTCGGGGCACGCCATCTGCCGCCGCTCGAACAGGCGGGCGCGCACGTCGAATGCGGCCACCGCAAGGGCGAGCGTGTCGGCCGCGCGATCGACGCGGTCCAGTGCGGCGAGACTGGTTGTCGCGGGCGCTCCCGCGGGCCCGCGGGCAGACCAGCGCGACACCATCACCTGGGACAAGTTGACGAGACCGGCGGCGGCGAGCACCCCGACGACACCGTAGGCGGCGAATCGCGCGACCCTTCCCAGCCCCCGCCCTCCTGTCGCGCGCGGCGCCGCGGCCGGCGACAGGGTCTCTTCCAGCTCATCGGGGAACAGCAACAGCGGTGGCGAGGGGCTGAGCCGATCCCGCGGCCCTCCCCACGACGGCATCGCCGGGTCCGCGGCGCGGTAGTTTCCCCACGCCAGATCCGTGACCTTGCGACCGTCCGGCAACAGCGCGGCGTCGTCGAGCAGCTCGTAGAACGGCTGGGGCGCGCTCGACCATCCGGCGCCGGCCGAGCTCCGGAACAGGCCGCCCAGGGGCTCGTCGCCCGGAACGACGACGAGGGCGACCTGCCACGGCTGATCGAAAAACGCCTCGTGGGTGTCGACATCGTCCGCCGAGAGCCGCGCGTCCCGAAACAGATGGCTGTGGTACCACCCCAGCAGCTGCCGGCCATCCTTCCGGAGCTCTTTGCGGACGGCGGTGAACCCGTCCAGCACCACGAGCTTCGTGCGATCTCCGGCGACGCGCCACGGGAGCGCGAGCGTCGACTCGATGACCACGTAGCGGGCGCCCGTGTCGGGCGCCCGGAACAGGCTGCCGCTGAGAAACCCGAGCGACGCCGCGCCCGCCCCCGCCGCGATGTGATCGTGAATCGCCGCGAGGACGCCCTGCGTGATGAAGGTTGGGAACGCGGCGGCGTCCGCCTGCGCCGCCGCGGTTGCGTCGACGGGCCACCAGTGGAGCGAAGATGCGACGGGCATGGCGCCTTCCAGGCACGCCCGGCGTCCGTCCGCGATGCTCTCACGCGCAACGGGAATCGCGCCGACGACGGCGTGCTGGGCCAGAGTGCCGCCAACCCGCTCCATCAGGGCTCGAGAAACTGCAACTTCCTCGCCGCGGAAGCGCCGGGCCGCGCGGCGTTCCCATCGGCACCACGACGGCGAAGTGTGGCAGGAGTGTTACACGACTGCGGTGAGATCCGTGCGCCGGGGGCGCGGCCTCCGGCCGCGCCTCCCCGTCACCCCGCTTCGAAGCGCCGGATGCGCACCCCGCGCTCCGTGGTGCGCGCGACCTGGAGCGCCGCGGCCGCCCGCGCCAGCAGGTCCTCCGGCTCCACGCGCGTGGCGTGGATGTCGGCCACCGCCTCATAGCCGGCGCGCATCGCTAGCGCTGGAACTTGAGCCCCGGGCTGAGACGGCGCCGTCTCGATGGCGTGGACCAGCCGCCCGGCGAGCTGCACCGCGCCATCCGCGCCGGTGGCAGGGGCGAGGATCGCCAGCTCGGCGCCGTTCCACCAGCCGATGGCGTCGGAGAGTCTCCCGTGGATCCGCAGCACCGACCCGATGCGCTCCCGGACGGCCGGAAGCCCTGGGGGGGGGGCCCCGGGCGTCGTGCGCGGTGCTTCCGGTAGCGGGTCGAAACCGAACACCACGCACGCGACCGCCGTGCGCTGGCGCGTCGCTTCCGCCACGAGCTCGCGGGCCCGGCGCTTGAGCCCGCGCCCGTTGTACAGTCCGGTCACTCGATCCACGAGCAGCCATTCCCGCGTCCGCGCGGCTTCACGCACGTAGCTGTCGAGCTTCAGGACCAGCTCCTCGGCGTCGAGCGGGGACGCGAAGACGTCCCACGCCCCCGCCCGCAGCCATCTCAGGCGGACGTTCCGGACGACCGCCCCCGGGGTGATGCCGATGATCGGTAGGCCCGGCGTGATCAAAGGGTCCTGTCGCAGCGCCTGACACACCTCGACGCCGTTGGTATCCGGCAGGAGCGTGCCCAGCAGGATACAGTCGGGCTCCACGCTGCGCGCCCGCTCCTGCACCGCGCCGCCGGTCGCGACCCGCACGACACGATATCCCGCGGGCTGGAGCACGCTTTCCAGGGCGCGAGCCGACCATTCATCGCTGCCGGCAATGAGCGCCACAGCGAGCTGGGACGACGTTGCGAAGCTGCTCAGGCGCGCTCCTCGAGCCATGCGAAGGTGATCAACATCACAGCTGCAGGGCACGCCCCGTGCCGACGGTCTCGGCGAGGGTGGTCTCATTAAGGGTGTTGCGCGGGCGCGGCAGATGATACTGGTGAGATACCTTGGGGCAGCCCTAGGGAAACCCCGGGTAACGAGCGAGTTACGGCACGATCAGGCCTTCGCGGATCGCGTAGCGCACCAGCCCCGCGGTCTCGTGGATGCCCAACTTCTCCATCAGCCGTGCGCGGTGAAACTCGGCGGTCTTCACGCTGATCTTCAGCAGCTCGGCGATCTGCTTGGTGGACTTGCCTTCGGCGATCAGGCGTACGACCTGCCGCTCCCGCGGACTGAGCGCAGCGACGGTGTCGACGGCCTGCGCGGCGTCGAGCACGGCTTGGGAGACTCCCCGGCTGGCGTACAACCGCCCCTCGGCAACCTGCCGAATCGCCTGGACCAGGTCCTCGATGTCCTGGCCCTTCGTGACGAACCCGCGCACCCCGGCCCGCAGCGCCCCCGCGACGAACTGCACGTCATTGAGCGCGGTCAGCAGGATCACCCGGGTGGCCGGGAGACAGCGTGTGATCTCGCTCGCCGCGTCGATACCGTTCAGCACCGGCATCGCGACGTCGAGCACCGCCACATCGGGTCGCAGCGCCGTCGTCTGCTCCACCGCCGTGCGACCGTCCGAGGCCTCGGCCACGACGTCCAAGCCATGGCGCTCGAGCAACGCTCGCAGGCCCTGGCGCACCACGTCGTGGTCGTCGGCCAGCAGCACCCGCAGCGGCGGCACGCGCTCCTTGTGACCGATCACCGGAGCAGCTTCCTCAAGGGGACCTGTCCGGTCCCCTTCAGCCCCACCGACTTGTCTCCCAGCGGCGTGTCCAGCAGGACCCGCCCGGCGATTCCATATCCGATCGCCTGTCGCGTGAGCAGCGCCTTCGCGCCGACGCCGATGCCCGCCCACTCGAAGCGGACGGGCACCACCACCCGGCTGTGATTTTGCGGCGAGAGATCGAGCGGGCGCTCGAGCAGCGCGTCACCGAAGTGGGTGCCCTCGAGGTCGATCCCCACCTCGAGCCGGGTGGAGCGAATGCGGTAGTCGTTGGGATTGTACACGTCGAACACGAGGTCGAACGTGCCACCCGTGAGGCGAAGGCTGGTGACGTCGATCTCCTGGAGCCGGAGGTCGGGATCGGTGAAGGCGAGGCGGCCGAGGGTGGCGCAGGAGGCGAGCAAGATTGCGACGGACAGTCGGACGGTCGGACGGACGGACTGTAGCACTTGAGCCACGCTAGTCATGCCTCACCGTCCGACTGTCCGACGGTCCGACCGTCCGACGCCTTTTGTTTGAGTTGCTCCCACCGCTCCATCCGCTCCCTCACGGTTTTTTCGTATCCCATGTCGCTCGGCTCGTACCAGTGCTGCCCCCGTAACGCCTCCGGCAGGTAGTCCTGCGGGACGAACGCGTCCGGGTACGCATGGGCGTACTTGTACCCCGCCCCGTAGCCCAGCTCCTCCATCAGTTTGGTCGGGGCATTACGGATGTGCAGCGGCACCGGCGCCGCCGGGTGCTGCTGCGCCGCGTCGGTGGCGCGGCCGAACGCCGCGTACACCCGGTTCGACTTGGGCGCCGTCGCGAGATACACCACCGCCTGGGCCAGGGCCAGCTCACCCTCCGGGGTGCCCAGGAAGTGGTATGCGTCCTTCGCGGCCACGGTGACCCCCAGGGCGCGCGGATCGGCGAGCCCGATGTCTTCCGACGCGATCCGGACCAGCCGGCGCGCAATGTACAGCGGATCCTCGCCCCCCGCGAGCATGCGGGCGAGCCAGTAGAGGGAGCCCTCCACGTCCGAGCCGCGCACCGCCTTGTGCAGGGCGGAGATCACGTTGTAGTGCTCCTCGCCCGACTTGTCGTAGACGGGGAGGGGTTTTTCGAGAACCGCTTGCACGATGTCGCGCGAGATGGGAGAGGGGAGCGGGGAGAGGTTCGTGACGTGCTGGAAGAGAGCTTCCAGTGCGTTCAGCGCGCGCCGCGCATCGCCCTGCGCGTGTCGGACAAGGAGGTTTACCGCCTCCTCATCGAGCCGAACCTCTCCCCTCTCCCCTCTCCCCTTGTTCTCTGCTTCGATCGCCCTGCGCACGACGGCCCGGATGTGCTCGTCCGTCAGCGGCTCGAATACGAACACGCGGCACCGCGACAAGAGCGGCGCGGTCAGCTCGAAGCTGGGGTTCTCGGTCGTAGCGCCGATCAGGGTGATGACCCCGTTCTCGACCCAGGGGAGAAACGCGTCCTGCTGCGCCCGGTTGAAGCGATGGATCTCGTCGCAAAACAGGATCGCGCCCCGGCCCTCGTACTTGAGCCGCTCCTCCGCTTCCTTGATGATCTCGCGCACCCGCCCCACCCCCTCCGTCACCGCCGAGAACGGCTCGAAGTGGCGATCGGTGTAGTTCGCGACGATGCGGGCGAGGGTGGTTTTGCCCGAGCCGGGCGGACCCCAGAAGATGCACGATGCCACGTCGCCGCGGCGGATCAGCTCGCCCAGCGCTTTGCCGGGCCCGAGCAGGTGCTCCTGGCCGAGGAAGTCCTCGAGCGTGCGGGGGCGCATCCGGGCCGCGAGCGGCTCGGCCGAGCGCTGAAACAGCGTGGGATCGGTCACTACACTAAATTATCCCACCTCGCGCGGCCTGTCACGGCGCGTTGACAACCGCGCGGCGGCGGCGTTCCCTTCCCCGGCATGCGACGCATCAGCCGCAGGCGCTTTCTCGGCGCGGCCGGCGCCCTCTGTTCCGCCGCGCTCGCCGACGGGTTCCTGCGCGAGCCTACCGCCATCGAGGTCAGCCGGCACGACGTCCCGGTGCCCGACCTGCCGGCCCCACTGGACGGCCTGCGGATCGCATGCCTCACCGACGTGCACCTGTCCGGCGGCGTGGGGCGCGCGGCGCGGGCGGCTCTCGCACGGCTCGCATGCGAGCGCCCCGAGGTCGTCGTACTCACCGGCGATATCTGCAACTACCGGAAAGATCTTCCCGACTTGGTCGCGTGGGCCCGCGAGGTCCACGGCACGATGGCGACCGTCGCCACCCTGGGAAACTGGGAGCACGACGCGGGAATCGACCGGCGGATGGGCGAGCAGGCGTACGGGCGGGCGGGCGTCGAGCTGCTCTGCAACTCCGCCGCGCGGGTCAGGGTCCGGGGCGCGACGCTCACGCTGGTCGGCATCGACGATCCGGTGAGCGGGAGCCCGGACCTCGCCGCGGCGCTCAGGGGCGTGAGCGCCGGCGAGCAGACCGTGTGGCTGATCCACGCGCCGGCCTACGTGGATGGAGTGCCGCGGAACATCGGCCCGCGCGCGGCGGCGATTCTCGCGGGGCATACGCACGGGGGACAGATCCGCCTGCCCTTCTACACGCCGTACACGCCGCCCGGGAGTGGACGGTTCGTGGCCGGCTGGTACCGCGACACGGTCGCGCCGCTTTACGTGTCGCGGGGGATCGGCACGATCGTGCTCCCGGCGCGGTTCTTTTGTCCTCCTGAGCTGCCCGTGTTTACGCTGCGGCGCCGGCCAGCTGCAGGCGCGGGGGCAACGTGATCCGGCTGCGCTGACCTCAGAAGATCTTCGTCAAGGTGTAGATAGTGACTGGAATGCCGAGCACGATCCCAGTCAACCGCACCGCCTCCGACATGTCTCTCCGTTCCCGGCGGGGCACGACG